>Ga0102927_1000438_pt1 | contig 9620 bp, 11 predicted proteins | sample SalPon1_A_H2O_MG_FD_78208 | JGI IMG/M metagenome (GOLD analysis project Ga0102927, IMG submission 78208) | Salt pond water microbial communities from South San Francisco under conditions of wetland restoration - Salt Pond MetaG R1_A_H2O_MG | ecosystem: Environmental > Aquatic > Non-marine Saline... | reverse complement strand
CTGTGTGGTCAGCTAGGTACTTATAACCACATCTCTTGATGCAACCCCGATTCTACACTTTGAGCAGACAATTTAATCGGTCCCAGGCTGAAGTTCTCGTCGACGAACTCTTTGTTCGGTCCCAGTTCTCAATATCCCGTAATCCAAAAGGGGGACAAATAAATCCCCTCGTCCGGAAGCGCAAATGCGCTTTGACCATAGGCTAATGGCATCAAACATAGGGGGAGTTATGACTACAAAATCAGAACTTGAAAATTATCTCAAATCCGAATTCGGGATGTCCAAAATTGAAGGAGAAACCTTCGGAGCGGATTTCGACCTTGGCGATGGGCGCTCACAGGGGGTGTTGGCGAAAATAGTGGATGATCAACTTATTGTTGCGTCTCCATTCGCGGAAAAAGGTCAGGTTAGCGCGGATGATGTTTTTGAGGCTTCACATTTGCCTGTCCTTATGATGGGCGACATGTACTTCGCCGCGCGAATATTCCCAATTGCAGACCTTCAGACCGAAGAAGTTGATTACATGATATCTAGCGCCGCCTTGACTGCTGACGGGCTAGAGGAAAAACTTGGACTAGGAGATGATTTCTAAAAATGGCTACAGTTGAAGAAATAAGAGGATTCATAGAGGAAACTTACAGCGTCAAATGGGAAGAGGGGTCGAGCCTCGTCTCAATTAATTTTGACCTTGGGAACGGTAGGTCCCAGCTTGTAATGGTTGGGGTTATAGGGAAGGCTCTAGTTGCAGCTTCTCCGTTTGCAAAGATTTCCGACATTAGCGCTGATCAAGCTCTATCCATTTCAAATACTCACAAGCCCGTGACCTTGTTGGGTGACTCCTATTACGGTCACTCCAGTGCATTTCCCTTGGAAAACCTCCAGCCAGACGAGGTCCTTCACGTGATTGAGTTCATAACTCAAATCGCCGATGATTCTGAAAGAGAACTCGGCCTAGGCGATGCCCTCTAATTCCGGCTGAAGAGTATTAGTTGGCTAGGGCTTCATTGAGGAGGTAAGCATCAAAAGCGAAACCTTGGAGTCTTGCCTCTCAGAATTAAGGGAATCCTTCCCAGATTCTTTTTCCTATGACGGAGAAACCTATGGATCGGTGTCTCTGGTCCTGAGGGACGGCCGAAAGCAAGACTGTACTTTCTGGTGTTCGCCTGAAGGGGATGCTTGGACTGCTATGTCACCAATCTCTCATAGTCGTGAAGTTGAGCTGGACGAACTTTTACGCATATCCGATGTTGACTTGCCCGTGACACTTGTTGATGGGAAACCGTATCTGTTCAATCGCATCGTCATGAACCTTGGCCAAACCGCCGCAATCGTAGACTTCGTTGGCCAGACGGCTAGCTATGCAGATTACCTTCAGCAGAAATTGTTTGGAGTTGCAAATGACGAACAGTGACATTTTTGCCGAGGGTCTAATGGAATTCGGTGTTTCATTGGACGGGTATGGGCGCACCTCTATGAACATCGGCATTGTTGGCACAGACGATCAGCAAATCCGGGTGTACCTCAATCGCGGGGAAAATCTCACTCAAATATATTGCCCGTTGGGTGAATACGACATCGAGTTCTTAGAAGAAACAATTGAAGGTATGGCTTACGGCGTTGCCAAAGTTGGACGACTTTTAGTGCTCTCTACCTCAATTCCCACCCCTGAACTAAGTTTTCAAATCGTTGAGGACACCATTTTCGATATCGCATCTTGGGCTATAAGCTGCTTCGATAACCCAAAACTCCAAAATCCTTGGCCAACGAAACCAATTCCTCAGGAGTAAGTTCTGGGGGAGAGCAACCTTCTTTTGAGTCATAAAAATCTATCACGCTTTGCATGTGGGTGACCATGGCCCGTTGAACGTCCTCTTGCGCTGGGCGAACCACAATCTCCCGGGTCACTATCGCGAGATAGTCGTCTTTGCCAACGCGTTGCAATCGATGTTGGACGTTTTCGCCGAGATCGTAAGCGTCTTCCATTTCCAAGATTTCGGTGAAGCTGAGATCCTTGTCAATCGTGCCTCCCCTAACCACGTGAAGTGGGCTAAAAAGAATCAGGGTCGGGATCAGACCGTCAAGATCGTAATCCAACCCGATTACCGAATTTTGATACATGTAGCCACCGTCATCGTCCTTAAAAGTTGGAAACCTGATGGTAATCGGGACTTGATTAGACTCACTCAATCTCAAAATATTTAGTTGAGGGAACATTTCTATCAACCTCAGCACCGCTGAGTGGGCCGGCAAAGCACTATGGGTCATTATTCAAACTGCTTTCTGAGGGCAAACCTGGATAGAGCCTCTTCGCCGAAATTCAAAGTAGTTCTATAGAGCCCCATGACGAGTTGGAAAAGTTCCGGGGGTTCAAGGTCGTTGAGGCTGATACTTGTCCATATCATTGGCCAGACTCTTCCATTTTCGATGTTTGGCTTTATTTTTGTGGGCCCCTCTTTCCTGTTGAATCTGAGAATAAATTGGGCGTAATCCTCACTTAGGTCGCTCTCTTTCACATATACAGACCGGGCCAACAGTTCTCCCTCTGAGATTATGAGGTCTATTGGAAAATCATCATCAGAGTTGTCATTGATCCAGAGTCGCACCATTTCGGGGTTTTCTAAATGAACCAAATTCCATCCGAGGTATTCACCAAAACCGAGAAGGTGATCGTAGTTAAAAGCTATTCCTTGGTTTTGCATCCGCCTATACCCCCATCCTGGCCAGGGCCTTCGTCTCGTCGGTTGACGAGGGGTTATTTATTACTGCCTCTGCCACTAAGCCGTTACCCACAAGTGCCAACTCTCTCAAGTATTCATCGGTGAGTTTTTCATAGGACGCAAATAGCGCCGACGCCCTGTGGTTCGAGGTTTTTGCAAAAGCTTTAGTCAAGAGCCGAAGTTCCTCCTCTTGATAAACTTTGCCACTGGACACAACCTTCCGAGCAACTAACCAGGCGACCTCCATGGAGCCAACAAGAATGTCGATTTTGTTTGTTTTCAAGACTTCCTCGCTGATGCTGGAATTAGCAACCAAAGAAGCCAGAGTCTCGGGGCCCGCATAATTGACGCAAGCTACGATAACTCGATCAGATAGTTTCTTAGAATCAGCAACCAGAGCCAGTTCAAAATCTGTCATTTTGTCGAAAATTTCTAAATCATCTAACTCATCGTGTCCAGTCAAGATCCTTGGCACTGGCCCAGTCAACTCCTGGCCAGCCTGAAGCACTCGGCTGATTGTCTCCACATCAGTGGAGTCGGCCAACTTTGAATACTCCCAGTTAATTTCGAAAGGGAAAAATTCTTCATTGGTCCACTGAATAAAACTTGCTCCTTTATTCCAGCAAAGCGGCCAAATTAGCCTTAGCAATGGGATTAGCCTATGCATCTCCTCTTTCGATTCAGATGCCATCTTTTGACCCAAGTAGCGGCCAAAGAACCCACTCTTAGAAAGCGCCCAAAAATAATCTCCCTTGGCAATCGCAATTGCAATGGCGCCGAATAGATCGTTGTGAGTGACGTTTACCTCAACATTGTTACCTTCCTCGAGCTCCGAATTCGTAGCAAACTCCACACGAGTCCGTGAAAATCCATCGATCGCCTCGAGCAAAGCCGCGCCATCAAAACTCTCTTCGGGGATTAGTCTTTCAATTTTTCTCAAGGCGCCAATGCAAATGTCTTCCGCGGAAACAGATTCAAGCGTCCTCATTCCTGCATAACAGTGATTAAGTTGAGAAATAAACTCTCTCGAAATCAATTCCAGCAAGAGAAACCGCGGGTTTTGCGGCAACTTGGAGGGATATATTTGCTGAAGAGCTTGTTCCAGTGCCGAAAAACCGTCAACTGGCGTGAACCCTTTTTTTCCTTCAACTAAGTTTCGACCGAAGTAAGGCTCGGTGAAAACTCTGTTCTCGAGATAATTTCTGTGGTTGCTGGGTGCGTTTCCTAACATCCTAAAATCTGGATCATTTGGGAGTGAAACTCGATAGTCCGTGTCTATTACCCATGAAGCAAAAAGGGGATGGCTATCGAAACTGAGGTTTCTGGACCCTATTTTCATTACAGCCATTGGGGGAACCAGCAGTGTTTGCCCCATCCCGAATAAGCAATTCGCAACAGCCATTGCGTTGGAGGGGTTCGGCTCTGAAGAAAGTCCAATAGAGACCAATATGGGCTGGATTTCAACGTCACCCGCCATCAACTCGGACAAATACTCTAGGAGCCCACTGACATTGGACCCTTTCTCGTCAATTTCTTTGAACCACCAAGACAGACTTTCTCCCCTCCAGGGTGTTGCCATTTTTGAGGGCAACGGGGGGTCGTATTCCTTGAGGCTTTCCTCGAAAAAATCCTCTATCTTTTCGTCCAACGCCATCACTAATCCATGAGCTGAATCATCTGAGTCAGCTTTCAAATTGCCAAGCAGTGAGCTCCTGGAAAATGGTTCGTTCGCCAACTCACATTTTCCAGCAAAGCAATCTCGAGCCTTCAATCCATAGGAATCTCTGGAAGCAATAGTTCGCAATAATAGTTTTTCGCTAACCTTATTTGTAGTGCAAGCGTTGGCGCTTACCAGATGAGCTAGGTAATAAGACGCCTCTGAAATATTCCAGTTGGATTGAGAAGAATATGCAAGTAGGAGCTCCAGGAGAGCTTGGTCATACTTCTTCTGGTGGTAGTGCATTACTCCCAGATTTGTAAGGCAGTTGATGGACTGGATAGGAGCATCTGTCTCGATTCCCTGCCGCAACCAGTCCTCGGCCTCGTCAAACTCCTGATTTGGAATCAATAAGGAAAAGACATAGGTGTTGATTGCCGATGCTCTCAGCTCTTTGCTTTGACAAAGCAGAAGTAATCGGGCAAGCCTTTTTGCATCTGAGATGTCTTCTAATTGAAGCCTTGCCACCTCATGGGATATCCAACCCATGAAGTCATGAAGAAATTGAGAGGAAGGATAAAGTCCGAGAGCGTAAGTCTCCTCCATAATATCGGCAGCATTTTGAATTAGACCCTTTAGAGCATTGGACTTATCAAAAACCTTTCCGTGCTGTTCCTGAAGTGCTGCTATTGCTTCCTCTGCGTCAGGAAGAACTTCAAAATTTTGTTTTGGCTGCTCTTCGAACTTCTTCATTTCGCTTTTTCCACAATCGCAATTAGCTCATCGTCAATTTCGTCGACCTCTTTTATAAAGATTTGCAACAATGCTTTCAGTTCTGCATCGGAATAGTAATCAGCATAGAGAAAAGACCTGGCAACGATTTGGTATCCGGTGCTCTGCCCTTCGACGATTTCTCTTGGGTGAAAAGAGCTAATTTTCGACTTTGAATTTCCGAAGAAAACACCCACCAAGCAGCTTTCGAAACTTGATTTCTCTGCAACAACGGTTGCTTCGAACTTTATGAGGCGCACATCCAGATACTCCTCCAGAGAAACTCGGGCATCTACTGATCTGTTTTGATAACCAACCTGGTCTATCCGGTAGGTGTCGTTCGGTTCATCGTAAGTAAATGAAAATCCTGCGGAACGAATCGACGTAGCAAGACGTTTTCTCTCGCTTTCGTCAAACAAAGTATTCGTCATGTCGCCCCCCCGCCGATGACTACACTATAGTTTAGGGAACTTGGGGCTCGGGGGACGGCTTGAAAAACAAGGAAGAATACAAGAACACCTTTCTGGCTTTAGCAGTTTGTATTGAAGCGAGAATTCCTGTAATTCTGTGGGGCCCTCCAGGTCAGGGCAAAACATCTGTTCTCAATTCAATTGCCGAAAAACAATCGCGAACAATGGAAACCCTGCTTGCAAGCATTAGAGAACCGCAAGACTTTGCAGGGTTGCCTTCTGTGGTCAACGGTAGGGCAAACCTTGTCGCCCCAGATTGGGCTCACCGATTATCTGAAGATGGAAACGGAATTCTATTTACTGACGAAGTAAACACCGCTCCCCCAAGTGTCCAAGCCGCACTTCTTCGAGTTTGCCTAGATAGGGTCGCTGGGGATTGCGAACTTGGGGAAATGACAAGCGTTGTTGCTGCTGCAAATCCTCCAGAGCTAGCTGCAGATGGATGGGATTTGGCTCCTCCTTTGGCAAACAGATTTTGTCACCTTCAGTGGCAGCTTCCACCTGAAATAGTCTCTCAAGGCCTGACTGGTTCATGGCCAGACTTTGAGTTACCCGAAAAATTGATGGACTTTGACAAAGTCCTCGAAGAAGAAAAAGCCATCGTTGCTGGATTTATCTCCTCTCGTCCAGAACTGACCACTGTTATCCCCGATGGAAGCGGTGAGCAGGGAAGGGCATTCCCAACTCCGAGAAGTTGGGAAATGGTGGCAACTCTCCTAGCTCACGCAAAGTGCTGGAATCTCAGTGATGGTGTCATGAGATTTTTGGTGTCGGGTTCTATCGGACAGAGTGCCGGAATCGAGTTCTTAAACTACAGGAACAACCTTGATCTGCCTGACCCAGACATGGTCCTTCGTGGCGCAGAATCATTCAGTTTTCCTGAAAGAGCAGACCAGACATACGTAATCCTGGCTGGGGCAATCAATCTGGCCGAAAGACGTGCCCCAGATGAAGATAGCTGGAATAGCGCTGGCACCTTACTCGAGAGAGTGGTTGCAGCTGGACACCCAGACATTGCGGTGGCGAGCTCCAAAAGATGGCTTTCATTCAGGCCTGAAGGCGCGTCCCCCAATCCTGAACTACTAAGCGCTCTCGTTCCGCTAATGAAGGAAGCCGGGCTTATCTAAATGTCTCTGGTGGTCCAAGATGCGCGCCTGAGAATTTTGGCAGCAAGAATCGTGGCCCAGCAAAGATGGCCCTATGCATCCTCAGTTCTTTATTCGCTAAAGCCAGTTGAGGTAAGTCACGAAGAGTTGTCGACAATGGGGGTGGATAGTGGCTGGAGGCTCTACTATTCCCCAAAATTCGTACTCGAGCATCCAGTAGAAGTTATCGCAACAGCTCTGATTCATGAATGTTTGCACTGCTTGTTTGACCACATGTCCCGATTTGCAGGGTTTTCTTCCCGGAACAAAAACGCCAATATTTTCAATATTTGCGGTGACGCGCATATAAACAAGGTGATTGATGATGACGGAATGCCTTGGGGGGGATTCAATCCCGTCAGATTCGAATCATTGACAAAATATGAGGTTAGCTCAAGCAAAAGCACGGAAGCTAATCATGAACTGATACAGAAATTCTTGAAAGAAAATCAGGAAGAGTTCGATCAGAATCAAGACTGCGGGTCGGCTGCATCTGGAGGAAATCGTGACTATGAACTTGAGACAGATGATTCAGGCAACCCTGCAACCGGAGAAGACAGCAAAGACATCATTCGTGATGCCGTTGCACTGGATGTTGAGAAGCACGCCAAGGGTCAGGGCAAAGTCCCAGGCGAGCTTTCAAGGTGGGCAGAGTCAAGAACCCGCCCTTCAGTGGATTGGCGCAAACGACTAGCGACTGGTGTCAGAGGATCTTTGGCAAAAACAAATGGTCTGAGGGACTACAGCTACAAACGCCCGTCTCGAAAACAAGATGCCATCAGCTCTTATGACGCTTCGATTGTTTTACCGAGTCTTTCGCCGAGCGGCAATCCAAGCGTTGGTTTCCTTGTTGACACGAGTGGCAGTGTAAGCCAAGAAGAACTGAGTCTGTTTGCAAATGAGTTGTTAGGAGTTTTGAATGCCATTGGCTTCGGGGGAAAAATATCTGTCATTGGTTGCGACACTCGCCCATCGGATGTGTTCTTCGTCAAAAAAGCAAAGGACATACCGAATCTGCCCCTAAAGGGAGGAGGAGGGACAGACCTGAGGCCTGGGCTGGAAAAAATGCGAGATGAGCCGAGGCCGTCAATAACCGTTATTGCAACTGACGGTCTTACCCCTTGGCACGAGCTAGCACCTGATCCCAATTCAGACTACATCGGCCTCATAACGGAGGAATCTGCAATTTCTAGAGTTCCAAGGTGGATTAAACCAATACTTATTGAGGGGGATAAAGTTGACTGACTCGGTAGATTTAGAGAAAAAAGTTGATGAGGGCTTCAGGATACGCTGGCTAGCCAGGTTCCTGGAATCCACTGGGTTTGAGGCTGCAGTCGGGTTCATCATTGCAGTGAATGCTGTTGCCCTTGCCTGGCTGACGGTGATATCTACAACTGATCCTCTATCTTCCGTGCTGAATCAAATTGACACGCTTTGTTTGACTTTTTTTGTAGTTGAACTAGTCGTAAGAATCATTTCCTATGGAAGAAAGCCTTGGAAATTTTTCTCAAAAGGCTGGAACATTTTTGACTTCCTGGTCGTCGGTCTGGCTCCCTTCTTCCAGGGGCAGTCAACGATCCTCAGGTTGCTCAGGTTATTCAGGCTTCTCAGAATTTTTAGATTCTTGCCAGAACTACGACTTCTTACTACCTCAATTTTCAGAAGCATCCCCCCACTTGCCAGCTTGGGGCTTTTGGTGGCTATGTTTGTTTTTCTTTACGGAATGACCGGAACTTACTTGTTCGGTGAACAGCTTCCAAACGAATGGGGCAACATTGTCGTCTCGATGAGCACACTATTTGTGATGCTGACACTAGAAAACTTCCCCGACAACTACGTGGCGGCGAGTGAGATTTCTCCCTTTAGTTTTCTCTTCTTTGCTTCATTCGTGTTTTTTATCGTTTTTACAGTTCTGAACGTTTTGATCGGAATCGTTCTTAATGCCATGGACGAGGCCAGAGTGGAGCAAAAGGCGCGCGAGGAGAAGTTATCTCAGTTGGACAAGTTGCTTGAAACTCTTGAAAGCAGCCTGGCCGACAATGAGTTGAGCAATAAGGAGCTCTCTGAGCTTAACCAACAAATTCTTGAAATAAGAAAATCAGAAGAGGCGAAGAAAAAGTAGTTCTGCCTAGATGCTGCGGATTGAGGAAGATAAGTGGGCAAAGATGATACGGTGGGGCAAAATTTTTGGGGGTAAACATTGGCTATAAAAGGTGACAACAATTGGGTGATATCGTCGCAGGATATTGTTTCAGCTTTTGAATGTGATCAGAGGCTGACTCTCAATCTCGCAAAATCTGCAGGTCTAATACAGAAACCGGCGCAAGACGATCCAGAATTGGATTTACTAATTCAAAGAGGTAAGAGCCACGAAAGCGCCCTTCTGGCAAATCTCAAGCAAGAGCTAACTTTGGTTGAGTTGGCCGATCCCAAATTTGATGAAGAGTCCATGAGTGATGCTTGGCAGAAGACAAGGGTCGCCATGGAACAAGGTGTGGAGGTCATCTACCAAGCGACGCTTTACACGGGTAATGCTCTGGGTTTGGTTGACTTTCTTGTTCTTGCAAAAGACGAAAGCGGACATCCGGTGACTGGTCAAGACGGCAAATACATCTATGAACCAGTTGACGCAAAGTCCTCCAAAAAAGCAAAACCCAAGGCAGTTTTGCAAGTTGGATTTTACGCTCTTTTGCTAGAGAAACTGGGCTGGCCAAAGCCCAAACAGGTGCACCTTTGGCTGGCTGGTGGCAACAACTACTCCGACGAAGCATCCAAGCCGATGGCTATTGCTGAGGGATTGTTTGCAGAACTTAGTGAGCAACTCACAAAGCCAATTGAGCTTCCTCCAACACTCTGGGGT
>Ga0102927_1000437_pt1 | contig 9630 bp, 7 predicted proteins | sample SalPon1_A_H2O_MG_FD_78208 | JGI IMG/M metagenome (GOLD analysis project Ga0102927, IMG submission 78208) | Salt pond water microbial communities from South San Francisco under conditions of wetland restoration - Salt Pond MetaG R1_A_H2O_MG | ecosystem: Environmental > Aquatic > Non-marine Saline... | reverse complement strand
GAGAATGCAAGAGATTGGTATTTCTACCGATGAGCTTGTTGAAATTAAGCTTATTCTTAATGGAAGATTGAACAACCTTGGATTCGTTTCTAATGATCAGCCTTCTTTGGTGGACATTATTGAGCACACCCAACAGGACACAATTTCTGGAGGTATTCAGATTTACAACTTTGAAGCTGAAGGTGGAGAAAATGATGACAAGGGTACTACTACAGTAGACATTGCTTCATTGTTTGAGCTTTCAAACTCAATTCTTGGTGGAGATAGTGTGTTCCCTGACGGCCCAGACATTCTCACTGTAGTAGCTTCTAGGCTAACAGGAAATCCAACAAGAACGTCTGCTAAGCTAACATGGGTTGAGGCTCAGGCATAGTTGAATCAATCGCTTATTAATGCTATAATATAGCTATGGACGATAATTTTTCAGAACACCTGTCGCAAGACCAAAGAATTAAACTTATAGAAGCTAGAATACAGCAATTTGCAGCAGAAGCTTACCAGCACTTTCTTAATATTCAAACTGCAGAAGCTTTAGGAGCAGAAGATCAGGTAGAGAAGGCCAAACAAAGCATGGCTATTTTACAGCAAGCTATCGAGGTACACAAGCAACAGTTAGAGAAACTCAAGGCTTAACTGTGGTAAAATAGTCTTACAATGACTAATCTATCTAACCTATATGTTGAAAAGGTTAACTCTGAGCACCCCGTTGCTATTTGGATGCTTAATGACAAAGTAGATTATCTATCATATTTACAAGAAGGTCAAAGAAATTTTACAACCACCTGGAATGTAAATAATTCAAATGTAGAAATAACCTCAGAGTCTCCAGGCAACATTCCTATTAATGAAGATAGAGTGTTTAAATTTTCTTCTGCTACTGAGTTTGAATCAGACTTTGACGTTACACTACAAAGCGGGTACATTTTTCAAAGAAACAACCTTGACGAAGAAAGAGAAAGCACCGCTATATCTTTTCATTTATATTTAGATACTCCTTTTGCTAAAAGCATATCTTTTGGGTATAACTTCACAGATTCTAATACTGGTGCTCCGCAAGAGATATCGTTTACCCAAGATTTATCAAACTTTTCTACAGATCAGTGGCATTTTCTTGCATCTACTTTTCCCTTACCACCTGAAGGTCCAACAGATGTAGCTTTATTTATTAAGGTTGAAATGGACAATGGCGGAGCAATTGAAGATTATGACTTTTTTATTAATGGATATTCTTTTGCATCTTGGTCCGAAGAGTTTCACGAAAGCTCAATTGGAACAGACTTGCCAGCATTGCCAACTGACATAAATTTACCTAGCGGTCTATTTGGAGCAGAGGCATTGCCATATACCTCTAATGTTTCTCCAGGATATTACTTAGGAGTTCTTAATTCATTATTTGCTACTAATTTTGGTATCCCGATTGTCTATGGCTCTGAAACAATTACTAAGCTTACCAGGAATACTTTACAGGATGATCTACCCTCGTTAATTTTTCCTGGTTTTGGATTCTTAAACGAAGCAGGCAGAAACAATGTTTACACTGCAGAAATGTGGCTAAGGATTAACACAGATGCCGCTGACCCACGAAAGATATTCGGACCTATATCCAGTAATGATGGACTATATGTCGAGGGCGGATTCTTGACTCTAGTCGTAGACAATAAGTACGCTTCTCATTATGTAGGTGAGTGGTTTAGGCCAATGCTTATTCACATAAGAATTCTAGAGACTAGTGCATCGTTACTTTTAAATGGAGAAGAAGTAGCTTCTATTCCAATTAATAGAAACAGAATTGTTTTGCCAAAAAGAACATCCGAAGAGGGAAAGGATCAAGACTGGGTTGGATTTTATGCTTATGAAGACGTAGATCCTATTAGTGTTAACTCTTATGCAATTTATTCTTATGCCGTTGCCCCTGAAGTTGCCAAAAGAAGGTGGGTATGGGGACAAGCAGTGGTTCCTCCAGAGCAGACAAACTCTTCTCTAAACGCAGTTACAGCCTTTAACGATTATGCGTTTGCAGACTATTCCTCTAACTACAACTATCCAGATTTTGCAAACTGGAAACAGTCATACTTTAGCAATGTAAATACAACCTCTGACTCTCTAACTTTACCAGACTACTCGTTGCCAACTTTTGAACTAGGTGACAAAACCATACAACAATGGTACGACTCTCAGTCAAACTCAGAGGATAACCTATCCTTAACTTTTAGGCCTAATTCAGAATGGGACAATGTTAATGGACACATATTTTTTGACTCATTAGACATCCTCACCGAAAATGTTAAAAGTTTTTACGCAGTTCTAGAATCAGACGGTAATGCTTCATCCGAAACTTTAATTAGATTAGAAAATAAAAACACTAAAGATACTTTTGTTATATCTCTTGACGGAACAACCGTAAGTTATGATTTTACAAGTCAGGGACAAACTACAAATCTAGATACAAAAACAATTGTTGCAGATGAAAGATTTACTGTTGGAGTAAACATAGACTTAATTAATACCACCTCTGCTAACAATATTAGAAGACTTTTTGGTAATTTAGACGAGCTGCAGGTATTTATTGCAGGGGATTTATCAAGCACTTTTACAGGAAAAATTTACAGAGTAGGGTTTGACGCAGAATACAATTCAGTAAAGACAAAATCTCTTTACGATTCTTCAGGCATCTTGGGAATTAATTCTCTGCCCATCTTAATGGGACATACAGCCAATTATACCCTTAAAGCATTTTATAAATACAATATCTTTTTTGCAGATATAGCCGTTTCTGGATATTGGGAAGATTACATACCACTTTCATATTTTGGAAAGTACGTAACAGACTATGAGGGAAAACGTTTTTATGACTTAGACTTTTTGCAAATTAACCTAGACTATCCAGAAGCACTGGAGATTAATTCTGAAGAAACAACTAGTACATGGACATACGAAGACTTAAAAAACGAATACGAAAATCCTGTACGACTTTCCTATGCAATCCTAGGAAACACCTTCTACACGTCATACGAGGACTATCAGGACCTTTCTGAGGACTCTGACAAGTATTACTACTACGAAACTACAAACGCAGGAGTTAGATCTTTCTTAAGCTTTCAGTATATCAAGAATGGTGCTAACAAGCATTTAACTCAGTTTAGCAATCAAGAGTTTTCCAGGGTACGTGGAACATTAGACCCAGATGTGCAAAATAATAATTGGGACAATACAGCATATGAAATAGTAAATGGAACTATTGTTTATCCTCCGCAAAATACCCCAGACGGGAATCCCGTAAACTTTGATAACCTAGCAGTAGTTGTTCACCTTGAGTTTAAATCTGAGGGTATACTTCACCACCCCGTAAACTTTAGAAACCTTCAGATAGCCTCTAATGTTTTAGATAGAAAAGACTTTACCCCTATTGGCACCAAGTTTGGAAACCCTATACTTCCTTATACAAAATCTGGACCATATTTTGACTTTAAGGGTAAGAACCCAATATCTTTGTATAAAAACAGCACCCCATACCTCTACCTTACAAGAAACTCAGGTTGGAGAGTTAGGGGAGATTTTAGCCCATTTGTAGATAGAGGATTGTCCCTTCCCGTTAACGATCAACAGTCAGACGAGTTTGAGATTAGTGCCGTACAACTTTGGTTTAGATTTTCAGAAAGAGTGTTCCCTGTTGAAGAAATCCCAATATTCTCAATTACTCATAAAAACGATACTTTTGACTTTTTCGTAAAGGGAGACTTTAGTTTACAAAGAGGATCAATTGTTGCAAGGTCAAGAACAACAAACGCAATCGTTACTGGAATAGAGTATTACCTCAACGGTCGTGCCGTCAAGACTCCTTATATTATTAACGAAGAGTGGGCAGTTTTAGGCGTTGGGTTTCCTCAGCCACTAGACGTTAGCCTAGTAAGTGGAAAAATTGATCTTAATGGCCCCATGATTTATAACAACGTGTCTTACTACTTGTCAACAAACCTTGCTATTCGCCAAAACGTTCTGACCAGGGCTTGGGGAAGAGTTAAAGAGGATTCAAACGACAATGTTTTAACCTGGGGAGACTGGGATGAAGAAACTTGGGCTAGCACTAAAATTGTTAACGTACAAGAGGTTGTTGAAACAAGCCCATCAGATATCTATAAGCAGTCAGTCATTTCCGACAGGATTGTTGTCGACGATAATATCGAAGGTGTCGTGTTAGATCCAGACGAATACAGAATTTATACTGACATTGATTGGTCTACAACTGTACAAACACCTGTCTAATATGGTATACTGTTGTATATGGATAAAGACTTACTATCAAAAGTTGGCAATGTCAGAAGACAAATCATCGAAGATAACTATGGTTGGGGCCTATACGTTTATAAAAAGGCTGACGGATCGTACTTTACTGACGGTGAAGGCGGAGTCTTAAACATCCCATCTCTTAAAGGAGACTTTTCCAAAATTAACGAACTGTACTCTGCAGCTAAGTATAACGGTGATGCAGGAGACGGAGAAGCTATTTTTGTGCCAGGACTAACCAGGGTAAGCGATGAAACACATTCTGAGCAGGTAGACAGAATGTCTCAAGGACTAATCCCATCAGAAAATGATGCAGGAGCTTACATGGATGCACAAAAAACTTTAGATAATATTGGAAGGGATGCTTACGAAGCAGATGAGTGATTACGAAGAGTACATACCAGCCAAGTTAAATACAATTCCAGAAGAGGAAAATGAGTTTAAGGCTCAAGATATTTTTAACAAAAGTTGGGATGAGATTAAAGACCTCAGCGGCATTGACCCAAACTTTAAAAGAAGAACAAGCAGGCAGATCAATAAGTTAAATGCTACTCCTCAATATTTGGATTCAGCTAATGCAGTTGCTACTGGAGATGACGCTGGATCAAAACAAATTAATCCTGGAGATGTTTATCGCAACGGATACGGCCTTTTTGACGTTATTACCCCACCCTATAACTTATACGAACTTGCTCATTACTATGACAAATCTTTTGCTAATCACGCAGCTATTGATGCCAAAGTAGAAAATATTGTAGGTTTAGGATATTACTTTGATGCTACTGATCGCACTGAAAGAGCAATTGAGATGCGTGAAGATGCTGCAGCAGTTAAAAGGGCCAGGAACAGAATTGAAAGACTAAAATTAGAAGTTAAAGACTGGTTAGAAGGCTTAAACGAAGACGACACATTTACCACTACTATGGAAAAGGTTTACACAGATGTTCAGGCAACTGGAAACGGCTTTATTGAGGTGGGTCGTAAAACAAATGGAGAGATTGGTTATGTAGGGCATATTCCAGCTACTACTATTCGTGTTAGAAGATTGCGTGACGGTTTTGTTCAAATTATTGGAAACAAGATTGTTTATTTTAGAAACTTCGGGGCATCTAATAGAAATCCAATTACTAATGACCCAAGACCAAATGAAATTATTCACATCAAAGAATACTCTCCTCTAAATACATTTTATGGTGTACCAGATATTATGTCTGCCCTTAACTCTGCTATTGGTGATCAGCTTGCTTCACAGTACAACATTGACTACTTTGGAAACAAGGCAGTACCAAGATACGTAATTACTCTTAAAGGTGCCAAACTTTCTGCAGATGCTGAAGATAAAATGTTTAGATTTTTACAGACTAACCTAAAGGCTCAGTCACACAGAACACTATACATCCCTCTTCCTGGAGACAGCGAGGGAAACAAAGTAGACTTTAAGATGGAGCCTATTGAGAATGGAATTCAAGACGGATCTTTCAAAGAATATCGTAAACAAAATCGTGACGATATCCTGACTGCTCATCAAGTTCCTATTTCTAAATTGGGAGGTTCTGATTCTTCATCAATCTCTGCAGCTTTATCACAAGATCGTACGTTTAAAGAGCAGGTAGCAAGACCAGCACAACGCACATTAGAAAAGATTGTTAACAAGATAATTAAAGAAAAGACAGACATAGTAGAGCTTAAGTTTAATGAGCTAACACTTACCGATGAAATCGCACAGTCACAAATTATTGAGCGTTACGTCAGGAACAAAGTGATGGTCCCCAACGAAGCAAGAAACCTACTTGACTTACCACAGAGAGTAGACGGGGACAACCCTGTTGAGCTGGGAGCTAGAAGATCTGCAGATGCAAGAGCAAATGCACAGCAAACCAGACAGCGAGATTCAGATAGAACAGCCAACCAGTCTGACGGAGAAGCAACCCTTGAAGGTCGTAATCCACAAGGCGAGGGAAGATCTTCTGAATAAAAGATACAAAAACGTTACAAAACTGTAAAATGTTTGCTATAATTGGAATGATATGAATATCAACAAAGCCCACTGGGTCACTGAGGGCAACAATGTTCGCCTCTCGATGCCCATCGCAAAAATTGACGTTGAGCGTAGAACCGTCTCAGGTTTTGCCACGCTTGACAACGTCGACAAGCAAGGAGACATTGTTTCGACCCAGGCAAGTCTCGATGCTTTTTCAAAGTTTAGGGGTAACCTAAGAGAAATGCACCAACCCTCAGCGGTTGGAAGAATCGTCTCTTTTAAAGAAGATCGTTATTTTGATCCAACATCCAAAAAGTTTTACAAGGGTGTCTACGTATCCGCATATGTTTCTAAGGGTGCACAGGACGCATGGGAAAAGGTTATGGATGGGACATATTCTGGATTTTCTATCGGGGGTAACATAACTAAGTATGATGACGACATTGACGAAAGTATGGATAAGTCTGTCAGAGTAATTAAAGAATACGACCTACACGAACTCTCCCTAGTCGACAACCCAGCCAATCAGTTTGCCAATATTGTTTCAATCGAAAAGGTAGCAGGAGACACAGTAGCAAAAGGTATCGCAGCAGAAACTCAGATTACAAATGTGTTCTGGGATTCAGAAAACGACATCGTAATGCTTTCTGAGTCAGACTCTGCACTAAGTCCTACATCTGGCAAGACAATGCAGAATATAGGTTTTGTTGAGACAACAGATTCAGATAATTCTGAAGCAATAAAATTCTTAGTAGATAGTGCTAAAGGCATTAGTTCTTCTAAGATTGACAAGGAGGTAAGTCCTATGACTGAAAATACAGAAGCCGCAACTGAAGAAGTTGCAGTGGAGAAATCAGAAGAGGTCGCTCCAGAGGCAGAAGCCGAAACTCCAGATGAGTCCGTAGAAAAGGGATATAAGGACAAAGAAAAAATGGAAGACGGCGATATGGAAGAAGAAGATGACGAGGAAGAGGACGAGGAAGAGATGAAATCTAAATCCAAGTCTTCAACCAAGAAATCTGATGATGAGGCTACCGCAGAGGTATCCAAGTCAGATGAGACTGTTACGGTCGTAAATGACCTAAAAGACAGTCTTTCATCAGCCTTTAGCGATCTATCATCTGTCGTTAAAACGCTTAGTGATGAGGTCGCTGAGCTAAAGAAATCTCTTGGTGAAGCCAACAGTGAGCTACAGTCTGTAAAAAGCGAGCTAACTGAAACCAAGACGACGTTTGATGAGTTTGGAAAGCGTGTAGACGCTGTAGAAGAAGATACTGCTTTCCGTAAATCTGGCGATCTAGGCGAGATCGTTCAGGAACCCGCAAGGGTTCAAAAATCCCTATGGGGCGGTCGTTTCCTCACAAATACCGACCTATTTAACTAAATTCGCTAGGAGGTGAAATATATGTCGGAACAAGAAAAAGATATCGAAAAAAACTATCCAGGTAGTGAATCGAACTCAACTGCTGAAATAAACGGTGACGGTTCGTTTGCGTCTGGAGGTGTCGGAGGTGCCACTGCAACTGGTCCTGACGGTAACCTAAGTCCTGCTGAGAGCCTTGGAAACATTGCTACTTCAGAGTTCGGAGTTACATCTGGTCCAAACGCTGTGAACCCTACTGGTACACCTGGTGGTATCCTTGCTCCAGAGCAAGCTCGCCGTTTTATCGACTACGTGTGGGATGGAACAGTTCTCGCTAAAGATGGACGAAGAGTTACTATGAGAGCAAACACCATGGAACTAGAAAAGGTGAATGTTGGAGAGCGAGTCATTCGTGCAGCTAACCAGGCAGACCCAGCCTTTACTAACGCAGGTGCTACTTTCAGTAAGGTCGAATTGACTACAAAGAAGATTCGTCTTGACTGGGAGGTCTCAACTGAGGCACTGGAAGACAATATTGAAGGAGGTGCTCTGGAAGACCACTTGGTTCGTTTGATGACAAATGCATTTGCAAATGACATCGAGGACCTTGCGATCAACGGAGACGGTTCCACTGGAACATTCCTTTCAATCATGGAGGGCTTTGTTAACAAAGTTACTGCAGGTTCAGATGCTCATGAGGCAGTTGCCACTGTATCAGACAACGAGTGGACTCCAGAAGTAATGGAGACCATTATTCGTACCCTACCAAGGAAGTATCGTGCATTGCGTTCAGGACTTCAGTTCTACGCAGGTACCGAGGCTTTCGCAGGCATTGTTCGTAACAACGGAACATTGTTCGAGGCAGTTGGTTCAACCGAGGCTACTCGTCAGTCATACATTAATGGTGACGGACAGACTCTCGGCAACGCTCGCACAACTCGTGTTCTCGGTGTCCCCGTTTTGGAGGTACCTTACTACCCAGAAGGTTACGTTGACCTAACATTCCCAAGCAACCGTATTTGGGGATTCCAGCGTGACATTACTGTGAATCGTGAGTACCAGCCAAAGAAGGACACAATTGAGTACACCGTGTTCGTTCGCTTTGGACTACAGTGGGAAGAGCTAGATGCAGTTGCTTATGCAGATGCAGCAGCAGATTCCTAAAAACTAAATAATTAAAGGGGAGCGGTCGTTTGGCTGCTCCCCTTTTTTATATTCTGTTATAATTAAGTAGGAGAAATATGATGGATAATACTAACAAAGACACAGACTTAGTTCCATTGTACTCAAGTAAAAACTTATTCCAGAATAAGGTGGGTAGGCTTAGAGCTGGTTACAACATTGTTTCGAAGGAGGATGTCGAAAAATGGATTAAGCATAAAGCTGTAAGAATTGCCACAGCAGAAGAAATGCTAAGCCACTACGACAAATAAAAATGGATATTTTAAGAACTGCCCCTTATCCAATCACTATTGAGTTTGACGTTCCAGATCCAAACACTGAATATATCCTATTGTTTGAAGACAGCGTCACCAATCTTGATTTAACTGTTAACGCAACATCAGACTCTAACTCAAAAATTACTTACGACCTTAATGGATTTTTTGTAGACTATGACGGTAGCTATCCAGTAACTATTTATGAAGATAACTCTGGAGAGTATGGAGAGATAGTTGTACAAGATAATCTAAACATTAAAAGGCCATACGTTGACCCAGCTTCAATTGCTCCTTCAGGAGAAGAGGCTAACTATGTAAAATATGAAAAGCTGGCTAGAGCCATTATTGACGAAATCGTGTTTAGAGGATTTTACTATGAAAGAAACGTTTTAGAAACCGTTGGTCAAGGCACAGACTACATGCCGCTATGGGATAAAACACACAAAATTTTGAAGGCATACGAAAACACAGAATTAGTATGGGATACAGATGTAACTCCATCAGCAACTAAAGATGCCAACTATCACATTACAAGAGATAAAACTGCTATTACTAAAAGCTTG
>Ga0102927_1000429_pt1 | contig 9718 bp, 9 predicted proteins | sample SalPon1_A_H2O_MG_FD_78208 | JGI IMG/M metagenome (GOLD analysis project Ga0102927, IMG submission 78208) | Salt pond water microbial communities from South San Francisco under conditions of wetland restoration - Salt Pond MetaG R1_A_H2O_MG | ecosystem: Environmental > Aquatic > Non-marine Saline... | reverse complement strand
GCGGGCGTTCCGTCGGGTGACGCTGCCGCTGATCTCGCCGGGGGTGCTCACCGGTGGCGCGCTCGTGTTCCTGACGACGATGAAGGAGCTGGATGCGACGCTCATCCTGCATCCCGCGGGCTTCACGACCATCGTGACGTACATCTGGCGCGTCCAGGAGGCGGGGTACTACGAGCTGGCTGCGGTCCCGGCACTGGTGCTGATCGGGGTGTCGGCGCTGGCGATGATCCCGCTGATCGGGCGGTGAGCCCTCACCCCTCGGTGCGGCCCCTGATCTGCCGCAGGCTGATCGGCAGGCGTCGGCCACTCGTGAACTGGAACAGCAACAACACACCGACGACCGCCAGTGCACCCAGCTGTGTGACCACGTCGGGATGGACCATCGCGACGATGCCCAGGCCCACGAAGACGAATCGCAGGCTGAGTGTCATCGACCGTCGGAGTTTCGATCGGTGGTTGATACCGTGGATGATCACGATGGCTGCGACCATGGCGATCGCTCCGGCCGTCAGCGCCGTGGTGTCGAATCGTCCAGAGACGATCTCGGGATGGTAGACGAAGGTGAATGGGAGGATGAATAACGGAGCGGAGATCACGAGTGCCTCCCGTGCGCTCGCCCAGAATCCACCTCCAGAGATCCCACAGGTGACAGCAACACACGTCGCGATGGGCGGTGTGAGCCCCGCGAGGATGGCCGCATAGAAGACGAAGAAGTGTGAAGCGAGGTCCGGAATCAGGAACTGGTTGATGAGTGTCGGTGCGATCAGCAGCGCGACCACGGTGTAGGCGGCCGTCGTGGGCATCCCCAGTCCAAGGATGATACAGATGATCATCGCGAGAATGACCGCGATGAGCATGACCCCCCCTGACAGATCCATCAGGGCCAGGGAGATCGCCGTGGGGACCCCGGTGGCCATCAGGATGTCCACCACCCCGTTGATGGCCGCGAGGATGATCGCCACCGGTGCAAGCACGAGTGCGCCCTCACGAGCACCATCGATGGTCTGCGTGAAGCTCTGGCGGAGCGATGCTGTGTAGCTCCCCCCACCGATCGCGGTCTGTATCACCGGGATGGTGATTCCGAAGGCGATCATGGACACTGCCGTCCAGAGTGCAGCGGTCATCACCGTGTACTGCAGTACACCAAGGATGTAGATCAGCAACACCAGTGGGACGCCGTACTTGACCAACTCTAGCACGAAGGTGCTTCGATCGAGCCGCTCGTCGACCATTCCCTCCATCTGTGGGTCGTCGATCTGTGGCACAGAGACGTAGTGCACTGCGATGACGATGGATACCACCAGAATCGCCGCGGGGATCAGGCCTGCGACGATTACGTCGACGTAGGTGATCCCTGTCACGAGCGACGCCATGATGAAGGCACCAGCACCCATCACCGGCGGCAACACCTGCCCTGCGGTCGACGCGACAGCCTCGATACCACCCGCGGTCTCGGGCTTGATTCCGTTCTCCTTCATCAGCGGGATGGTGAACGATCCTGTCATGCCTGCGTTGGCGGTCTGCGACCCGTTGACGGAGCCGATGACCGCACTCGCGATCACTGCGGTCTGTGCGATTCCTGAATCGACGTACCGGGCAGACCGCACCGCAAGTCGCAGAATCAGGTCGAATGCCCCATACGCCTTCAACAAGCCTGCGTACAGCAAGAACAGCGCGATCCAGGCGGCGACAAGCCGTGTCAGGAATCCGAAGAACCCGTCTGCACTCATCACGAGGATGCGGATCGTCCTGGGGACGGCCAATCCACCGTGCCCCAGTGTTCCGGGGATGAACTGTCCAAAGAGGCCGTATCCGATTCCCGCGAAAACTACGACCAAGAACGTCACCCCGAATGACCGCCACGTCAGGTAGATGATCGCAGCCGTGAACAAGACACCGAGAACCAGTTCAGGGGGTGTGGCACGCCCAAGGGAGTAGACGGCGATTCGCTGGTAATCGATGGTGATGTACGCTGTGGTCACGATGGTGACGATGGCAGACCCACCCAGCAGTCCCAGCTCTCCATAGGCCCGTGATCGGATGGGCTCGGCGAGTTGGCTGAGGATGTACAGCAGCAGGATGCCCCCCAGGAATGCGACGGCAAACTGTCCGCGGGGCGGCAGCTGGATGAGGGAGTACCACATCACCCCCAGCCAAAACGGGATGGACCCGTGTATCACAGAGAAACGCAGCCCTTCATCCACTCCTCGCGTGGTGACGACCACCCCCGCGATGATCAGCGCTGCAGTCGCTCCGAAGAACGCGATCGTCAGGACACCCACCTCGAGTGGCGGAATCACGAAATATGCTATCGTCCATAGCATGACCGCGACGATCAGCAGCTGGAGCTGTCTGATCCCCCGATTCCCCTCGGCGAAGATGACTGGCGTCGATGTATCTGCGAGGGCACTACCCGTCACCGGCTCGCTGGCGCTGGGGCCTGACATGGATTTTCGAGGGCTCACTCAGTGTGCTTTCCGCGTGGTTATCCGCGTGTCCAGGAGTCCTGCCAGATTCCTTCATCTTCGAAGAAACTCACGACACCTGCGTGGACTTCGAGGTCGGGAATCACAGTCTTCGCCATCGTCTCTGGTGTGTATTCCAATGTGGTTGGATCTGATTCGCGGATGGTGTCCTCGTGTTCCATCGCAAGCCTGCACACCTCCCGGGTAGCCTCAGCCGGAATCTCGGGGCTGAATGCCCACTGTCCCGCTAGCGACCATGTGATGAGCTCATCAGTCACGCTGGTGACATCCTGCTCGTACCCGTATGGCTCGAGGGTCTCGAGGATCGCACCCGGATGATCACTGATGGTCTGTTGGAACTCTTCATCGACCTCGAGCAGATACAACCCACCACCGGATCGGACATCAACCTCCTGGCACCATCCGGAGAGGTCGACCCCATTCGCACCGTACAGACACAATGCATCGACACGCCCCTCTTCGACTGCACCGGGGATATCGCCGGTATCGACGTTCAGAATATCATTCTGCTCCCACATCCCAGCCTCCTTGATTATCTCCTCTGTCAGCAGACGCGTCCCAAACCCTGGCTGGATGGGGTAGATGGTATACCCACCGTCCCTGAGGTCTGCGGTCGATTCGACGCCGCTTCCCTCAAGTCCCACCCAATGGATCTGCAGCGATGTGAACATGAATCCCTGATGTGGCAACTTGCCGACCGGAGTATCGGCAAAGGGGCCCTCCTCCTCCAACGCCTTTGCTAATGAGTTGTTGTCGACTCCCATCGCAGGGATCTGGTCGTTGTCGAACTCGTACAGGTTGGCGGTCCAGCCATCTGTCTCCTGCACAGATATCTGGACACTGTCACTGTGCATCGACGCAGCGCGTGCGAGCGCCTGCCCTGCGGCTTGCGTTGATGACCCAGTGGATGTCCCGCCGATCGTGATCGTGACAACATCACCACCTTCCTCTCCGCCCCCACCACCGGTACATCCCGCCAGTCCGAGAACACCGAGCGTCGCCGCACCTTGCACGAAGCGTCGCCGAGAACTTCCTGAATCACGTGTCATACGATTGTACATATTCGATTATATACATAATTGTATCGTCAATACTGGGTGACATCATGCGGTCGCTCAGACGACGAGTACAGGCACATCCGTGTCCAGGATCACGGACTGTGCCACACTCCCGAAGAGGGCCTTCCCGACCGGCGATTGTCGCCGGGTCGCAAGGACGATGATGTCTGCCTCCTGCTGTGAAGCACTCGCGACGATCTCGGCTGCGGTCTCGCCGACCGCCGTCAACAGGCGTGTTCTGAATCCAACATCCTGCAGATGATCATCAGCATCCGCCAGCCCCGCCGGAAGCCCTTGCAGGTCCTCGAGAGCCTCGTTGATATCTGCGATGGATGAACCTGCCATATCCATCCCGGGTGCATCCACCGGTTCATACACATGCAGCAGGAGCACCTCGACTTCCGCGCCAAGTGAGAGTGCGGTGAGCGCATCCACCTGCCGTTGCGTCCGATTCTCATCCGCATCGAGTGGGACTAACACCGTTGTCATATCCCCAAATCATGTTGGTCATATATCAAATAGAGGGGGGAGCGAATTGTTTTGGTGTTCACTCGGCGTACTCTGTTGATGAACGACGTGATACACACCGCACTGTGGACTGCAGATGTCGATACCATGGAACGGTTCTACACCGAGGGGCTTGGGCTCGAACGCCGGTGGTCATTCACCAGCGCGGGCGTGGAGAATGTGTACATCGGGGGGACTCATGGGACGATACAGTGGAAGCACGCACCCGGTGAGACAGCTCGAGCAGGCTCGCCAGATGGTATGGATCACATCGCCATAGCGGTCCCCAGCGTTGATGACTGGTTTTCCCGGCTCGTCGAACACTTCGACCCCCCGGTGCTGACCTCCCCGATGACGATGGAGCAGATCGATCGGCGGGTTGCCTTCGTAGCTGACCCCGACGGATACACCGTCGAACTGGTCGAGATCCTCTGATAGCCCTCAGACCGGCTTGGTTCGTCCGCTGCTGGTCGGCACCAGTCGAAACAGCTGCAAGATGAATGCCACACCCACCGCCGCTGCGAGCATGAGCATGGTCCACCCGCTGGAGTAGCCAAACGTGTCGGCCATGTAGCCAAACGTCGGTGGTCCCACGACGGATCCGAGGGTGAGTGAAAGCTGTGCCCCTGCGGTGGCTCCGCCCATCTCCGCCGGTGGCACCAACGTTCCGAGACAGCTGTAGTACATGGCGGTGAATCCGACCGCGAAGAAACCGACGAATAAGAGACTCACGACCGCCAGCGTCGGTGATTTGAATGTCACGACGGCACCGAAACTGATCACACCACCAATCGCCTGGACCAACAGGATGCGGATGGTGACCTGCTGTGCGGCCCCACCTACGTGATCAGCGATCCACCCGGTCAGGACCCGACCGACACTGCCGGTGATCTGGATCCCCGCGAGCACCAATCCGCCAGCGGCCACCGACAGTCCGACCGACACATTGAGATACAGTATCGTGTACGCGGTGGTCGTGAAGAGCCCCACCCCCAAAAAGAACCCACTCATGGTGAGCGCACGGTAGGGGGCACTGCGTGCAATCGCTCTGAGATCAGGGAAGGAGGTCACACCAGCGTCCACTGGGACCCGGTAGCTGACCCCGAAGATCGCGGCGATAGTCAAGCCGAACAGTGCAGCTCCGAGAAAGCCTATCTGCCAGGTCGCCACCGCAGCGATCGAGGTGATGAAGACCGCGCTGATTCCCGACCCCGCCGTGATCCCCACCTGCTTGATGCCCATCGCGAGATTCTGTCGGCCAGGTGCAATCTGGTCAAAAATCGCCTTATTCGTCCCCGGGATGGCTGTGCCGTAGACCGACCCCAACACGAACACGGCGGCCAGGAGACTCAGGTACGACCAGCTGAGCGCAACGGTGATGGCGCCGATAGACAGCCCAGCCAGCCCGGCGGTCAGCATCCATCGCTCGCCGAGACGGTCGACCATCGCTCCCAACGGGAGCAGAAAGATCGCATACGAGATCGTCAGTGCGGTGATTGTGAGCCCGACCTCGAACGCTGTGAGCCCGTACGTATCCTTGAAGAACGGTGTCGCCACGTACACTGAATAGTAGATGACCGAGGCGGTCACCTGCCATCCGGTGATCGTCCCAACGAGACGCCAGTGGCGCATGATGGATAGACACGTTCGAGGGTTGACATATTGCTGTATCGGTCACTTAGCCGGTGAGCTGGTAGGCCGAGGTGCAACCTGCAGATCCCCTCCACCTCAGGCGTCCACCACTCATTGGCTCAGCGTGCATCCCCGCTGGAGATGCTCGATGCCCAACGGTGCCTCACATCACAGCTGGGTTCGAACCGCTGCTGGCGATGTATAGCTCTGTGGAGTCTTCTCGCACACACTAACAAGCGGCCTCTCACCGCATCCTAGAGGCAGGCCACGACAATCTGGGAGCAGTGCTGGTACAGGTGAGATTGGTGCGCGAATAAGCTGGCACCATCGATCGCTGTCAGCGCTCAGATGACCAGGACGGGGACGGTCGCATCGAGGATGACGGACTGGGCGACACTGCCGAAGAGTGCCTTGCCCACGGGCGACTGCTTGCGTGTCGCCAGCACGATCAGGTCGGCGGCCTCGTCTGTGGCGACCGATAAGATCGCGGTGTCGACATCATCCACGGCGGTGATGAGCCGGGTGGTGTAGCCTGCGTCCCGCAGCTGCTCATCCGCATCCGGCAGCCTATCGGGCAGCCCGTGCAGCTGCTCCATTGCCGCGTTGATCTCATCGATGGAGGTCCCAGCGACACCGGTGCCGTGTGCATCGATCGGATCATACACATGCAGGAGCACCACCTCCGCATCCGTCTCCAGCGGCAGATCGCGCAGTGCCTCGACCTGTCGCATTGTGCGGTCACCGTCTGCATCGAGCGGCACGAGGATTCGTGTCATGATGCTTGCACTGCACACTGGTACATCAAAGAATCGGCGAATGTTTACGACCGGCGACCCGTCGTCGCTCCATCATCCCACGCAGGCCTGTGTACCCAGCGGAGACGACCACTTCACAGGTGACGTCATCATCAGTCGGTGAGCGAGATGACGTTCTCCCGTCCGATCTGGAGCTTCTGGACCGACCCGGTTCGCGCCATCCGTGAGGTGACACGGGATGTCTTCGATGCACTCCATCCAAGGGCTTCGGCGATTTCCGCTTGCCGCAATCGGCCATCCTGCTCGCTCAGGAGACGAAGGACCTGCTCTTCTGGGGTGCGTGCCTCCTGGACTTGCTCACCCCCGCGCCGATATCTGACCAGCATCACTGCAGCGACGACTCCCACCAGCAGAAACGCTGTGAGGATGATCATCCAGGGTGTGCCCGACGGCGAGGAACCCCCATCTGCAGGAGGCGGAGAGAACTCTACACGAGGCTGGTTTGATGCGAAATCGAGTCGTCCGGACCACATGACCTCGCTTTCACCCTGCGTAGTTGGTGTCGGGGCAACAGCCGTTACCACATAGCCTTCAGGACCAGATATTTCGAGGACGTCCTGCGTATCGATGAAGAACCCTTCATCGAACACATCACCGATGATGATTCGGTCACCACGGAGGACCGCGAAACCCTCCCATGTGAAGCTGTAGTGGACAACACCCCATCGCTGTGGAACTTCCTGTATCGAGCTATCGACGCTGAATTCACCTGCTGTCATGTCCCTACCGGTCACACGCGACGCTTCGGATACCACAGATCGCATACGACGCTCGAATGCGGCAGCCACTTGCGAATCCCCTGTCTTGATTTCTGCTGCGACTTGCTCGAACCCAGCTACCGCTGCGGGTGAATCGAGTCGAGTCCGTACCCGGACGGTCCAGCGCGCATCACCCTGCACCGTAACCTGGACGTTTGTCACGGTGTTGTCGACATCCTGTTCCAGCACCTGTGCCCCACCGGTGAGGGCGAACCCCACCAACAGGACGGCAAGGAGCACGCCACCGCCGACGATCCATTTACGCACTTGTCACTCCGTTCAAACCCAGCACCGCCACACGGACGAGACTCTGCTGTGTGCCGCGACCACGTTGCTTCGTATCTTGATGCCCGTGCTTCGTTCGGTCCACAGCAAGAGTCGGAGTGAGCTTCATATAATAATCCATGATGCTTGCATTGGGTTGCAGAGTTCGAACCTGGCCACCGATCGTTTCCGTACTTCTCCTCATCGAGGGCTTGTGGACCGAGTACCGATGGAATCAGTGGTTGCACGTGTCTGCAAGTCAGAGCAACCGTCTCATGTGCTTAAGCCGGAATCCGCCTACCGTTGAGTATGCGACCCAACACCGGTCAGCTGGTGAGCGCCGTATTGGCTTTGCTTGTTATCGTAAGTGTACCAGCGACCGGGGCCATTGCTAGTCCCGAGCTCGCTCAGGTGGATGAGACCGACGACTCCGTCGATGTGGGCGTCGGGGCACGGTTGTCCACCGTCATCGCCGCTACTGAAATCGATGTCCAGGCTGCGGTGGACCGATCGACATTCGCCCGGCAAGCCGCCTCAGCCAATGGTACCGATATCGCCCGTTCGGTCCAAGAGAGGGCAACTGCGCTGTCGGAACAGAGGGCTCAGCTCCGGTCGGAGCTTACGGGCTTGCAGACTGCGGTTGCCGCGGGGAACATCACGCAGGCCACCTTCGTCCGTGAGGTAGCTCTGGTCCATGCAGAGACTATGGCCCTAGCACAGGCGTACCAACAGCTGAATCAGTCTGTTGAGCGGGTGCCAATTCAGGCGCAGCAGGCCAATGGAATCGAACAGGCAACCATCGTCGCTGAAGCTGTCTCGGGGGCCAATCTGAACAGCCGTGCGCGTGCGGCGGTGTTCAATCAACTGACCGGGGAGGATGATGGTGAGATACGCATCCGGACGACCGATGGTGTCGAGATCGAAGTCGAGAATGATGATGGGGAGATCAGTCGGGAGTGGGAGCGCCCTGATGACGGTGACCGGTCGTTCACACTCGACGCTGATGCGGCCGCAGACCGTGCCTCGACTGTGCTCCCACTGTTAGATCAGGGGGAGTGGGTATCAGAGGGACCAACCGAACGCACGGAGGATGGGGCATACGAACTGGCCTACCGTCTGACAGGTGGTGCGAATGGTGATGCGGAGGTTGAGGTCACGATCGATGGGTCATCTGGTGAGGTCATCGAGTACGAATCTGAGATTGAGAGTCGGGACGCAGAGCTTGACGGGTATGATGACCAAGACGAGCGGGATGATGATGCCCGGGATGAGCAGGACGGCGATGACCGGGATGAGCAGGACGACGATGACCGGGATGAGCAGGACGACGATGACCGGGATGAGCAGGACGACGATGACCGGGATGAGCGGGACGACGATGACCGGGATGAGCGGGACGACGATGACCGGGATGTGCGGGACGACTGAATGAACTCACCGTACCTGCACGGTCCTGCCCAGTTCAGAGGCGTTGCGGTCGCATGCGGTGCTGCTGTGGGAGCTGCTTGCGACGTACGTTGTCCGCAGCATCCACCTGGATGAGCGTCTCCTCCCCGAGACGGAGTGCGGTGAGGGCACCGCCGTAGACACACCCGGTGTCCAGGCCGGTCGCATGCGCCGTCACGATCGGTGCCGCCACCGGGGTGTGACCGAAGTATACCGGCTGTGGCCCCTGGTACTGCTCCCACCAGAACGACCCACCCACCCGACGGATGGTCTGCAGCGTGGGGGTCTCCTGTGACCGCAGCGGTACCCCCGGTGCGACCCCCGCATGCGTGATCACAGCTGCATCGACGGTGATCACCACGGGCCACGCCGCCAGCGCGTCGATGTCCTCCCGCGCGAGACCTGCACCCTCGCCCGGGCTATCAACCAGCTTCTGCTCGTTGTTGCCACGGACGCTGACCAGGTTGGGACTGCGTGCAACACGGTCGACGACCGCCTTCGAGTCCGGTCCCTTGCGGACGAGATCACCGACGAACACCACGAGGTCGTCATCATCCACCGCCAGTGCATCAAGCAGCGTCTGCAGGCGGCCATCGCACCCATGGACGTCCCCCACGATGGTGACGGAGGCCCACTCATCAGCTGTGTAGTGCACATGCGGGACGGCTGGGACCTCGGGGGGAGCCACGTTACTTACCTTAGCCCCGGTCCGCACAAAGGTGTGCCGTCAGACATCCTCACGACCCGCCATC
>Ga0102927_1000425_pt1 | contig 9808 bp, 8 predicted proteins | sample SalPon1_A_H2O_MG_FD_78208 | JGI IMG/M metagenome (GOLD analysis project Ga0102927, IMG submission 78208) | Salt pond water microbial communities from South San Francisco under conditions of wetland restoration - Salt Pond MetaG R1_A_H2O_MG | ecosystem: Environmental > Aquatic > Non-marine Saline... | reverse complement strand
TTGAGCTTGGTATTAGAATAAATAGAATCCTTAAATAAACTTGAAATCACCTCTAACGTCAGCTGCCTTTTATACGAAGTGAGAAACGAACGTAAGACTTCAAAACACCAAGCGATGTAAAGCATCCAAGGACTTAGCCTTATTGCTGGTGAAGAATTTTGAAAACAGTTGGCAAAAATCTCCCCAACCTCATAAAACGAAAGATTCTCTGACACCAGAATATACCTTTCATTCACAGAAGAACTTTTCATCAAAAGCACACAGATGCTAGCCACATCATACACCCCTACAAAGCCAGAAACTTTTGGAGGATAATACTTAAGGCCATTTTTTAGTTTGGACACAAGAAGCCCACTACCCGACTCATAAAATCCATCGCCAAGTATTATTCCTGGATTCACTATCACCACATCAAGACCTTCTTGAGAGGCCCGCCATACCTCCATCTCTGCCCCATATTTACTGATTTCATAAGCAGATGGTTTTTCATCTTCTGCCAGCGGTGTTTCTTCCGTAATATAACTCTCAGTGGATGGCTTTCCAAGGCTTGCAATAGAACTAACGTGGCAAAGCTTACGGACCGAAGAAGCCAAAGAGAGGTTTGCAACATTGGTAGTCCCTTCGATATTGACCTGACGCATTTTTGTGTAATCTGAAGGACTATTACTGATAAAACCAGCACAATGATACACCAAATTCACTTCTTTGAAAGCAAGCTCCAGCTTCGGGAGGTCTAGAATATCACACTGCATCCATTCCACATAGTGAGCAATATCTTCAGGGCTGATGCCGTACTTATATACCACAGACATGGCTTTTTGCTTTTTTGATTCAGTTCTAAACAAAGCTCTTGTTTGTTCTTTATTCAAAATGAGCTGAGCAAGTAGATGTGCTCCAACTAGTCCGGTGGCGCCAGTGAGTAAATTCATTTTGTAAATATACGAAAATCAAAAGTTGAAAATTTTTTCTTTATAATATCTTTGCCCAAATCCAAATTGAGAATGAAAAAAGATTTTATAGAAGAAGTAACCTGGAGAGGTATGATACATGACCTGATGCCAGGCACACAAGACCACCTCAATGAAAAGCCTAGAGCTGCTTACGTAGGCATAGACCCCACGGCAGACTCCCTGCATATAGGGCATCTGGTGGGTGTGATGCTACTAAGGCATTTTCAACTGGCTGGACACAAACCCATAGCACTGATAGGTGGCGCTACTGGAATGATAGGCGACCCTTCTGGCAAGTCTCAAGAGCGCAATCTGCTTGATGAAAAAACCTTAAGGCACAATCAAGAGGCCTTAAAAAAACAACTCTCTAAATTTTTGGATTTCGACACGACTGATGAGAATTCTGCTATTCTTGTTAATAACTATGATTGGATGACCTCCTTTTCGTTTTTGGATTTCATAAGAGACGTAGGTAAGCACATCACTGTTAACTACATGATGTCCAAAGATTCTGTAAAGAAGCGTCTATCTTCAGAAGCTAAAGAAGGTATGAGTTTTACTGAATTTACCTACCAGCTAGTGCAAGGTTATGATTTTCTGCACCTGTACAGAACCCAAAACTGCACCTTGCAGATGGGTGGCAGTGACCAGTGGGGGAATATTACTACAGGAACAGAGCTAGTGCGGCGGATAGACCAAGGCAAAGGCTTTGCCCTCACCTGCCCGCTTATCACAAAAGCAGATGGTACAAAGTTTGGCAAAACGGCCACAGGCAACATCTGGCTAGATCCTTCCAAAACGTCTGCTTATAAGTTTTATCAGTATTGGATCAATACCAGTGATGAAGATGCAGAAAAGTTTATCAAAATATTTACTTTTTTATCTGAAGAGGAAATCAATTCGCTAGTAGCTGCTCACAAGGAGCAACCTCACCTCAGAGCTTTACAAAACAAACTGGCAGATGAAATCACAGAAACTGTGCATTCCAAAGAAGCTCTAGACAAGGCTAAAGAAGCCTCTAAAGTGTTGTTTGGAAAAAGTACTGAAGAGGATTTAGCAAAACTAGACGAAGCTACTTTTCTGGATGTTTTTGAAGGTGTCCCCTTCAAAGAATTAGACAAGACCTTATTACAAGAAGGTGGTCTTGATATGGTGGCTGCACTAAGCGCTGAAACTGGGTTTTTAAAGTCGAATGGTGAAGCTAGAAGAGCCCTGAAAGAAAATTCTATAGCCGTAAATAAATCTAAAGTAAAAGAAAATCACACCCTTACTGTTACTGATTTAATCAACGGTAACTATATTTTAATCAACAAAGGGAAGAAGAATACCTTTTTGATAAAATTCAAGTAAACCTCAACTCTAAACTTCTGCACCTAACATTCAGGTTTAATTTCAAAATCTGGATGTTTTTTTTGAATCTAAAAAAGCTGCTTTAAAACAGAAAAGCCCTGAGCGAGAGCTCAAGACTTTTCTTAACTAATCAATCTATTATGAAAAAACTTCATCCACTACAAATATAAATATAAAATCGAATTCTCAAAAAAAATTCTAAGCTATTTTTAGATAATCTAAAAATTTAATACCTAATAATATAATAATCAGATTGTTACATCATTAAAAAATTATATTGATAAGTTTTAGAAATTACTCCTTATGGTGAATTGATTTCATACTTATGATTATTTTTGACTAAAATCAAACAATGAAAATAGTTTCTTACAATGTTAATGGCATAAGAGCCGCACTAAAAAAAGGGCTAATCGAATGGTTGAAAGCTACAGATGCTGATGTGGTCTGTTTTCAAGAGACAAAAGCACAACCCGAACAGATAGATAATTCTATTTTTGAAGATATCGGGTATCACTTTTGCTATTGGTTTTCAGCAGAAAAAAAAGGTTATAGCAGTGTGGGGATAGTGTCCAAAACAGAACCAAAACATATAGAATATGGCACCGGCATAGACTATATGGACAGAGAAGGCAGAAACCTAAGGGCAGATTTTGATGAAGTTTCTGTGATGAGTCTGTATTTACCATCTGGCACAAATGACGCACGACTCAGCTATAAATTTACTTATATGGATGATTTTAAAACCTATATAGAACAGCTTTTGATAAGCATCCCTAATCTAGTGATTTGTGGAGATTATAACATCTGCCATGAGGCTATAGATATACATGACCCCGTGAGGCTAAAGACAGTGTCTGGATTTTTGCCAGAAGAACGGGAATGGCTAACTTCATTTCTGAAAGAATCAGGTTTTGTAGATTCTTTTAGGGCATTGAATAAAGACGTCGTGCAGTATTCCTGGTGGAGCTATAGAGCAAATGCAAGACAGAACAATAAAGGCTGGAGGTTAGACTATCTCTTGGTATCACAAGCTATTGAAAACCGCATCCTACGGTCTGTAATCTTGCCAGAAGCCAAGCATAGCGATCACTGCCCAGTACTTTTAGAACTCAAATAAACCCCAAATCTATTCACCCTTCTAAACCTATTTTCTATGTCCTTTTCAAAATACCTTATCATTGCCTTTTTAAGTTTAAATTTAGTTGGCTGCGTTAGTCAAAAAAAATATTTAGAACTTGAAGACGAATTAAATTCAACACAAAGAATCAACGACCAACTGACTAGAAAGCTAGACGAATGTAATTCTGAAAAGATAGCTATACAGGACGAACTGGACTATTCCAAAGATAGAATAGAAGTGCTAAAAACACAGCGCGATAAACTTATAGAAGAACTGGACGCTGCCAATGCCTCCTTGGATAAGCTGAACACGTCTTACGATGCTTTGGAACAAAACAGCTCCAAAGCCTTAGCAGAAAATTCAAAACAAAATAGAGAGTTGCTACAGCAGCTAGAAGAAAAACAAAAGGCACTCACTAAAGAACAAAGCCAACTAGAACAGTTGCAAAAAGACTTGCAACAAAGGTCTCAGCGCGTGGCAGAACTAGAAGGGCTGATCGCTGAAAAAGAACAAAAAATGCAAACGCTGAAGGACAACCTGTCTAAAGCTCTTACCAACTTTGAAGGCCAAGGCCTAAGTGTAGAAATGAGAGATGGCAAAGTGTACGTCTCTATGGAAAATAAACTTTTGTTTGCCTCCGGAAGCTGGACTGTAGGGGCTGAAGGCCGAAAAGCAGTGCAGGAACTAGGTAAGGTGCTGGCAAAAAATCCAGACATTGCTGTGCTGATAGAAGGTCATACAGACAATGTGCCCTATGGAGGTAATGGCCCGCTAAAAGACAACTGGGACTTGTCCACCAAGCGCTCTACAGAAGTTTTAAAATTACTTCTGGACAATAGTGCTATAGACCCACAGAACTTAACTGCCGCTGGCAAAGGAGAATTTGCTCCTGTAGCACCTAATACTACTGCAGAAGGAAAAGCCAAAAACAGGCGTATAGAAGTGGTTTTAACTCCAAAACTAGACGAAATCTCAAAACTATTGAGTGAATAGTGCTTAGATAAGACTAAAGCCCCTTCCCCCTTCTTACTTTCATCTTTGAGGCAACAAATCCTAGGATAAAGACTCAAATTGTATTTAATTTAAAGGCATAACCGATTGCAAACGTTTGTAAACGCAAGTAAAAGGAAGTAACTGTTTAATAGACGACTACAACAAAACACCTGCTGCATCTTTGCCATGTCGATAATTACAATCGATTTGGCTGAGATGGTCTTAGCTAAGTTTTAAATCAATTCAATTTTATAGTTATGAGTACTTTAAAAAATCATGTACAGTTAATGGGCCATTTAGGCCAGGATCCAGAAGCCATCAATTTAGACTCTGGGAAAAAATTAGTCAAATTTTCTATGGCTACTAATGAGTTTTATGTGGATAGCAACGGAGAAAAAATCACCAACACCTATTGGCACAATATTGTGGCTTGGGGCAAAACAGCAAGTTTTATAGAAACCTATCTTAAGAAAGGCCAGGAAGTTTTACTCAAAGGAAAACTCACACCAAGATCCTATGAAACCAAAACTGGGGAGAAGCGCTACATCACAGAAGTCAATTGTTCTGAAATTGTCCCTACTTCTCAAAAAGCTTAACATCTTAGAGAAATAGACTTGAAGAGACCTGTTTTAACACCAAAGGCTGACGTTCTGAATGTCAGCCTTTTTAATATAAAACACAATAGCTATTTACATAAAAATTATTTATATACTAATAATTAGGACTATTTATTAATTATTTAATATTTTTTTGTCGATTAAATGACTATATTATAATTATATTTGTTTAAATCAAAATTAAAACGCTATGAAGACTAAACTGTTTACCTTTTTAATAATTTTTTGTTCAGCTATAATGTACTCTCAAAATGAAAGCACAGATTTTGAAGTGGGTGATGTATTCACAATAGCTGAAGTAGAACACAACGACTATAATCATATCAATTTTCCAAGAGCTAACTTTATTATTAAAAAAGGAGGATTACCTCATTACAAAAACATCAAAGGAGCTGAAGTGGAAGTCACATCATTACGAGAGAAAAAGAGTGGTGCTGTAGTTGCAACTCTACAACTAAGCTCTAAAAAGTCATTTTTCAATAGCCACAAATACGTGACTGTTGATCTTGAAAAAGCGCTCCGCGAAAATGAATTGGTGCAACTGTACTAGTTGTACTTTATACTCTAAATAAAACTTTTAAACTTAAAAAAGCAGAAGATGCATTGTCTTCTGCTTTTAGTATTATCTGGCTCAAGAGTTTTATGAAAACTGCCTAGCCTTAAGAAATAAAACTCAGTGCTTTAAAGAATTGAATTTAATCTTCTCTAATAGGATAAATGCTTAAATAGATTTACCCTGTTAAATCCACGTTGTGGAAGGCTTTGCCTTATTTACCCCGTGAGATAATTCGTTAATCTGCTTTTTAAATACCTTTTACCTCATGATGTTTTAAGGTATTGCTCTCTTTTGGTTGCATCCTGTTGATTTAAGCATCCTTCAGAGTATATTAAATTTATGGGTAAACGATTTTTAGTTGAAGAAACTTTCCCTGCATTATGCATAACCAACCTGTTTCTTAAATTATTGGTATAGGCCAAATAATTATTGTCATTTTTGTTATGCGCTGTTTTACCACGTACTATTATCCGATGTGTTGTATAAAGTCAGTAAAGTTTATGATTTTAGTTTGCTCGATTTTCTCCAAAACTAGCAAATCATTATCTCCAGTTATAAGGCAATCAGCCTTTGAGTCAATTGAGAGATTGAGTAAAAAATTATCTTTTTCGTCACGACAAATTTTGATATCAGATTTTACTTTTATTAGTTTTCCATAGTGGTCAAAATAGTCAAGTATTTTCTCAATATCATTCTTTGAAAAATAGTTTTCAAATTTGGGTCGATTTACTACTTCTACAAACTCACTTTTTATTTGTCTGAAAAAATTAACGTAATCTTTTTGTTTTCAATCAGATTGTCAATTGAATTGAATTTTTTTGATACAAGAAAGCTAATCCAAAGATTCGTATCTAGGATTATTTTTTTACTTCCCATATCGTGAACTTCTCACTTTCTCAACTTCATTTGTTATTTCATCAAGAGAAATTTCATCAGATGATTTTACTCTAAGTTTTTGTAGCAAAGCAGGAAAGTCAGATGTATTTTTAGTTTTATTAATCTTTATCAAATTCAAGTCAGCTAAAGTTCTTAGTAGCTTTTTCGCCTTCGGATTAAGTATATCAATTTATATCGTTTCCATTTCGAATAATTTTTATAAAACTAAGGAATTTAATTCAATTGCGAAATTTTTTCAGTACATGGTACAACTCATATCTCACGGGGTGAACCCCGTGAGATAATTCGTTAATCTGCTTTTTAAATACCTTTTACCCCATGATGTTTTAAGGTATTTCTCTCTTTTGGTTACATCCTGTTGATTTAAGCATCCTTCAGAGTATATTAATTTTATGGGTAAACGATTTTTAGTTGAAGAAACTTTCCCTGCATTATGCTTAGCCAACCTGTCTCTTAAATTAATGGTATAGCCCACATAATTGTTGCCCTCTTTTTCGCTTTTTAAAACATATACGTAGAAATAACTCATATCTAACGGGGTTCACCCTGTTAAATCCACTTTGTGGAAGGCTTCGAATTATTTAACAGGGTAAATTGTTTAACACGAGAAACCTTTTTGTTTCACTGGGTTTAAAAAGCCCGAACAGCACGCACCCTGCGTGCGTTGGACTTATTGATGCTGTTCTGGAAAATGTTAGAGCCGAAGTACTGTATCCAAGCGGAGCTGCCATTGCTCTCGGTAGAACTCCAATAGGAGGCACTAGCAAAACCGCTGCCTCCGTTAGTCCCAGCGGTGGCGGTACCATCAATAGTTGCCTTGTTTTGATACATTAAATTCAATTCTTCTTTGGAGGAAAGATACCAATCGCCATAGGTTTTGCCACCTTCGGTAATTTGTAGCTCATTACAAATGCGCGCTGCGTAAGTGTTACCATCATCACCAATAGCTACTTGAGCGGCTATAATTATTGAGGTATTTGCTTCTCCAGCAAATGGACCGTCACCTTTTGCCTGTGTAAAACCATTAGTTCCGGCATACCATCTCACCCCTGTGTTTTGGTCTTCTTTTTGCAGCTACCAAACCATGTTGTCCTGTTTCATCTACCCAAAAAACGATGCCTCCCTGGGCAAAGTCGCCTACGGTATAGGTGGTAGTTTTTATCACATTCCAAGCATCATTTGATGCATCGTAGAAGTAATAGCCCGTTGTGGTAATGTTAGCCGTTTCTGTTTCCGTAGAAGCAGTACTTACATCATCTATATAGACAATGGCTCCGTCATGGCCGTTGCTATAAGCCGCTATTTTAGCGTCTAACTGGGATAGACTTAGCGATGGCAACTGCACTCCATCTGCTGTGGTAGAACTTGCTGGTTCTCCTACCACTTGCAGGCTTGTTTTTGGCGTTTCCGTACCAATACCTACCTGCGCAGTGGCGGGGTGTATGCCAATTAGTGTGATTATGGCTGTGAGTAGTATTTTTTTTATGGTTCTTTAGTTTATTATTACTGTGGTCACTATGGTCGCTATTGTTTCTGTCGTTGCTATGGTTGCTGTTGTTGCTGTTGTTGCTATGGTTGCTGTGGTTGCTATGGTTGCTGTTGTGATTTGTAAACTGTGACCTGTTGCCGTATTTTATTGTCTGTTGTCTAACATCTTATGTCTAATGTCTGTTGTCTGTTGTCTATTGTCTAATTTCTAACTACTTTTTACTCTTTAATGCAGCGAACAGAAAATCCATTCGCTCGGTTGGCAGTAAACATATTAGCATCGCTACTGCTGAATAATAGGACGAGCGAAAATGTACTGCTAGCCGAACTACTCCAATAGAGGCCGTTGGTGCCAACATTTCCCAGAGAACCATTGCTGAGGCAACGGCTGCCAGCCATAGGCAATCTAAGAATTTCCCATGCAGATTGAGGATTAGTTATGTTGGTAGTGGCATCCAATTCAGTTTGCCATTCTGCCTTTGTAGGTGTACGAAATCCTTCAGGACAAGGGTCATCCACTGTTTTGACCACAGCACCACCTTTAATTTCATTAGTATTCCATCTGTTATCATCTGGTGTACTCAACCAATCACCATCCGAAATTATGAAATTTCTCCCCTCATTGCCTGAGGCTACAGAACCAGAAGAGATTGCAATGGGGGAATCTCTTAGTTGATGCCCATCTGCTGCTCGCCCCCATTGGTATAAATCTCCATAAGCGGCTACATCTGTGCTACTTACTGCTACCTGAGTAGCTCCTAAATTACGGTCTAACCAACAATTTTTACCAGCTCCTTCAATTGTACCATAAGTTACACATTGTCCATTGTAAGTAAATGTGACGTTATCACCACATTTAAACATATAGAAAGTATCATCATCACCTGTCCTATTGGTCCAGACCATGCTAATATTCAATTGTGCTTCTGGGTTATTACCGTAATTTGTGCAGTAAGTCATTAATCCCTGAACTGATTTGTTGATAATGTTATACATATCATTAGACATACACGGCAACAAAACACCTCTGGTAGTGCTTTTTAGTTCGAGTTGTGCTAAAGTCTCAGGCTTTTCTATACCTATGCCCACCTTAGCGTTAGCAATATTTACGCCTATAAAGGCGAGTACGGCTGTGAGTAGCATTTTTTTCATGAAAATTTATTTAGCTTAAATTGAAAATTCTAAAAATGTGTATGTTTTGATATGATTTAAAAGTGAAATTAATTATCACATTGTTTAGTTATTGATCCTTTATCAAGTTTTTAAATTTCATATCCTTTGATGCTGATGCCCCATGCCCCCATCACAGGTGATGCAAAGGCTGTATAATTAAGAAGGATAAATTAAAGGCAGTAGCCCTTTTACTTCATACCCAGTGGTGGTCTGTCCTACGGTTCTGATAAACTCAAGGTCTGGCAGAGTGAATTTAATCGCTATTACAAGCGTCAAACCATGAATCTTCAGTATACCACTGTATGCACTTTGTGGTGGTATTATAAATCAACATACCTTTAGTGGGGTTATCAATAGATTTTTTTTCATTGTCTGTCATTCGAGGTAATAAAAGGCCTTTGTCAGTACTAGATAAATCCATTATAGCATTAGCGTCGGGAGTTTCAGTACCTATACCTATATCACCTTCACCGCTAGGAGCTGGATCGTCATTCACAGCTACTGTAGTTTTATCACTAAGGTCTACCCAGTTAGTACCATCTGCAAACTCAATGGCGTTTTTAGTAATGTTAAAGATGGTCAAACCCGCTGGCGGCGATGCAATGCTATTGCGCTGGGCAGTGGTTAATCGTGGTGGCAAAAAACCCTGCTTGTCATCTAAATT
>Ga0102927_1000424_pt1 | contig 9811 bp, 10 predicted proteins | sample SalPon1_A_H2O_MG_FD_78208 | JGI IMG/M metagenome (GOLD analysis project Ga0102927, IMG submission 78208) | Salt pond water microbial communities from South San Francisco under conditions of wetland restoration - Salt Pond MetaG R1_A_H2O_MG | ecosystem: Environmental > Aquatic > Non-marine Saline... | reverse complement strand
AGCGGGGTTTGCAAAACCAGCGCAATCAACTGCGTATCAAAGACAGCGCTTATCGCCCCACCGGCCAAAAAAACCACTTCCGCGGCTAGCCATAACAGCAACACAAACGCTGCTAATAATGCAGCGGCTGGCGCTAGGCGTGAGAGTAGTCGTTTTTCCGCACCGGGGAGTTGTCCTAAACCAGCCAAGCTCAACACCGAGCCCAAGGCTAGGGCCATTGCCACATAGGCCAATGCTTTCATAGCGATAAGCGCTACTTCATTCACTTAGTCGGCATCCACACGAAAGCTTAACTCGCCAGTCATTGTGTGGCCGTCTTCAGACAGACCCCGCCACTCTAAGGTATAACGGCCATCGGGTAGCGCCGGCGGCACGACAACCAACGTCTCGCTGGCCGAGCGCCCGGCTTGCGCGGCTACGTCGAACGATTCGCCATTGGCTCGTGTCAATGTCGTTGTGATCACGCGCATCGGACCATCAAACGGAATCTTTAACTCAGTCGGTGTCGCTACGAGCACCGCTCCGCGTGCCGGCGTTGGTGTTAGCGCAGACGAATGCGCGAATGCACTCGAGCTAACCGCCACACTCAAACTCACCGTCAAGGCGAGTGCGCTGCGCCAACCGGGATTGCACCAACAAGCCATTGCCCTATCCTTTATGTTCACTCATACATCGGTTTCTGAGCTCAACCCACTGCGCGTATTATGTCAACGATGAGAGCATTTACATCAGTCAACGTTTTTGGTGAAACCCTTAAGCCCTGCGGCGTGGATCCGGTTACCGGTTTTTTTCGTGATGGCTGCTGTAATACCAGCCATGCCGATGAAGGCATGCACACCGTTTGTGCCGTCGTCACTGAGGCGTTTCTCGCGTTTTCAAAAAGCCGCGGCAATGATCTAACGGCACCGGTTCCACTGGCGGACTTCCCCGGCCTAAGCCCGGGTGATCGTTGGTGCTTATGCGCGGGGCGCTGGTTAGAAGCCTACCAAGCCGGTGTAGCGCCGTTGGTCGACCTCGAGGCCACGCATGAGGAAACCCTAGCGGTCATTAGCCTTGATATCTTGGCCGAGTACGCCGCGCCGCGTTAATCCATGCAATTAAGTAGCCCTGAGTTTCACGACGGCGGCACGCTACCTTGGTCGGCCTCGGCAGCCAACGAAAACCGCTTACCCACATTAGACATTATGGGTGTGCCCAAGAATGCCAAAACACTGGCGCTGCTTATCAGCGATTTAGACTCACCGCTGGGGATGATCACCCACTGGCTTATTTGGAACCTACCACCCGCTACCCATCGTCTCAGCGCGACTGATTTGCCGACAAGCAGCGCGATCGGGATGAGCGGCTTTGGCAAAGTGGGCTACTTAGGGCCCACGCCGCCCGAAGGCACGCATCGCTATCAATTTACGCTCATTGCACTTGACCAAAGTCTGTCGCTCAAACAAGGCGCGACGCGCCAGCAATTTGACCGCGCTAGCGCCGGTCATCAACTCGATCAGGCCCAGTTAATGGCCACCTTAGAACGCCATCAGAGCGCGCAATGACCGCGCGCAAAACGCCCTATCGACCGAACGCCTTCTTTGCCACGGTGAACCCGAGTGTTTTTATTGCCTCGGCGCTTATGATCGGCGGATTTGTGAGCTATGGCCTCATCGCACCCGACAGTGCGGCGCAAACGTTTGGTTCACTGCAAGCCTTCATTACGCAATATTTAGGTTGGGGCTATTTATTAGCCGTGAGCTTTTTTGTCGCGTTTTTGTTGTGGCTTGCGGCCAGTCGATACGGCAACATTCGGCTAGGCCAGCCCAACGATCGACCGCAATTTCGCTTTAGCGCGTGGTTTGCCATGCTCTTTAGCGCTGGCATGGGCATCGGCTTAGTATTCTGGGGTGTTGCCGAACCCATCTTGCATTATCAAAACCCACCCACGGGCGCGGCCGGCACGCCAGAAGCCGCACGCCAAGCCATGATTTACAGCTTCTATCACTGGGGGCTTCACGCGTGGGCGGTGTATGTCATGCTAGGGCTATCCGTGGCGTATTTCAGCTATCGCCATGGCTTGCCGCTGACAATCCGCTCAATTTTCTACCCCCTGCTCGGTGATCGAATTTATGGCCCCATCGGTCACGTCATTGATGTGTTGGCGGTATTTGGAACCCTATTCGGCCTTGCAACCTCATTAGGCTTTGGCGCCATGCAGCTGAATACCGGCCTCAATGTGCTTTTTGGGCTGCCGGTCTCATCATCCTGGCAAGTGGGCATCATCGCCTCAATCACTGGTCTTGCCGTTATTTCGGTGCTCTCGGGCCTAGACCGCGGCTTAAAGTGGCTGAGCCTATTTAATTTGGCCTTAGCGCTGGTGTTTATGGCCTTTGTTTTTATCGCCGGGCCATCATTATTTTTGGTGCGCTTTTTGCTCGACTCCGTTGGCGGGTATTTTCAGCAACTCATTGGCATGAGTTTGTATACCGGCGCCATTGAGGGATCGGAGTGGCAAAAAGACTGGACCATGTTCTATTGGGGCTGGTGGATTGCTTGGTCGCCTTTTGTGGGCATCTTTATCGCGCGTATCTCAAAAGGTCGGACGATTCGTGAATTCATTGTGGGTGTGCTTGGCCTACCCACCTTGTTTGTCTTTGTCTGGCTAACGGTTTTTGGTGGCACTGCCCTTCACTTGGCCATGTTTGACCCAGTCACCGACATTACCCAGGCCGTTAACCAAGACACGACTGTGGCGCTTTACCAAATGCTCGCCGCTTTGCCTTGGAGCCAATTGTCTTCAGGCATTGCGACTTTGTTAATCGCCACCTACTTTGTGACCTCATCCGATTCGGGCACGTTTGTTGTGGATGCCCTCATCTCGCGTGGCGCCAAACACTCGCCCCGACGTCAGCGCGTGATTTGGGGTATTACCGAGGGGGCCGTTGCCGCAACCTTACTCATTGTCGGGGGTGAGCAGGCCTTGGACAGCCTACAAACCGGTGCCTTGACTGCAGGCCTGCCGGTTGCACTGATTTTGCTGATCTCGAGCATCAGCCTGCTTCGTGCCCTGCGACGCGAATTTGATGTCCCCGGCGTGACGCCACAAATTTAGGATTCAATCGGTTTTATGACGAATACCCCGATCACCATTGTCGGCGCTGGCATTGCCGGGCTGACTGCGGCCTACACGCTGCAAAACGCGGGGCTAACGCCGCGCATTTTAGAGGCCAGTTCGCGAATTGGCGGGCGTGTTGACAGCCTGTATTCAGCGCAAGGTGAGGTCATCGCCGATTTAGGCCCGACATGGATTTGGCCGCCCTTTCAGCCGATCATCGCACGCTGGCTCGAGCGTCTTCACTTGCCAACCTTTGATCAGTACGACCAAGGCGACGCGGTGCTTGATGGATTTGCACCAACGCCGCGGCGCCAACCCGTCCCCGGCCAATACGGCATGGCAAGAATTGTGGGCGGGCCACAACAACTCATTAGCGCGCTGGTCAAAAACCTGCCGGACGGATCGATTCAGACCAACACACCGGTTGACGCTATTCACGAGCTCGACAATGGCAAGCTTGCGGTGCACACCGATACAACCACGCTAACGACTGAGCGGGTGCTATTGGCCACCCCCCTGCGTTTAACCGCTGAGCGCTTGAATTTACCCGACACGCTCAAACCTGGGGTCACTGCGGCTTTGCGGGCGATGCCGACTTGGATGGCTGCTCAAGCACGGGCGGTGATGACGTATGACCAACCTTTTTGGCGCCACCAAGGCTTATCCGGCCGTATTGCAAGCCGGCAAGGGCCATTGTTTGAGTGCCATGACCACACCAGCGCGCAAGGTCAGGCCAGTTTGTTTGGCTTTGTCGCCACAGCGCCTGAGCATCGTGACCCTGAACCGCTCGAACAGGCCATTCTCGCTCAGCTCGAGCGCTGCTTGGGGCCAAAAGCCGCTCAACCGATTGAGTTGCGGGTTCGGGATTGGGCAAAAGAGCCGTGGATCTGTGCGACAGCCGATCGCACCGGCCCGCCTGAACATCCAGCGGTTGGCCCCGATTTGCTACGCAGCGGGCATCTTAATAATCGACTTTGGTTTTGTGGGGCAGAAAGTGCCGATCAAAGCCCGGGGTTAATAGAAGGTGCACTGGCCGCCGGTGAGCAGGCGGCCGAGGCGGCAATCGCTGAACATAAGCGCACGCGCCTGTGACCCCGAGGCAATTTACCCGCTATATCGGCATTGATTACTCAGGCGCTGCTCGCTCTGAATCCGGTTTGCCTGGATTGCGTGTCTATGTCGCCCATGAGGATAACGAACCAAAAAAAATTCATCCCGAGCCAACCGGCAAACATCATTGGAGCCGGCAGGCAGTCTTTAACTGGTTGTTACAAGAATTAGCGAAACCAATGGCTACGCTGGTGGGCATTGATCACGCCTTTTCATTCCCGTTGGCTTACTTTCAGGCTCATCGTGTGCGTTTGCATTGGCCAGACTTTTTGAACGACTTTTGCGCTCATTGGCCGACTGACCAAGCGGGTGTGCGCGTTGAGGATGTGCGCCGCGGCCACATTGGCAACGGTCGCAAGCGCTCTGGCAATGCCCGGTGGAAGCGCCTAACGGAACAAGGCATTGGCGCTAAATCGGTGTTTCACTTTGATGTACCCGGATCAGTGGCAAAATCTACTCACGCCGGGCTACCGTGGCTTCATGCGCTGCGCTCGCAGGCCACCCGTGCAGTGCATTGTTGGCCATTTGATGGTTGGCACAGTCGACCCGGGCAATCGGTACTAACCGAAATCTACCCCAGCCTGTGGAGTGCGAACTATCCCCGGGGTAACCGCAGTCCAGATGAACATGATGCCTATGTCGTGGCCGCCGCATTGCAGGCCTATGATCAACGCGGTGAGCTTGCCGCGGCGTTTAGCCCACCGGCTGATCCGGCAGCACGTCACCAAGCCCAGATCGAGGGCTGGATTTTAGGCGTCGCCACCGCCTAAATTGCTTACCGGACGCGCAAACGCGCTAAATCGGCGGCAATTTCGTCGAGAATTGCCGGATCATCGATGGTCGCGGGCATATTCCAGTCTTCTTGGTTGGCGATACTGCGCATTGTTGCGCGCAAAGTTTTTCCAGACCGGGTCTTAGGCAGCCGTTTAACCAGCGCACACTGGCGAAAAGCCGCGACCGGGCCAAGTTCATCGCGCATGCGTTGGATGAGTTCGGCGACTAAGTCAGCCTCGCTACCTTGGTACTGGCTACGCGCTACCACCAACGCCAATGGCACTTGGCCCTTTGTCGCATCGTTAACGCCAAACACCGCGGCCTCAACAACATCGGGGTGATTGCTCAGCACCTCTTCCATCCCGCCGGTTGAAAGCCGATGACCAGCCACATTAATCACGTCATCAATCCGACTCATGATGTGAACATAACCATCGGCATCAATAATGCCCGAATCACCGGTTAGGTAGTGCTCTGGATACTGACTAAGATAGCTTTGACGGTGGCGCTCACGATCCCCCCAAAGCGCGGTAAAGGTCCCCGGCGGCAGTGGCAGGCGGATGGCGATGTTGCCAAGCTCACCCACGTCCACATCCTCACCGTGATCATCCAGCGCGCGCACGGCATAACCCGGCATCGGCCGCCCAGCGGCCCCAATCTTAACGTCAATGGCCTCGACCCCAAACGGATAGCCGGCAATCGCCCAGCCGGTTTCGGTCTGCCACCAATGATCCAGCACAGGCACGCCTAAGTGTTTTTGCGCCCAACGCACGCTATCAGGGTCAGAGCGCTCACCGGCCAAGAAAAACGCCCGCAACTGGCTTATATCATGCGCGGCAATATGCTCGCCTTCGGGGTCTTCTTTAATAATGGCGCGCAGTGCGGTAGGCGCGGTAAACAGCGCACGAGCCGAATAAGTCTGAACAATGCGCCAAAACTCGCCGGCATTCGGCGTGCCAATTGGCTTGCCCTCAAACATCACGGTTGTCGAACCATTAATGAGCGGGGCGTAGACAATATACGAATGACCAACCACCCAACCCACATCCGAGGCGGTAAACATCACCTCGCCGGGTTCGACGCCATAGATATTTTGCATCGACCACTGCAGTGCTACCGCGTAGCCGCCATGATCGCGCACAATGCCTTTCGGCCGACCGGTGGTACCCGAGGTATACAAAATGTAGAGCGGGTGATTGGCATCAACCGGCACACAGGCCACTGGACTCGCTGCCGCGCAGGCTTGCTCCCAGTCTTGATCACGGGGCGCAGTTAGGTCGCATGGCTGGATATCGCGCTGCAAAATCAAGCAATGCTTGACCTTGTGAGTTGCAATCGTGAGTGCTTGATCGAGCAGTGATTTGTAATCAATGACACCCGAGGGTTCAACACCACACGAGGCCGACAACACAACCCGGGGAGTGGCATCATCAATTCGCTTGGCAAGCTCAGGTGCGGCAAATCCGCCAAAAACGACGGAGTGAATCGCGCCAATCCGTGCACAGGCAAGCATCGCCATTGCCGCTTCGGGGATCATCGGCATATAAATGATGACCCGGTCGCCAGCGATAACCCCCATCGCTTGCAGCGCACCGGCTAGCTTGGCAATGCGTTGTTGCAAATCGCTGTAGGTATAGCGCCTGTCCTGCCCGGTAATCGGGCTTTCCCAAATCAATGCATCTTGATCACCGCGGCCTTGGTCGACGTGACGATCAATGGCGTTGTAGCAAATATTCAGGGTCCCGCCGGGGTACCAGCGGTAAAATGGGGCATCGCTTGAGTCGAGGACTTGCTGCCACGGGCTATCCCAAACAATTTGCTCGGCTTGTTTGGCCCAAAACGCCTCGGCATCGTGAATTGAGTGATGATAGAGATCGTTATAGTTATTAGTCATGCCTGCTCTCCATGCTTTGCCTGTTGCTTGCAGCGCCATAGCCATAGGCCTTCAGCCGTCAGCCAAATGTCTTTGCCGTACGCCTGACGATAATCTGCGTCATTCACACCGGCTGGCAGCCAGCGCGCCCATTGCGTTAACAAGCGCTCCTCAAGATCAAGCGCAGACTGCGCCTGCTCGGTTTGCTCAAGCCCCGCTGCCATCATGGCGGCAAGCTGCTCAGCCGTCTCGGCGACGACCTCAATAAGGGGGAAATGCGCGGGTGCAACTTGCGCAGGTGCCAAGTCAGCAATGCGCTTGAGACTGTCGTAATAGGCCGTTGGATTGAACTGCGGGGGCGGCACCACGGGCACGACATAAGGCGAACCGGTTTGCCCAAAGCCTGGATAGCCAGCACCAAAGGCATCGCCCACGAGCAATGTACTCGATACTGCGTCAAACACACTAATGTGATTCCAAGCATGGCCTGGGGTGTAAATCACCTCGAGCACTCGATCACCCACCGCAATGCGGGCTTGATCTTCAAACGACTCGACCCGGCCTGCTTCAATCGGGGTGATGGGCGCGTATTCGCGCTCAAAAAACGCATCCCCGTAGAGCGCGCGCACGCCGGCCTCTAGGCGAGTGGGGTCAATGAGGTGTTCAGCGCCGGACGGATGCACGCCCAAACGCGCATTGGGTAGGGCTTGCATCAACCCGCCGGCGCCGCCGGCATGGTCAAGATGAACATGGGTTGGAATAACCCATTGAACCCCTGCATGGGCCACTCCGATGGAGTTAAGGGCGTCTAGCAGGGGGGCAACGTTATGTGCAACACCGGTGTCAACAATGGCCGCCTGGCCTTTATCGACGATAACGTACACCGCGGTGTGGGACGCCCGAAGATACCCCGTATCGAATTGATACAACCCCGGTGCAATACGCACCAGCGGGTGCAGCGAGTTTGCTTCACCCATCGCCTCTCCTCCTTGTCCCCAACGAGCGCAGCGTTAGTGCCGCGCCCAAAAGCCTAGCGGGTCATGCGCACAAGCCCCCAAGCGATCAGCCCTGCTGCGCTCACTTTGAGCGCCGCACCGGGCAAAAATGGCAGCACACCCGCCATCACTGCTTGGCTCATGCTGCCCAAATAGACACTCAACCAGACCACGCCCAGCGCATAGACAGCCGTATTCGCCATCGCTGCTGCCGCCACTGCCATGACAGGATTGGCCAACCAGCCCCGAAGGGCGAGCTGACCGGCAATCCAAATAGCCGGCACCATGCCCAACAAATAGCCCCCGGTGGGTCCGGCTAGATACCCTGGTCCACCCCCAGCAGCAAAGACCGGCAAACCCATTAATCCTTGCCCCAAGTAGGCCACGACGGTGGCGACACCAAGCATCGGTCCGTAAACCAGACCGAGCGCCAACACCACAAAGGTTTGCATGGTGAAGGGGACGGGCCAGAAAGGAATTTCAACGCGTGCCGATAGGGCCAACAAAAGCGTACCCACAAGCACAACGGCACCTTGGCGCGCAATGCGGCCTTGAGTCCATTGATTAATAACAGCAGTTGCAGCGCTCATAACAAGAACATCCTTTAATTATTGTTGGGCTCAAAATAGCAAAGCACCGGCCGTGCGTCAGCAACTGTCTAACCCACACAAATTGACAAGCGCATGGGTTAGGCCGCATCCACCAATACGCCAACTAGGGTTTCAACACTGAGCGCAACGGGATTGCCTTGCATTGAGGATGATGCCAAGGCCGCCTCAGCAACCCGCTGCCGATCCACTGCTTTGAGCCCCATTGCATCCAGCCCCGGCAATCCGTGACGGCGCGACCAAGCCGCCAATTCAGGCCAAGCCTGATGAGGCTCAACACCTAATGCATGTGCAACCCAGCGTTCTACCGCTGCAATACGGGCCGTTGTGTTGGGGTGATTGAGCGCATTTTTTTGATTAGCCGCTAGGACCGATGGCAATAAGCATCCAGCAATCGCCCCATGCGGGGCATTAATCAACCCGCCCAGGGGACCCGCCAAGCCGTGAACTGCACCCAGCTTGGCATTCGCGAGCGCTAAGCCACCGCTTAAACTCACCCAAGCCATGTCATCGCGGGCGGCGTCCATGCGCGCAGGATCTATATGCTCATCACTAAGCAATAGGCGCAGCGCCGCTAAGCCCGTTGTAATCGCATCGCGACATAAGGCATCGGTAAAGCGCGTTGCTTGGCCGCTAATATACGGCTCGATGACTTGGGTGATTGCATCTAAACCGCTCGCCAGCACGACATGACGCGGAGCCTGCGCAGTGAGTGTCGAATCAACGATGGCCATATGGGGTAATAGGCGATCATCGCGCAGCGAGACTTTACGCTGGGCTGTAGGTACATCGATAACCGCATTACGTGTGACTTCAGCGCCAGTGCCGGCGGTTGTTGGAATGGCCACCCATGGAATGGGATTCGCATCGAGTGGCTGACCCCGCCCGACCACCTCTAAATAGTCGATCACTTCGCCCTGAGCTGGAATAAGGCCGGCCACTGCCTTGGCTGTATCAATCACCGCGCCGCCACCAAGGCCAATAACGAAGTCAACCCCCGCGGCACGCCCCCTTTCTACGCAAGCTTGAATCAAATCGACATCGGGCTCACGCGGACAGCTCACTGTGGTTAGCGCCAGCTCGTGTTGGCCCAGTGCGTCAATCAGCCACGCCGCGCGTTTGGGATTGGCCCCATGAATGAGCAATACATAAGTGCCCAACCCAGCGATTGCGGCCACATTCGCTTGGGCACAACCCGGGCCAAACTGCACCTGCGTTGGGCAAAGAATGCTAAAGCGCTGCTGCGTCATATCACTCCTACGGACAGTCACGCGGTATTTGCCATGGCATCATCGCGGCTCGTGATGGCGGCGTAAAGATCTGCACTGCATTTGTGCGCGTGCACCGAAGGCTT
>Ga0102927_1000422_pt1 | contig 9835 bp, 10 predicted proteins | sample SalPon1_A_H2O_MG_FD_78208 | JGI IMG/M metagenome (GOLD analysis project Ga0102927, IMG submission 78208) | Salt pond water microbial communities from South San Francisco under conditions of wetland restoration - Salt Pond MetaG R1_A_H2O_MG | ecosystem: Environmental > Aquatic > Non-marine Saline... | reverse complement strand
CGGATATCAACGTGGCCGGATCTGTCATTCTCAGTGACGGTACTGCCCTCGACTCGAGTGACGATCTCCGCCCCTCGGAACTGTTACAAAGCAATCTCAACATCGGTATAGGCACACAGAATCCTGATTACAAACTGGATGTCAGCGGCGACATGCGCGTCACGGATGATGCCACGTTTCAATCTCAGGTGATTGTGCAAAACGGCATCAGTGGAGATGGATCCAACATCACCAACTTGGACGTCAACAACGTGTCTCTGGGGGTACTGGATGTACAATACGGGGGCACGGGACAAAACAGTCTCACGGCCAACAAGATCATCGTGGGCTCGGGAACATCTGGTGTCAGTGCCGAGACGAATCTCCACTATGATAGCACCAACACATATCTAGGTATCGGCATGACCAATCCATCTCATACGCTGGATATCAGCGGGAACTTACACGTGACAAGCGCGGCCACATTCGATAGCGGCGTGGATGTGAGCGGTAGTGTGACCGTGTCTGCGGGTATTTCCGGAGATGGTTCGAACATCACCAATTTAGATGTCGACAATGTGGCGCTCGGTATATTGGACGTCCAGTACGGCGGTACGGGAAACAATTCTTTGACGAGTGAAAAAGTGCTGTTGGGCAACGGCCAGAGCCCTATCAATGCCGAGGGAGACCTTCATTTTAACGTGGCGGAATCCCGACTGGGTATCAATACAACGACCCCAGGATATTCCCTGGATGTTTCGGGAGATGCACGGGTCACGGGTGCTGCGTTTTTTGACAGTAATATCACAGTGAATGAATCCATCATACTCGCCACGGACGGATATACCATCACCACACAAAATGATCTGCGTCCGTCCCAGCTCGTTCAAGAAAATAACAAGATAGGTATCAATCAGACCAACCCCAATTATGATCTGGATGTGGGCGGGACATTTCACACAAGTGGAGACAGTTTGCTCGACGGATCTTTAGATGTGAACGGGGGCATCACGGGAGACGGCTCAAACATCACCAATCTGGACGTTGACAATGTATCTTTGGGGGTATTGGATGTCCAATACGGTGGAACGGGTGACTCTAATCTGACCACGGACCATGTGTTGATCGGCAACGGTACCGGCAAGATGGTGGATGATGCTAATTTGTTCTTTGATACCACCAACGATCGTCTGGCAGTGGGTCACACGAGTCCCGGTTATACCCTGGATGTCAATGGCACCATTTATGCATCCAACAACTTTTACTGGTCAGGAAGTCGTCTGGGCATCGGTACCATCACACCGCAATACGAATTGGACGTACAGGGTACCATCTATGCTAGTGAGGATGTACAATATGCATCTGATAGACGCATCAAGACGGATATTCAGCCCATCGATAATGTGCTGGACCGCATGGCCGGCGTGCGCGGACACAAGTTCAGGCGCACCGATCTGGGAGAAGATAAAAAAGACGCTTATCACATCGGCTTTATCGCACAAGAGCTCCGAGAAGTCGTACCTGAGTGTGTGGGCTATAGCAAGGACATCGACCAATATCATGTCTCTTATGGAAACATGGTGGCGCTTTTGGCGGAAGCTTTTCATAACGTGCATGACAGATTGGTGCGATTAGAAAAAGAATGCGGGAAAAATTGAAAGCCGGATTATTGTGAAATAGACATGACATGAAATGATGACATCTTCTTCTTCACACGTGTTTGTTTTGCATGAGGCATATGGTTCTCTACTGGGCGTTTTCCAGAGTTTTGAGGCTGCACATGTGGCCATGATAAGTGACATTCAGTCTATTTTGAATGGGCCGCGAGGTACCGCTTTTTTACCCAGTATGCGTTTTCAGCGCGTCGTCATAGAACCCGAAAATCGCTTACGGTGGAGAGATACATGGCAAGGATATCCCATTTTACCACAATATACGATCACGGATTTACCTCTCGACAGGTATATACATCTTCGTGATCAGTGTGTTCGTTTTTATGATCCTGATATTCTTATCAAAAATGCCATCACCTATAAAGCATGGAATGACCGCGATATGAAAGATAGACTGGCAGATATCAATAAACATGTAACTTTTGCTTCGGGAGACAGTTGGACACCTCTTTATTCCGACGATGTGGAAATGGGTAATATCGAAAACATTCATGCGTGGGTCTCGCGCAAGGAATGTGAAAAATAAAATCGTCAATCAAAAAACAGGGCACGCGAAGAAACCGTATGAGGACCTTTTGTGATAGGAATGTTTTTCACGTTTTTATTTTTTGGAAGAGGTGTTGGGACAGCTTGCACACGGGGAAAAGTCACGGAAAGCACGCCATTATTCAAGTGTGCTTGAACTTGTTTGGGATCATCAATCGTATCGCGATCAAGAGAGATGGATTTTTGCACATGTCCTCTGGATCGCAAACTATAGCTATATGATCCGGATTGAGGGCTTTCTTCGTGATGCTTATGGCTGCGACCTTTTACTGTGAGCACCTTTCGGTCGCTATCCACCTCGATATCGATGTCGGACATATCATACCCTGGCATATCCAAGCGATAAGTGTAAGACCGGGGCTGTACGATTTTATCTGTTGCGAGGGAATTCATTTTAGGCGGTGACATCCAAAAATCATCGTGAAGGTCAAAGAGAGAAAGAGTGGGTGATGTCGACGGCTGTAGCATCCACATTTTGTATCTATACACAACAAGTCCTTATACTGTTTTGCTTATTCTTCATTCTCTAAATCATCATTATCACTGTTTACAAATGTGGCGGATTTTTGATGTGAATAGGATGTATGGGTTGCGATTTCTTTGTTGAAATAGCCAGCGTGTTTTTTATCTGTTACTGTACCGTTTAATGAGGATAGTGCCAATACACTCGCGTGTGAAGGGAAAATGACAATAGAATTTCTTCTGTTCTTGCTCAGATTTCTTGATGGGGCCCTGTGCTGTTGTGGTGGTTCTTCTACGGGAACTACATCTAGACTATTTTTTCTCGCCATCAACTTATCGTGTCGTTCTGTGTTGACCATGACACGTTTCCGTCTATTTATATGATATAAATGTTGCGATACGTAATTACGCATGGGTTTCCATAACAATGATGTTATACACATGTGAAATATGACCCATGCACCCAATTGCCAGTAAATAAAGGCCACATCAACCGTCTCAACGGTATCTGGGTCATAATCATGAAATGTGAGCTGATACATGACGATATTATGAAGAGCCGCGATGGTCACCCAAATAAAGGAAAGGATGCTGTACTTGTCGAGGTATGTAATGACGGAAGTTTTGGGGATAAAACTGACCGTGGCAAATTTCAAAGAGACGATGGTGAGCATGAGCGTATAGACTAGACTTTGTTGATTTTCAAAAGTAGGTAACATGCGGGATGATATAGAGGATGCCACAATGATAAATGTGGGGATGAGAATGTTGATATAGTAAAAACCTATTTTTCGCTGTACAAAAAAAGATATTTCGAGGGTACTATGTGCGACTTTGCTTGCATTTTCTATGGCTTGATTTTCTCCTTGCCATACTAAGATGGGACTCGATAAAGCCCATATTTCACATGGAATGAATTCTTCCTCGAAAATGACATTCTTGTGTGTACGTGTATAGAATTTGAGTTTTTTGACATGAAATTCTTCATCGTCAATAGATGTCCTTCGTTTTTTTATTTTTTTGGGAACTATAGGGCATCCCCAAAGCGTAAAACTGATATGGATTTGTTGTGTATCTATGGGAAATTGTTTCAGATTGAACTGCTCAGAAAAAGTTCCCTGTAAGAGATAATTCGCATATAGTGCGGTTAGGTTTTTTGCCTTATATTTTTTGACGATGACACATTGCTCTTGCTGAAGTTTTCCGTGATTGTTCACCACTTCCAACATAGGTTGCCATTCTTTATCCAGGTCCACATGATCGTGTTCTATGTCGATACACCATTTCATTTGCACCCATAATTTCCCATCAAATTCTTGTGCAACCGTATTTATATTACTTATACTGCGAAAATGGGTAATCACCCTCATATAAGCTACATCATCTATAGTATGTATATGATCAGGAAGATCAGCATAAAAAATCATAGCATATAGTGTTCTAAATGTATATTATTTTTCTTTGATTTTTTATCGACTATCATTTGTGTATGAAATGCGATCATACACAGGTATTTGATAAGGATCGTACGAACATGGTAATATACACGGTAGAAAACTTAAAGGCCAAAATACAACCGCGAGAAAACCCCATGATAACCAACCTCGTGTATTCATCATACTGGGACGTGGTGGACATATACAGCAGTTTTTTCTTGGATTGATGGTCTTAAATCCTTTGAATTCGTATTCGGCAGGTATATACTCTGTTTGGTTTTCTATCAATGGTAAATTTGAAATAGGTGTCTTTCGTGTAGAACATGAACTAGTGCGATCTTTACTGGTGGTCGCCTGTGATACTTGACTGTGAACTTCGCTGTGAAAAGATGGGACTTGTACGAGAAGAGATGGAGGGGCTTCAAGCTCATTTTTAAATGAAATGTTTTTTTTGTTTTTTTGAACGAGATCAGTTTCCTCTTCGAGGTTTTTAAAAGAAATCATTTTTTTTGGTTTTTGAGTTGGCTCTTCGACATCAATTTCCGACTTTTCTATAGGGGCTCTTGATGTGGGGCTTTCGTCATCTATTATATAGGTATTTTCCATACCGCATTTTATAATGTATGCTTGAAAAAAAACTCGAGTTGCACATAAATGACATGAAAAAAAATTGTGAATTTCAAACGCATTATCATTCCTTGGTACCAATGGCCGGATACTCCCTACATTTCGCGGACTTTACCGGTGCACAAGTGGGAAACCCCAACAAGTATCTCAAATAATTATACGATGCGGTGGCCACAAAGCCTTCAGATGATTCCCCACAGGAGCTGGATAAACATGCTGAAATAAAGACCCACGTACATAAAAATATCTGGAATTATAAAACATGTCACGCAAAAACGATTTCATCGCCGCGGGTACATACGGATGTGTATATCGACCTTCTATACCATGCCGTGGTAATGAAGAGGGTGATGGAGGCAGAGGTAAAGTAAGCAAGGTGTTTGCCAAAGGATATGACATGGAAAAAAACAGAGAAGACTTTGAAGATGAAATCGATCGGAACCAAAAAGCCAAAGAGATAAATGCCGACGGTGTGTTCACGCTCACACATGTGAATGCGTGTGAAATTCCCTCGGGTATACTGACCGATGCGGAAAAGGAATCCTGTGCGGACAGTGACAAACCCACCCGCAGAAACACGCTGCGTAATTTCAGCAAGGGCAAAGTGCCTCAAATCGTATACAAAGACGGCGGATCCCCTTTGGAAAAGCTTTGGCAAAATAACATCCCCCTTTCGCAATTCTTGACGGACTTTCAAAACGTCATGCAAGGTCTCGTCAAGCTCAATCGACACCGCCACGTACACACTGATATCAAGCCAGGAAATATCATGTACCATCCATCGGAGCATCGAGCCAAACTCGTCGATTTTGGATTTTTTGACGAAGAATCCTGGCTGTACCGCGACGCTCTAGATAATCCTAACTTGCTCATGCATGCCTATCCTTATTATCCACCCGAATTCAAAGTCTTGTTCATGTTTACCGTTCCCGATCTTCTCAAGACTTCCTTCGCATCCTACATAGACAATGTGTACCGCCAAAATCTGGATGATGTCTCACCAGATGTCATCGACCGCTTTTTCTTGACATGGCCCCCTTTGGTGTACCTTTTCTCGCGTTACGCGGAAAGAAGAGATAAAACATCCAAAGAGCGTATTACATTCGTAGAACAAGTGATGCAAAACATGTCACCGCTTTCTCTCAGGCAAAACTACCAGCGTGTCCTCAAAAGATTCCACTTTACCACTCGCCTCCAACAGATCGACACCTTCCGTCAAAACTTGCGATCCGAATTGCGATTCCAAGATTTCTCTCTTCGTGCAAACAAGCGGCAACAGATGCAAAAACTGTTTGTGAATCAGCGCTTTGGGGCTAAAATCGATCTCTACTCCATAGGCGTAACTTTGTTAGAAGTTGTGTCTTCCTATTTGATGCCGCTCATCATAGGACAACCTGTAAATACCGCCGCACAAGCCATCGATATCCCTATGCATGAAAACATCGTCGCATTGTTGTATATCGTTTCCGGAATGGTGCATCCCGATCCGTACGTACGATTCAGCGCCGAAGAAGCATCAGATATGTATGACATTTTTGTGGAGGCTCTCCAAATGTCAAACGCATCTCAACGTACCCACAGGCTTCAGCAGATTCAGCGACGCGTGGAAGAGCGCATACCCATGCCGGGACTGCCGGGACAAAATAATGCCATGAACAACTCGCGTGAGCCTTCTCCGATGAATGTCAACACGGTCGGTATATCTCCCAGGCCTTCTCCTATGGACACCAGCGCTCTTTCACAGACAGGACAAAGCAAGCGGAAACACAAAAGCCGTAAAAAACAACATAAGTAGATGTTGTGTAAGGACAAAAAAAATGATGCAAGCTCTCCGCTTTTCGCAGCCCCTTTTTTACATCATCATCCGTGATCCAAAGATGTTGTGGGTTTCCCGACATTATTTACCCCCGTCCGGTGGTGCTGATGTCTCGAAACATATTTATCCCAATAATCTTTTTTCTTTGGACATAAATAAAGAGCGTATCGCAGCAACCGCTCCAAAATGTGGCAACAACAAAAGTATGCGATTTTGATGGCCATTTTGGTCATTTCGGCGCTCATCGCCCTCGTGTATGTGACCATGCGCATGCGCCTTTTTATGCATGCACAGGAAACCATCCAGGAATCATTTACGCAAAAGGATGGTCGCGCCATTTGGCCCAACGTGCCTTGGAACGCGACGCTCCTCAAAGATCCCCTGACCATGCATCAACAAGTCGTTTACAGCATGGAGGAGAATACGCTGAGCCAGGCACAAACAGAATACCATGGAAATGATTTTGGCATGCTCTTTAAAACACCCGTGGATGTAACATTCCATCGTGCGCGTATCGATGCAGATAGAGCGGGTTTGATCGCATTTCGCATCAATGAATGGAACACGTCTGACGAGTCTGAATCAATAGGAGATATGATCACGGAAAAAGAGATAAGTGTACAAAAAGGAGAGCAGTGGATCGACTTGGATCTCTCTGTCACGGGAGATGGTAGCAAAACGTTTATGTTATGGTATCCCAAAAATGACATCAAATCGGATGTCTCGCTGAAGCGTACTCAAGAAGAAAATGTGTATGCAAAAGCGAACGTCGGCCCTGTGAAGTTCTTGGGAGGAGCATCGTCACAAGGTGACAAAAACAAAAAATGGCACTACTTGTTTCAGTTGGATATAGCTGTTCCTTTCTACACCTTTTTTGAGGAAAATACTCCCGCAGAGATCAAAGAAAAAGAAGAACAACGTCCCAAATGGAAAACGTATTCGAATAATTTCGAAACGCCCTATAGTCTCGATGATTTCTTAAAACGTGCCATCGGCCATAGAGGATTGTCCGGAAACAAATTCAACTGGATCGAGCCTGGATTGATTCAATCTGATAATACCAATAATGACAACATCATGTTTCTTAAGCCGGACAGAATGAATGATATAAATGTCCGGAGATCCATCACCATCTCCGTGGGGTATGAAGGCACCCGTGATAATGATATGTCTGGTATAGTTCTTATCGACAATAGAGAGAACAAAGCCATCATCGTTGGCGTGACGGATGATTTTAATGGCAATGTCGGTGCACGAAGAGGAAAAACAGCACTGGCCCTTTCTTTTACACCCATACCTGAAAACGATGTCAATTTTGATACGAGCAATAGGTACGCATTGATTACCCGAGGAAAGAGTCATAAGAGTGTGAAGAGGTCAGCACAGTTCAAATTAAATTATGATGTCTCCTCGAGGACATTGGAATTCTTTGTTGACGAACGTCGCACATTAAAAACACAATTAGATGTCCACATTTCATCTTTCGGTATAGCTTCCGTAGGACAAAGGCCTTACTCGACATTTTCTCATATTCATGCCAAATATCATTGAACCACAAAAAGATTCTTTTATCAATATAAACGCTATGCGTGACATTATTCATCTCCCTGTGTTTTTCCTTTTTTTTACGCTTTTTGTGATCATCGGTGGTTTTTTCACGGCTATATATTGGAAGCCATGCAGTGGTGTGTCGGAAAACTATCAAAATAATGCTTCTTGGAACAAGACATCTTTGGACCATCCTTCCAAAACACCTTCTGAACTCATCGAGGAAACGCAAAATGAACTGAAGCAGTTGCACTTGATGAAGAGTGCGACAATCGTAGATACGAGCCGCGGTATCTTGGACGAAACCGAAAAAAGTATTCAAGAGATTCAATCGCGTTTGGTCAATGAAGCCGGTCGAGACATACGTGAGGGAGCCAGGGAAGGCATTCAGCAAGAAGCAGAAAAACAACTCGATGTATTGAGGGAAAAGAGGCAAGAGTTACAACAGCAAATCGAAGAAAATAATCGGGAATCCAGAATTCGTGAATCGATAAGAAGACCTCCTTCTCCTTCACCTCCGCCTCGCCCCAACGTCGTAGGTATGATTGGTGGTAATGGAACCAGTAGTGGTTCTGACCTACCTGATGGAGGAGTGTATTATCACAATAACGGAAGTATGAATGCCACATTCAGAGTGCTCATAGAGAAAAACGGTTTGCGTAGCGAACCCGCAAATCGCGAGTTGCGTATCAGAAGTTATTCATATAGGCGTCCTCGCATCAGGATCAAGTTTGATAGACCTATGACAGGAAATGTTATCTTACAAGTCAAGAATCATCAAAATAATGAGAGTCGTTTCAAAGACACGGCTGATAAATCCATTAACAATAAGCAAGAAATATTGTTCACAGGCGTAGATGATTGAATATACCCTTTGATTTCCGTGTCCTTTTATATTTTTTTCCATCATGATATAAAAAGAAATCCATCATGTCTTCCTCTTGTGCGTCTGATCAAGTCTACCATGTGATCGCAAAAAAGTGCGTTCCTAAATCCTCGGAGCCAGGAAAAATCCTGTCCAATCCCAAAAACAAACGATGCAAAGATAATAAAGTGGTCAATCCCAAGACCAATCATTGCGCAGATCCAAAAGGCGCTACCATGCGTCCCATCTTGATGAAGGGCGAAAAGGCGGATAAGAAGGAGAATAAGAAAGAAAAGCAACCTACTCCCACTACCGAACTCGATCTCATGATGCAATACTGGAAAAAAAATGCTCACAAAGGCGTCTTCCCCACACGCAAAATTTACCATGATGCCAAAGAAGATAGAGATGTCATCGTGAATGGCTTGATTGCTATCTACCGTCTTTTCAAGATCTGGGAAAAGAAAGAAATGAAAACAAACATTCAAGTGCAAAAGGCCAAGCAACATTTTGATATGATGCAAGAATTCGCCAAACGATTCCCTAAATTCATCTCTTCTTCTCAGCGTGTCACTAAATCCTTTAGTAATATCCAGCGCATGGAATTCGAAGAACCTTCCGTGGCCTCTTTTAATGACTTTAAAGTTATCTTCCCCATCCTCCTCGAAAAACTCCTCCATCACAACATTGCGCCCAATGTGTCCAAAAAGGATGCCAAGAAAATGGCGTGGGATGCACAATACATTCAGGCATCAAACAGCGATGCAGTCACCCTTAATTACTAGATTCTCTGTGTCACGTAAAACATAATGCATCATCTGCTTCAAGACGATGGCGTTCAGGCTTACATAAACTGTCGTCTGTAGTCCCCACAAGGTCATCT
>Ga0102927_1000420_pt1 | contig 9855 bp, 9 predicted proteins | sample SalPon1_A_H2O_MG_FD_78208 | JGI IMG/M metagenome (GOLD analysis project Ga0102927, IMG submission 78208) | Salt pond water microbial communities from South San Francisco under conditions of wetland restoration - Salt Pond MetaG R1_A_H2O_MG | ecosystem: Environmental > Aquatic > Non-marine Saline... | reverse complement strand
ACTACTGGCTTTTAGTGGCGTTGCCTTTATTCTATGGCGCGGCGGTCACGCGGTGTTATCTGGCCAAATGAGCGCGGGTGAACTGTCTGCCTTTGTTTTTTACGCCGTGCTGGCTGCTGGCGCCGTGGGCGTGCTCTCGGAAGTGGCTGGTGAGGTGTTTCGCGCCTCTGGTGCGGCGGATCGCTTGTTTGAGCTACTTGATACCCAACCGCAAATTCGCCCACCGGCTAATCCACTGCCGTTGCCGAGCCCGACCCGAGGTGCGGTGTCGATTGAATCGCTCACATTTGCCTACCCAAGCCGTCCCAATAACCTCGCGTTAAATAAAGTTAGCCTAGAATTGCATGCCGGTGAGACATTGGCGCTAGTGGGGCCCTCGGGGGCGGGTAAAACCACACTGATGGAGCTGATTTTACGCTTTGCTGATCCGCGTTCGGGTGAGATTCGCCTCGATGGCATTGATATTCGTCAGGTCGATCCAAGCGCCTTGCGTGCTTGTATGGCGCTTGTATCGCAAACGCCGGTGTTATTTACCGGCAGTGTGCGCGAAAACATTCGCTTCGGGCGGCCTGAGGCATCCGATGTTGCCTTACATGAGGCGGCCGAGGCGGCTAATTGTTCGGGCTTTGTCGGCGCGCTACCCGATGGGTTAGATACAGCGATTGGCCCAGGGGGTGTTCAATTATCTGGCGGTCAGCGGCAACGCATCGCGATTGCGCGGGCGATTTTGCGCAATCCGACGGTGTTGCTCTTGGACGAGGCCACCAGCAGCTTAGATGCCGAAAGTGAGCGTCAGGTACAAGTTGCGCTTAGTCGGTTGATGCAGGGCCGCACCAGTTTGGTCATTGCGCATCGTTTGGCGACCGTGCGTGATGCCGACCGCATTGCCGTACTCGATCAAGGCCAGCTGCTAGCCACCGGAACGCATAGCGATTTGCTGGAACGCGAGCCGCTGTACGCGCATTTAGCCGCGCTGCAATTCCAGCAAGCCGGTTAGAGTGATTTGCGGCGATTGTCCGCGTCTACAAACACCAGTCGAGGCTGCCAGTGCTGGGCTTGCTCGGGAGTGACTTGGGCATAAGCGGCAATGATCACCTTGTCACCGCGCTCGGCAAGATGCGCTGCCGCTCCATTAATGGTGATGTCACCGGCGTTGGCTGGGCCTTCGATGATGTAGGTCTCAAAGCGATGGCCATTGGTAATGTTGTAAACATGCACTTGTTGAAACGCGACCAGACCGCTGACCTCGAGGAGTGCAGTATCAATGGTAATGCTGCCTTCATAGTCTAAGTTGGCGTCGGTGACCGTTGCCCGATGAATTTTGGCCTGCAGTACAGAAATATGCATTGAAGTCTCCTAGGGTCCCGAACATTTCGCGCCGGCTATAGTAATCAATAGCGCCGCGACTAGCGAGGGGTAAGCGGGCGAATGACGCTCTACGTGCGGCGCATTGTGTGGGCAATGGCGGCCCGAATCATAGGGCCTTTGGGCAAAGCAAGCAGAACGCGGGCAATGTCCACGCCATTGGCGCGGCCCATGAGAAAGCGAGTGAGCGCAGCGGGTGGGGTTTGTTGAAACAGGGTAACGAAGCGTTGGCTTGCCTGTTCGGGCCGGCGCCAGAGCGATTCTAAAAACACCCCATCTAGCCAATCCAACAGTCGGCTGCGTTTTGGTGCGATGGGCTGCTGTTGTGTGATTAGGCTATGAGCACAGGCATCGGCCCAGCGCTGAATTGCATGAAAAGCGTATCCGGTTGCCGGGCGCATGCTCCCCCCGGCGGCGCCAATGCGTAACCAGTGATTTTGGTTATAGCTTGCAATGGGTGCCATGGGCAGATGCCCCAGTTCTTGCCGAATAATCGCGGTGTGATCGATACCGCGGCGGTTGAGTTCAGTGTGTAGTGTTGATTCCAAGGCCTTCATGTCGCTGGGTTCAGGGACAAATTGGGTTATTTCGATCAAGCGGCGACTCGCGCTAATGGGCAGTTCGTAGAAAAACGTTGGCCACGGTGTCTCGGCATCAACAAAATCCATTAACCGAACGGTATCGTTGTCTTCAAACGCGGGGCCTTGAATTTCGACGCCCAGAAAGCTTTGCCAAAGCCATGGACGTGTGAGGCTCAGGGCCGGTGGCCGTGCATCCAGTACCCAGCGCGCTGATAGCGCTTCACCGGTATTGAGGCTAAGTTGCCACACCTCATCAGCGCTTTGGTGGCTGTGGGCAAGGGCGCGATCGGTCAGACACGCCCAGTCGCTGCGTGCCTCGATCATTGCGCGGGTGCGCTCGCGCACCACCCCGGCATGCAGCATTTCATACGGTGTCTCAGGCGCGTCTCGGATAACCGACTGTTGCGCTTGGCTAACCGCCCAGCGTGACCAGGTTTGTGTGAGCTGATCGCTAAACGGGTGTTGATTGGGCCCCCAGCCGCACCAGGTTCGATCGTTACGCTCGATTGCATCGGGCTCAATCACCACCAAGCTGCCTGGCCAATTGGCTTGCGCAAGCCGGGCAATGAGGCTCATGGCGGCAGCGCCAAAACCGATAAAGGCTAGGTCATAGGGTTTCATGCATTGCGTGGCCCGAGCTTGTCACCCAAGCCAGATAGGGTGGTGAAGGCAAGTTTGGCGCGTTCGGGCCCCGTCAGTGATACGCGTCCTTCCCAGTAGCGACAGCCTTGCGCTTTAACCCGCAGCCCGATGGCGCGATACAAGCGTGCAGCAACGCGAATGGCCTGTCGGTTGCGCCGAGGAATCAAGGCTAACCCCGGTTCAGCTTGGCTGTAATACTGTTCGGCTAAGTCGACCGTACGCGCAATTGCGCTGCGTACCGGTTCACGATGTATGGGGCGGGCTTCAGCGATGGTAGCGGGCGCTAAGTCACCTAGCCACTCCCCGGGTAAGTAGCGCCGGCCGCGTTCGGCATCTTCTAGGACATCGCGCGCAATATTGGTCAATTGCATGGCAATACCCAGTGCAATCGCCGCGGATTGGCCTGCCTTGCGATCAGCACCAATGAGCGGGCACATCAGTTCACCCACGGTCCCGGCTACGCCATAGCAGTAATCGATAAGCTCGCTTTCGCTATTGAGGATGGGGGTGGTTTGCGATTCTTCACAAGCGGTATTGGCAAGCGTTATGAGTGGTGTGAGGTCGAGTTCTCGGCGCCGGGCCATTTCCGCAAACCCCGCGACCGGAATATCGTCAAGGGCGTTATTGCGCAGTGCATTGAGTAGCCCTTTGATTTGGTCGGTTTGATGCGGGTGTTCATCAGCCAGATCATCAATTAATCGGCACAGCGCGTACAAAATTGTAATATCACGCGCATCCATCGGTCGCAGTAAACGACTGGCTAAATGAAAGCTGCTGGCGTGTTTTGCGAGTACCTCGCGCGGGGTCATGCGCCGCTCATGCCCTGGGCTAAGCGATCAAGTACTTTGGCACTTGAGAGCACTCCAGGCAGGCCTGCGCCCGGGTGAGTGCCTGCGCCAACCAAGTACAGGTTACGTAAGCCTTCAGCCCGATTATGAAAGCGAAACCACGCAGACTGGCGAAACAGCGGCGCGATACTAAAGCCACTGCCGTGGACGCTTTGATAATTGTCGCGAAAGTGTTGCGGCGTCATATAAAAAGGCGCCCGAACACTATCTTCAAGCCCGGGCATTATCGACTCGGACAGCGCTTGAATAATGCGCGCCTGCAGTCGCGGGCCTTCGGTTTGCCAATCGACATCGCCCTGGAGATTAGGCACAGGAGCGAGTACATAAAAACTATCATGGCCTTCTGGGGCAAAGCTCGGGTCGGTTGCAGTGGGCCGGTGTAGATAGAGCGAAAAGTCTTCAGAAAGAACTTTGCGATCAAAAATATCCGCCAAAAGCTCACGGTAACGCTCACCTAACCAAATGGTGTGGTGCGCCACGTCGGGATACTGCCGATCGGTGCCAAAGTACAAAACAAACAACCCCATAGAGGTAGTGGCTAACTGGCGTTTTATTCGCGCGGCAGGCGGTGCAGGCGTGAGCAGCTCGCCGTACAAATGCATGGGATCGAGGTTAGAGACAAACGCATCGGCCTTGCGCTCGGTGCCATCATCTAAGCTAACGGCGCGAATACGCTTGCCGTCGCGATGAATTGCCTCAACACTGCGGCCATTCTCGACCTGTACGCCTTGGCGTTCTAGCAAGTCCGCCAGTGCATCAACTAATGCGCCGGTACCACCCATTGCAAAATGCACACCCCATTCGCGCTCAAGGTAGTGGATGAGGCCGTAAATGCAGGTGGTGTCGAATGGATTGCCGCCCACTAACAGCGGCTGCAGCGACAGCGCTCGACGCAAGTAGGGATGTTCAATATGGCTTGAGACCATATCCCAAACGCTGCGGTGAATACGCAAGCGCAGCAGTCGGGGGATTTGCCGGAGCATAGTGGATAGGCGATCAAAGGGCTGGTCGCCTAATTCGGTAAAACCAATATCAAATAGCTGCTTAGATTCAGCCAAAAGGCCGTGATAACCGGCGACATCGCGGGGGTTAAAGCGGGCAATTTCCGCTTCCATATTCTCGATACCGGGGCCGTAATCAAACTGACTGTTATCGGGAAAGCGAAACCGATACCACGGATCAAGCGGCGTCAGGGTCACGCGCTGACTAATTTCTTCGCCGAATAGCGCAAATAACTCAGCAAATAAAAACGGCGCGGTAATCACCGTCGGCCCAGCGTCGTGTCGGTAGCCATCGCGTTCAAAGACTTGGGCGCGTCCACCCAGGCGAGGGCAGCGATCAACGAGCGTGACCTCATGCCCGCGGGCTCTTAGGCGTAAGGCCGCTGCAATCCCCCCAAAACCGCCACCCATGACCAGCGTTTTCATTAATACGTCGGTTCGCGCTGGGCTTTGCTGGTCAGTTTGTCTATGAGGGTATCGACACAACGATTCAGGGGTGTGGGTAGCGAAGCGGCTAACCGGTTGGCGCGGGTGAGTGCCGCATTCGCGTGCCAAAGGCAACGCGCGATGGTGCGCTCATGGTTCGGTGTTGCTGCCATTGGTTGGTGATGCCACCAGGCATGCAGTCCGTGGGGTTGGGGTGCAGTCGCATCAGCCGCAAACGGCGGCAAATCATCTAAGTCATCAAGTATCTGGTAGGCCAGACCGATGGCTCGCGCAAGCGCTGTACACTGCTGCCGAGCCGCCGAATCAGTTGCCTCATTGAGAAGACCGACGCTAATGGGTAGCTCAATAAGCGGCGCGGTTTTGGCGCGCGTGGCCATTAAGTACTCATGTCGGGTTGGAATATCAGTTGCCTTTTCATGGGCCAATTCAATGCTCTGCCCACCGATAACGCGCGCGGCTGCTTGGGCCATCGATCGCGTCAAATGCAGACTGGTCATTGGGTCGGTGATGTCGCTTGCAGCGTGAAAAGCCGCGCTAAACAACAGGTCGCCGGTACACAGTGCGATGCCCGCGCCATACGCCGAGCGTACTGTTAGCGCCCCGCGGCGTAACAGATCACCGTCACTAATATCGTCATGAACTAACGACGCGTTATGCAAAAGCTCGCAAGCTGCGGCTGCCGCAATGGCATCGTTCGTATTTAACCGCACGGTAGCACTGGCCAAGCCGAGTTGTGCTCGCATACGCGAACCGCCGGTATTGAGATGGTAAAGAGCCGCCTCACGCGCAGGGGTTGCGCCTGTTGAAGCGATCATATCGATCATGTATTGATCGACTTGCGCTAGTGTGCCCCGGGATTCGACACGGGACTTGAATGTCGTTACATCCGTCGCGGCCAATCGGGTCACCTTTTCGTCTAAGGCCAAGTTGAGTGCCTGCCCAACCGCTGTTGAACAGGCACTCGCATGGCGTTGGCTATTTCAAGCTAATCGATGATCGATTAGGCCTGAGCACCACCCTCAGCTTCTGACTTCCGCATAGCGATCGCGAGGATCAAGATACCGAAGACGGCCTTGGCAACGATGTCTGCAATCGTGTAGCCCACTTCAACCGCGGTGATAGCAGCACCACCCTCGATGCCGAGCAGCGGGAAGAGGAACACGACTGGGTAGAACAACCAGGAGACAACAACCAACATTGCCGCACCGTTAATGAGACCGCGCACGTTCTCAGGCTGCTTGCTGATCGAGCTCTTCAGGCCAACCACCAGCTGGTAGACGATGTAGATGAATGGAATCATCGACAGCACCCAGAAGGTGAAGCGCGTGCCCATGTCCTCTGCAACCTCGCCGGGGTAACCTAGGATGATCATCAGAGCAGCGGCGCCGCCTAACCAAACGCTCTTAGAGACCGTCTCGCTGCGTGACAAACGCATAACGAGAATCAGCTCAATGAGCAGCAGTGGCACGGTGAGCAGCCAATCGACATAGCGGTAGGCTTGGTTGAACGGATAGCCGGTGACTTCAATCGCGTTACCGGTAACCGAGAATGCAGCCTGCCATGAAAGCATAATCTGCAGGTAATGGTAGGCGGCGATGGCCGTTACCAAACCACTAATGGTGATGGCCATGCGATAAGCCGGCGCTACATTACTGCGGGAAAACCACAAAAACAAAGTAGCGGCCGCCATAACGGCAAGACCGAATGAGAACGCGTTCTGAACGAACGTGTATTGTCCGAGACTAATATCAAAGAGATCCATGCTGAGTCCTCCAGTTTTGAACCAGACGAAAGGTACGTTGTGTCGGGCCGTTGGTCAACCAATTTAGGGCGCCAACCGCACCATTTGTGTGCGTTTTTTTAAATTTGCCGGCAATTCTGTAAGTTTTGCGTCAATCGGCTAGTTAATGCGCTTTTTCAATCCACTCGATGGAGTCGACGCATCAGCGCAAAGTGTACGCCGGGTCTGCGCATAATTGGCTTCGTACCCCGAGGGTAGAGGCCCGGATTTTTGCAATACAAAATGGCTTAAATCGCTCAATGTTTGTTCCGCCCCGCTATACCGCGTGAGCATGTGATAGCCGCTCGGGTAGACCGCCGCGTGCCAGCCGTTTTGTGGTTGATAGCGCTTGACCATTGCGCAGGCGGCTTGTTGCGGAATCACTTGATCAGCTAGTCCAAACAACAACAGCGTGCGTGGGGGAGCTGGCCGCGGTGGTAAGGCGCGTAATGCAGAGTCCATTAAATCAACCACACCGGCCAGCGCATCAACACGTGTATCGCGGATCCAGTAGGGGTCGTTGGCTAGAGCGGCGCGCACTGCCGGGTCGTCAGTGGGTTCAATGCCAAGCCCCTCACCGGTGAGGGTTAACCACGGCGTGAATTGTTTGCCCGCCCATAAAGCCCAGCGTTGATACCAAGGCATTGTTCGGCGCGCCCAAAAAGCCGGCGCGACTAAGATCGTGCCGGCGATACGTATTGGCGGGGCTTGCTCTAGCATTAATGTCGTGACCGCCGCGCCCATGCTATGGCCCATAAGGTAAAACGGTTGTTCGGGGTGTTGCGTCTTGATCGCTCGTGCCACCACCCCCGCATCGTTGACGAGCGTGTCGGTGCCCGGCCAGCGCCCGCGACTGCCGGTGCTGCCAAATCCGCGCTGATCCCATGCATAGACGCCGATGCCCTGTTCGGTCAGTGCGTTAGCCGTTGCGCTAAATCCACCGGCGTAATCGTTAAAACCGTGGATACCCAGCACGATGGCTTGCGGGGATTGCCCGCTACTGGGCGCCCAGTACTGTAGGGGCAAAGCCGTGTTGTCAGGCATGACGATGGTGGGCGTGTTCGCTGCCGCGCTTGGCGCGGCTCGGCGCTCTTGTGCGCAGCCGCTGAGTGCCACCAGCATGAACAGCATGACGAGCAAACGCTTCATTACTCCATTGTCCGTGAAATCACGCTAATCGACTAGCTTGTCCAGTATAACCGGCAATTTATTGGTCGAATGTCGTCTGGGCTTAAGTCTAGGTCGTCATAAAAACAGCTCTAACCGCGGGCTGGCCTCAAGTTATACCAATGCAATCGTACTCAATATTTTCGCTCGCACGGCACGCGCTTAGTGGCCACAAAAATTGGCGTCCTGCCTGGCGGGCGGCTACGCCACGGCGGCGCTACAAAGTTATTATCGTTGGTGGTGGCGGCCACGGTCTGGCCACGGCGTACTATTTGGCCAAGGTTCACGGCATCACCGATGTGGCGGTGCTAGAAAAAGGCTGGATAGGCGGCGGAAATACCGGTCGTAATACGACCATTATGCGCTCGAACTATCTCTGGGATGGCTCTGCGGCGTTGTACGAGAAGTCACTCAAGCTCTGGGAAGGGCTATCCCAAGACATAAACTACAACGTTATGTACAGCCAACGTGGCGTGCTCAACTTAGGCCATAACCTGCAAGACATGCGTGATATTCGCCGGCGGGTGAATGCCAACCGGCTCAATGGTATTGACGGCGAAGTCCTCGACACCGCCGGCGTTAAGCAACGCGTGCCCTTTATTAACACCTCTGCCGATGCTCGGTATCCCGTGTTGGGTGCCTCGTGGCAACCCCGCGCGGGTATCGCGCGTCATGATGCCGTGGCTTGGGGGTATGCGCGCGCTGCCGATGACTTAGGCGTCGATATTATCGAGAACTGCGAAGTCACCGGGGTTCGTCGCGAACACGGCCGAGTGGTTGGTGTTGATACCACGCACGGTGAAATTGGCGCGGATCGCGTGGGCGTTGTGGTTGCCGGGCATGCGGGTGTGCTGGCCGATATGGCGGGGTTTCGCTTGCCGCTGGAAAGCCATCCGCTGCAGGCCCTGGTGTCAGAGCCCTTAAAACCGATGCTCGATACGGTGGTGATGTCCAACGCCGTGCACGTCTACGTAAGCCAGTCGGACAAGGGTGAATTGGTGATTGGCGCGGGGATTGATGCCTATAACGGGTATGGCAATCGCGGCAGCTTTCAAACCATGGAGCACTTTTTGACTGCGCTTATCGAGCTGTATCCCATTTTTAGTCGTCTGCGCATGTTGCGTCACTGGGGCGGCATTGTGGATACCTCGCCCGATGCCAGCCCAATTATCGGGAAAACCCCGGTTGATGGACTGTACTTTAACGTGGGGTGGGGCACGGGTGGGTTTAAAGCCACCCCGGGCTCAGGTTGGGTGTTTGCCCACACCTTGGCCACCGGAGAGCCCCATTCAATCAATGCGCCTTTTTCGCTTGAGCGCTTTCATAGTGGCGCTTTGGTGGACGAGCACGGCGCCGCGGCGGTAGCGCACTAGTTATGCTGTTAATTACCTGTCCTTGGTGCGGCCCACGCGATGAAAGCGAATTCAGCTACGGCGGTGAGGCCGATATCGTTCGCCCTCCTGCGCCCGAGGCAATTGATGACGCGGCTTGGGCTGATTATGTGTTTATGCGCACCAATACCCGTGGTTTGCACCGCGAGCAGTGGGTCCATGCCCATGGCTGCCGACGCTGGTTTAAAGCCGAACGCGATACGGTGACCTACGACATTCGCGCGACTTGGCCGATGAATGAGGAGGCGCCATGAAAGCGCGTTTGCCCACTGGCGGCCGAATCGATCGGGACCAGCCGTTACAGTTTCGCTTTAATGGCCAAGCGTTAACCGGCTTTGCCGGTGACACGCTCGCCTCAGCGCTGCTTGCCAACGGAATCCACTTAGTTAATCGCAGCGTCAAGCTGCATCGGCCGCGGGGCATTATTGGCCGCGGCCCTGAAGAGCCCAATGCCCTGCTGCAGCTGGGTGAGGGCGCAACAGCACTGGCCGACCAGCGCGCCACCCAAGTGGTCTTGCGCGACGGCATGCAAGCGCGCTCAATTAATGGCTATCCCAGCCTAAAATTCGACTTAATGGCGATTTTTGATCGCGCTGCCAAGCTTTTACCGGCAGGTTTTTACTACAAGACCTT
>Ga0102927_1000417_pt1 | contig 9887 bp, 11 predicted proteins | sample SalPon1_A_H2O_MG_FD_78208 | JGI IMG/M metagenome (GOLD analysis project Ga0102927, IMG submission 78208) | Salt pond water microbial communities from South San Francisco under conditions of wetland restoration - Salt Pond MetaG R1_A_H2O_MG | ecosystem: Environmental > Aquatic > Non-marine Saline... | reverse complement strand
GTGATCGTCCGGTCGGCCATCCGGGGGACAGCTCCCATCGAGGTGACCTCTGCATCGTACGTGATCCGGTCGTAGATCTCGTCAGAGAGCACCATGAAGTCGTGCTCGACGGCGAGGTCCCGCACGCCCGCGAGCGCTTCGTCAGAGTAGACAGCGCCCGTGGGATTCGACGGAGAGTTGATCACTAACAGCTTCGTTGCATCGGAGACCGCCGCCGCCAGATCATCCAGCGCGGGCGCCAGCTGGAACCCATATGGTGCAGTGTCGACACGGGTGAGATCAGCCCCCGCGAGCTTCGCCATCGCTTCGTATGACACCCACGCAGGATCAAGCAGGACGACCTCATCACCGTCGTCGATGTACGCCTGAAAGACCTCATACAGCGCCTGCTTCCCACCCGGAGTCACGATGACCTCCGCTGGAGTCGCATCGACGCCATCACCGGCGAGCTTCTCGACGATCGCCTCACGCAACGGCAGGATCCCTGAGGATGTGGTGTAGCCTGTATGACCAGCATCGAGTGCGGCCTTGGCGGCATCGACGATCGGCTGTGGGGTGGGGAAATCGGGCTCGCCGACGGACAGGTCGACCACATCGACACCGTCGGCCCTGAGGCTCGTCGCGGCATTGCTGATCGCAAGGGTCGCACTCGGTTCGACGCGGTTGACGCGGTCGGCCATCTCCAAGCTCATGCGCCGGCCCCCACCATCGCCACCGCCGCCGTGACCGCATCCGCTCCTCGGTCGATCCGTGCACGTGCTTGGTCGGAGGTCATGCCCGGCCCACTCACCCCGAACGTCACCGGCGTATCGGTCTCGAGGCTCACGCGCGAGAGCGCCGTGGCGGCTGCGGTCGCGATCACCTGGTCGTGATCGGTCTCGCCGGTGATCACCGTCCCGATGACCGCGATCGCATCGACGTCGCCGGCACGGGCGACCCGCTGCGCCGCGAGCGGGGTGTCGTACACACCGGGCACGTTCACGCGCGTCGCGATCTCGGCGTCCACCGCAACCGCAGCCTCCTCTGCGGCTGCCTCCATGGCGGTCGTGATGGGCCGGTTGAACTGGGACACGATGAGACCGAGTCTGGTCATACCGACCGTGGCCATGCGACCGGCAAAGCGTTACCGACGTCATGTGCCACATGCTTACCTCACGCGGGTCGATGGGGTGAGTAGATGGACCCCCAGATGCCTCATCGGACCAGGTGGCAGATCGCACTGGTCACAGTCGTCGTGGGGGGGCTGCTCCTGCGGGTGGTGGACCTCGGTGGACGGGTCTTCCACTGGGATGAGGCCCGTGTGGGCTACTGGACACTGCGATACCTGGAGACGGGGAGCTTCAGCTACCGGCCGGTGATCCACGGGCCGTTCCTCCCGCTGGTCAACAGCTGGGTGTTCGAGGTGGTGGGCGCGACGGATGCGACCGCTCGGCTGATCGTCGCCCTCGGCGGAGCGGCAGTCCCGCTGGTGGTGCTGGGGCTGCGTCGGTGGCTCCCACCGGCTGCGCTGTTGGGGGTGGCGCTCCTGGTCGCGACCGACCCCACCCTCGTGTACTACAGCCGCTTCATGCGGAACGACATGCTCGTCGGTGGGACCACCATCGCGGCACTGGTGTTGGTCGCACGTGCCATCGACAGCGACCGGGCGATACTGCTGGTGCCAGCGGGTGGCCTCCTCGGTGCCGCACTGCTGATGAAAGGGACCGTGCTCCTGTATGCGCTCAGTGCGGTGGGGGCGGGGGTGCTGCTCGTGGATGACCTTCTCGTGCGCGCGCCGGGTTACGGAGGGCGGCGCGTCCGGGTGATGGCAGCATGGACCAGGATGGGCGGGTGGATCCGCGAGCGGGGTCATCGGTACCTCATAGCCGCGATCGTCGCGATGGTCGTGCTGCTCACGATCACCGCATGGGGATACGCCCCTCGACCGGCGGTACACACCGGTCCATGGCCCCATCGGGTGGGCGTCGCCGCCGGAGGGCTGGGAGATGCGGTCGAGCAGTTCGTCGACTTCTGGCTGTTGGGCGCCCGCCAGGAGCACGGCTACCTGCCCTATCTGGGGCATCTGCTGCGCACGCTGGTGGTGGGCTCGCCGGTGCTGGTCTCCCTGGGGCTCGTCGGGATCGTCCTCGACCGGTACCGCTCCCGACAGCGACCACTCGTCGCCTTCGCCGGCTGGTGGGCGCTCCTCGCACTCCTGGGCTACCCGTTGGCGACGGATATCAAGGCACCGTGGAACGCGGTGCACGTGCTGTTGCCACTGTCGATTCCTGCGGGGGTGGCGCTCGCCGAGCTGGGTCGGATGGCATACGCGGGACGCCGACAGGTCGCAGCCGGGGCGATCATCGGGTCTGTCGTCCTCGCCGGGGTGACTGGTGTGGGGCTGATGACGTATCACAACAGCGCGTCGGTCGCGGGTGCACCCGTGGTCCAGTGGGCCCAGCCGGGCGACGAGCTGCGGGATGCGCTGGCAGCGATCGAGGTCGCCACCACGGGCCATGAGGGGGTTGACCTGCTGTATGTGGGCGGTGAAGACGGTGCGTACCACGTCGCCGATCAGAGCGATGTCGACTCACCACCTCCGGGCGGGCCCGGGTGGCACGACCGGCTGCCACTACCGTGGTACACCGAACGCCTGGACATCGAGGTCACGAGCGTCCCGGCTGACGCCGAGATCGCCGCACAGCTGCAGGATCCACCCCCGGTCGTGATCGCCCCTGCTGCCCGCGCCGCGGAGCTGCAGTCGCTGCTCCCATCCCACACGACTCATGCCGTCTCCCTGCGGCTCTGGGACCGTGAGGTGGTGGTGCTGACCGCAGCGGAGGGACCACAGCAGTGATGTCCGCGTCGCGCGGGCACATGGACATGCAGGGGCCAGCACCGCACGTGGGGATTATCGGCGGTGGACAGCTGGGGCGGATGGCGACACTCGCAGCGCACCGGCTCGGAGTGCAGGTGACCGTCCTGGACCCCACACCCGCATGTCCAGCCGCGGCCGTCGGCGCCGGCCAGGTCACCGCAGCGTTCGATGATGCGGCGGCCGTGCGAGCGCTGGCTGAACGCGTCGACGTGCTCACGTACGAGATCGAGCTGGCGGACCCCCGAATCTTAGAGTCCGTGGAGGGCACTCCGGTGCACCCAGACCCGGCGACACTGCGGGTCATCCAGGACAAACACACACAGAACGGCCACCTGCGGTCGGCAGGGATCGCGACACCACGATGGACGCCCATCGAGACGGCGGCGGAGCTCGCTGCCGCGCGCGACCGATTCAGCGGATGTGTGCTGAAGGCTCGCCGGGGAGGGTACGATGGCCGGGGGGTGATCCTGCTGGATGACACGTGGGATGACACCGCTGCGATCGAGGCCATCGGTGGTGCAGCGATTGCGGAGGAGGTGGTGCCCTTCGAGCGGGAGCTGTCGGTGATCGGTGTGCGCGGACCAGACGGCATCCGGACGTACCACCCGAGTGAGAACATTCATCATGAGGGGGTGCTGCACACGGTAGTCGTACCACCACGGACGGACAACACCGTCATCGAGCGGGCCACCGCGACCGCCAGGAGAGTAATCGAGAGCCTCGAAGGGCACGGCATCTTCGGGATCGAGCTGTTCGAGTCCCAGGCGGGCGAGGTCATGGTGAACGAGGTCGCCCCGCGGCCACACAACAGCGGTCACTGGACGATCGAGGCAGCCACGTGCTCACAGTTCGCGAACTTCATCCGGGCGGTGCTCGGGTGGCCGACGGGTGCGACGACCCTCACCCATCCCGTGGTGATGGCAAATCTGCTCGCGGACGTCCCCGCGCCGACACCAGCCTCGCTCGGTGGGGTCACGCCCATCCTGCAGACCCCGGGGGCCGAGCTGCACTGGTACGGCAAGCAGCAGGCCCGCCCTGGGCGAAAGATGGGGCACATCACCCTCACGGAACTGGCCGCCGACGCCGATGTGGGGGTCGATGCCCTGCTGCTCGATCGGGTCCGCATGCTCGCCGGGGGGGTCACATTCAATGAGGCTGGCGAGAGAGAGTCATCATGAGCGAGACAGCAAAACAGACCCTCCGTGAGCGTCTTGAGGCCGAAGCAGACGCGGATATCGACCCGGTGGTGACCCCGGATGTGGGGATTGTGATGGGCTCTTCCTCAGACCTGCCGGTGATGCGGGCGGCCCATCGTGCACTCGAGGAGGTGGGCTTCTTCGAGCAGTCGACCATCGATGACCCACCAGCGGAGGATCGTCACACGTACGAGACGTTCATCATCTCCGCACACCGGACTCCCGAGCTCATGATGACGTATGGCAAGACTGCCGCGCGGCGGGGCCTGTCGCTCATCATCGCGGGCGCGGGCGGGAAGTCGGCGGACCTCCCGACGATGCTCGCATCGGTGGCGTTCCCACTACCGGTGATCGGGGTGCCTGTCGATGAGGCCGCGGTGCAGTCGGTGATCGGGAACCCGACAGGGGCACCGATCGTGGCGGTCGATGCTGGCAAGGCGTACAACGCGGGCTTGGCTGCGGCGCAGATCATCGGCGGCGCTGACCCGGAGATCCATCAACGGCTTTCAGAGTTCCATGCCGCGCAGGCCGCGACGGTCGCAGCAGAATCCATGCAGCTGCATGAGGAGGGCGTCGATCTCTCCGAGCCCTGACGGTGATTGGGTGGGGATGAATCAACGCTTATACCCGGCGGATTCTAAACTCGGTTGACCGAAATGAGTGAATGGATAGCGGTGGGCGCGTTGGCCGTCGTCGCACTGGGGATACCGCTCGGGATGATGGCTGCCTCATGGGTCCTTCGGCCGTCTGTGCCGGAGGGGGGTAAACGAGCGACGTATGAGAGTGGAGAGGTCCCGACGGGGACCGCCCGCGTGCAGTTCAACATCCAGTACTACATGGTGGCACTGCTGTTCGTGGTGTTCGACGTAGAGACGGTCCTGATCCTCCCGTGGACGCTGGTGTTCCGGGATGCGCTGGCACAGGGGGTGAGCCTCACGGCCGTGTTCGCGCCCATGCTGGCGTTCATCGGAATCCTGGTGATCGGCTTGGTGTGGGCATGGCGCAACGGGGCCGTCCAGTGGATCGCAAGCCCGCAGACAAGTGCGCGGAAGACCGAACGATCAACATGAGCTCTGAGATACAGCAGCCCTTCGTGGGTGATGACGGCGAGGTAGAGACCGCAACCCGTGATGCGCGGATGACAGGTACCGATGATCGGTACAACTCGCGCCTGCGAGAGGCATTCGGGTCGACACCGTTCATTCTGACGAAGTTCGACCAGTTCATGCAGTGGGTTCGTGGCTCCTCGATGTTCATGCTGCAGTTCGGCATCGCCTGCTGCAGCATCGAGATGATGCACACCTACGCCGTGAAGCACGACCTCGACCGTTTCGGGGCGGGGGTGCCGCGTGCGTCGCCCCGACAGGCCGATGTGATCATCGTCCCAGGGACGATCGTCTCGAAGTTCGCCCCGCGGATGAAGCGGGTGTACGACCAGATGCCGGAGCCGAAGTTCGTCGTCGGGATGGGGTCATGCACTGTCTCGGGAGGACCGTTCCAAGAGGGGTACAACGTGATCAAAGGCGCAGAGGAGGTCATCCCCGTCGACATCCACATCCCGGGGTGCCCGCCACGACCGGAGGCGCTGGTGTACGGCATCGCGAAGTTGCAGGAGCGGATCGCCACGGGGGAGTCATCGCCCGTGACGGTCAAGCCGTACGAACTCGAGCAGTTCGGTGACCTCCCACAGGATGAACTGGTGGCGCACCTGGCCGACCAGATCGATGAGGAGGATCTGGTGATGCGCTACGACTGGAGTGCCGCGCCATGAGCATCCAGACCGTCGAGGAGAGCCAGGAGCTGACGACTCGAGAGGGGCTGATGGATGCCGTCAGGGCGCTGTTGGGTGAACGAATCGTCGGCACCGAGGAGCACCTCAATGCCCCGGCGATCATCATCGCGCCTGACACCGTCGCCGAGGTGCTCGATGAGCTCCGGACGGAGCTCGGCTTCGACCATCTATCATGTGTCACGGCCGAGGAGCATGCGGACCGCTTCGAGACAATCTATCACCTGACGAGCTATGAGGCGCGGACACGGGAGCTCTCGGTGGTCGTGCCGACGGCGAGCGATCACCCACACAGCCAGTCCGCGGCAGGTGTGTTCCGTACCGCCGACTGGCACGAGCGGGAGGCATACGACCTCATCGGCATCACGTATGATGAGCACCCAGACCCGCGGCGAATCCTGTTACCGGAGACGTGGGTGGGCCACCCCCTCTCCCGCAGCTATGACAAACAGCAGCCCCAGATCGTCACCCTGAAAGAGTGGGAGAACCCGTTAGCCCAGGACCATCGTGCTGCAGAGGGGGACACGATGTACATCAACATCGGCCCACACCATCCGGCGACCCACGGTGTGCTGCATGTGAAGACGGTGCTCGATGGCGAGCAGGTCGCGGACATCGATCCCGACATCGGGTATCTACATCGGTGCGAGGAGCAGATGTGCCAGACGAAGACGTATCGGCACCAGATCATGCCCTACCCCGACCGCTGGGACTACGCCTCATCGGGGTTGCTCAACGAGTGGGCGTACGCGCGGGCGGCAGAGGAGCTCAACGACATCGAGGTCCCCGAGTACGCACAGGTGATCCGAACGCTGGGTGCAGAGGTGTGTCGGATCGCCTCGCACATGCTCGCTGTGGGGACGTTCGCACTGGACGTCTACGGCGACTTCACGGCGATATTCATGTACGCGATGCGTGACCGCGAGAAGGCCCAGAAGATCCTCGAGGATCTGACAGGCCAGCGCATGATGTTCAATTACTTCCGCCTCGGCGGAGTGGTGTGGGATCTGCCTGAGCCGCGGACTGAGTTCTTTGCGCAGATCCGTGAGTTCCTTGATGAGCTCCCGCGGGCGCTAGAGGAGTATCATGACCTGATCACCGGGAACGAAATCCTCCAGCTCAGGACCGTCGACACGGGGGTATTGCCCGCGGATGTGGCGAAATCGTACGGGGCAACGGGTCCGGTCGCGCGCGGGTCTGGTATCGACTACGACCTGCGACGAGACGACCCCTACGGCTACTATCCGGAGCTCGACTGGGACGTGGTCACAGAGAGTGAGGGGGACAACTACAGCCGCTTGCTTGTGCGGATGGGGGAGGTCGAGCAGTCCGCCCGGATCATCGACCAGTGCGTGACGCTGCTGGAAGAGTGGCCTGAGGATGATCGTGAAATCCAGTCGAACGTCCCACGCACCCTCCGCCCGGAAGATGGTGCGGAGATCTACAGGGCTGTCGAGGGTGCGAAGGGGGAGCTCGGCATCTACATCCGCGCCGATGGGACGGACACACCGGGGCGATTCAAGATCCGCAGCCCCTGCTTCTCGAACCTCCAGACGCTCCCCGAGATGTCACGTGGGGAGTACATCCCCGACATGATCGCGTCGCTGGGGTCATTGGACATCGTCCTCGGTGAGGTCGACCGGTGATGATCGCACAGGCGCTGCTACCGGAGACGATCGCCGGGGTGCTTGGGATCGGTGGCACCGCAGGCATCGTCGTCGGGTCGTTGCTCGGTGCTTTCCTCATAGCGAATCTGCTGCTTGTGAACACAGCCATCGCTGGGCCCTGGGCGAAGCGGAAGATCACCGCGGCGTTCACCGACCGCATCGCCGTCAATCGCATCGGCCCCTTCGGTCTCCTCGTGATCGTCGCAGATGCGGTGCGCCTGCTGTCGAAGGAACTGATCGTCCCTGACAACGTCGACCGGCCGGCCTGGGACATCGCGCCACTGATCATCCCCTTCAGTGCCCTCTTGGGCTTCGCGGTGATCCCGATGGGAAGTGGTGTGCACCTCGCCGACCCCGAGACGGGGCTTGTCTTCGCCTTCGCCGCCGCATCGATCGCCTCGGTGGGGCTGTTGATGTTAGGGTACGCCTCGAATAACAAGTTCTCGCTGTTGGGAGGACTGCGCGCGGTGGCGGCGAACATCGCCTACGAGATCCCGCTCATCATCGTCGCCGCCTCCGTGGTGCTGTTCACGGGGTCGCTGCAGATGTCGGAGATCGTCGCCCAGCAGGCCGCCCCGCTGCTGACCATCGCAGGGGTGACGATTCCGCAGTGGTTCATCTTCGTGAACCCCTTCGCGTTCGTGCTCTTCGTCGTCGCGAACATCGCCGAGGTGGGACGGAACCCCTTCGACATCCCGGAGGCGCCGACGGAGATCGTTGCAGGGTACCAGACCGAGTACTCCTCGGTGTACTTCGTGCTGATCTACCTCGGGGAGTTCATCCACATCTTCCTGGGCGGGGCGATCATCGCGACGCTGTTCCTCGGTGGCCCTGCCGGTCCGGTGCTGCCGGGGATCGTGTGGTTCCTGATCAAGATCTGGGCGTTCTTCCTGTTCACCCAGTGGGCCCGGTCGGCGATCCCCCGCCTGCGCGTCGATCAGTTCTTAGACATCGGGTGGAAAGGGTTGCTTGTGTTGGCGTTCGCAAACCTCGTGTTGACCGCAGCGATCGTGGGGGTCATCGCATGATCGGCCTGCTGAAGTCGATGGCGACGACGATGCAGCACGCACTCGGTGGAGAGACGTTCACGGTGGAGTACCCCGATGTGGCGCCGGAGGTCTCCCCACGCTTCCGTGGGGTGCACAAGTTCAGCCAGGAGCGGTGCATCTGGTGTCGACAGTGCGAGAACGTCTGCCCGAACGACACCATCCAGATCGTGATGGACGACCAGCGCAACGGCGAGCAGTACAACCTGCACATCGGACAGTGCATCTACTGCCGTCTGTGTGAGGAGGTCTGTCCGGTGGATGCGATCTTGTTGACGCAGAATTTCGAGTTCACTGCGGACACCAAGGACGACTTCGTCTACAACATGGAGCAGTTGAAGAGCGTGCCATGGTACAAAGACATCGACCCCCTCGCGTCCCGCGAGCCCGACCGCGGTGCCTGGATCGGAGAGGGTGCCGGCGCGGTGGACTACCAGTAAACGCGTTGGGGGATTTCACCCACCGCAGCGGCCGTTCTCGAAATCTTCAAAGGGGTTCCTCAAGGAGTCCGTGGTAATGGTTTATGAGACGATCGCGTTCGCGCTGTTCGCACTGGTGACGGTGGGCAGCAGCCTGGGGGTCGTCCTCGTTCGTGACATCTGGCACTCTGCACTGCTGTTGGGGGTGGCCCTGCTGAGTGTGGCGGTGCACTACATCATGTTGGAAGCTGAGTTCCTCGCAGCAATCCAGATCTTGGTGTACGTTGGCGGGATCTTGATTCTGATCACGTTCGCGGTGATGCTCACTCGGGACATGAGCGGACCGGAGGTCGACCTGCGGTGACGACCCGGCCTCAGCTGCTCGTCGGGCGACACCTGCTGGGGGGAGTCGCGGCCGTGGGGCTGTTCGTGATGCTGCTGTTGGCGATTGCCACCAGTGAGTTCGGCAATCCGGTGGGCTTCCCCGCTGACGCGTCGATCACCGCCAACATCGGCTACGCACTGTTCGCGCTCCCGATCCAGACCATCCCTGCGGAGTCCTTCCTGGTGGCGCTGATCGTCATCGCGGTGGCGCTCGATGTGGCGATCGACGGTGCGGTGTACCTCGCGCGGCGTGAGCCCGGTGAGGAGGAGTCCGGGGGCGAGCGCTGATGGTCCCGGTCAGCTGGTATCTCGCGGTGGCAGCAGCGGTGTTCGCGATCGGGCTGTTCGGCATCCTGACACGACGGAATGCGTTGCTGTTCCTCATGTCGGTCGAGCTCATGTTGAACGCGGCGAACATCAATCTCGTCGCCTTCTCCGCCTACTGGGGGAACCTCACCGGCCAGACGTTCGCACTGTTCGTGCTCGCGCTGGCGGCTGCGGAGGTGGCGATCGGTATCGGCATCATCCT
>Ga0102927_1000416_pt1 | contig 9930 bp, 7 predicted proteins | sample SalPon1_A_H2O_MG_FD_78208 | JGI IMG/M metagenome (GOLD analysis project Ga0102927, IMG submission 78208) | Salt pond water microbial communities from South San Francisco under conditions of wetland restoration - Salt Pond MetaG R1_A_H2O_MG | ecosystem: Environmental > Aquatic > Non-marine Saline... | reverse complement strand
TCCTTTTGAGTCTTTATCTTTCTGTCTCCAAATTTTTAAATCTAACTCCATATTCTTAATGCTTTTATTGTAACTTCTCGTTTTTAATTCTATATTTTCGTAAACCAGTTGTTCTTTATGTAACTTGGCTTCACTTGGCTTGCCGGTATATTCCCAGGCAGCTACATATCTAAAGTTAGTATCATCTCTCAAGGCTTCACCTTCTTCGGTTTGATACTCTTCTCTAAAGTGACCGCCACAAGATTCATTTCTTTCTAACGCATCTTTAGCAAATAATTCACCTAATTCTAAGAAATCAGCTACTCTTGCTGCTTTTTCTAACTCTGAATTTTTAGTATCAGCACTCCCGGGAACATTTACATTACTCCAAAATTCATTTTTAAGTTCTTGAATCTCATAAATGGCATCTTTCAACTCTTTTTCATTTCTGGACATACCACATTTGTTCCACATGATTTTACCCAGTTTTTTATGGAAATAATCGACCGGATGTTCTCCTTTAATAGATAAAAATTTATTCAATTGATCTTTCACTCCTTTTTCAGCTTCTTCAAACTCTTTACTGTCAGCTGATATGGTACCAGTTTTGATATCATGCGCTAAATAATCACCTATCGTGTAAGGTAAAACAAAATAACCATCAGCTAAACCTTGCATCAGGGCAGAAGCTCCTAATCTATTTGCTCCATGATCAGAGAAATTCGCTTCTCCTATTGCATAACATCCTTTTATGCTGGTCATTAAATTGTAATCTACCCAAAGTCCGCCCATCGTATAATGAACCGCCGGATAGATCATCATAGGTGTTTCATAAGGATTTTCATCTACTATTTTCTCGTAGATATCAAATAAGTTTCCATATTTTTCAGAAACTGCTTCCTTACCTAAAGAGGTTATTTTTTCCTGACTTGGATTATTCAGCCCTAAACTAAATGCTTTTTCTTTACCATACCTTTCTATAGCACTGGCGAAATCTAAATATACAGCCTGACCGGTTTTATTAACGCCATGTCCGGCATCACATCTTTCTTTAGCCGCTCTTGAGGCAACATCACGTGGAACTAAATTACCAAAAGCCGGATATCTTCTTTCTAAATAATAGTCTCTATCTTCTTCTTTTAATTCCGTAGGCTTTAACTTGCCTTCTCGAATAGCTTCAGCATCTTCTTTTTTCTTAGGCACCCAAATTCTTCCATCATTTCTTAATGATTCTGACATTAAAGTCAGTTTAGACTGAAGCTCGCCGGAAACCGGAATACAGGTAGGATGAATTTGGGTAAAACATGGATTAGCAAAATAAGCACCTTTTTTGTGCGTTCGCCAGGCAGCAGTTACATTACTTCCCATGGCATTAGTGGATAAATAAAACACATTTCCGTAACCTCCTGAAGCTAAGACTACAGCATGAGCTGCATGTCTTTCTAATTCTCCCGTTATCAAGTTTCTGGCAATGATTCCTCTGGCTTTACCGTCTTTTAAAACCACATCCATCATCTCATGCCTGTTATAAGGCTTAATCTTTCCACGATTGATTTGTCTATTCATCGCTGAATATGCACCTAACAAGAGTTGCTGCCCGGTTTGACCTTTGGCATAAAATGTTCGGGATACTAATACTCCACCAAAAGAACGATTGTCTAATAATCCACCATATTCTCTGGCAAACGGAACACCTTGAGCAACACACTGATCAATAATATTTCCGGATACCTCAGCTAATCTATAAACATTAGCTTCTCTGGAACGATAATCGCCTCCTTTTACTGTATCATAAAATAATCGATAATCAGAATCACCGTCGCCCTGATAATTTTTTGATGCATTTATTCCTCCTTGAGCAGCGATAGAATGCGCTCTTCGGGGAGAATCTTGATAACAAAAAGTTTTAACATTGTAACCCAGTTCTGCCATTGTGGCTGATGCACTGGCTCCGGCTAATCCGGTTCCTATTACAATTACATCTATATTCCTTTTATTTATTGGATTAACAAGATTGATTTCATTCTTGTGCTTAGTCCATTTTTCACTAATTGGTCCTTCTGGTATTTTCGCGTCTAATTCTGCCATCATCATTTATTTATAAAGTTGAAAAATAGTGGTACAAGGCAATAAAAACAAAGCCCATTGGTATTACTATTGAAAAAGCTTTTGTAAATCCTTTTAAAGCTTTTGAATATTTGTTGTTAAATCCTACGGTTTGAAAAGAAGAGGCAAATCCATGTAATAAATGTAACATTAAAAATACAAATGCTACTACATAAATACCAACTCTCACTGGTTGATGTGCGAACTTTTCAACAGTTTCGTGGTGATATCTTAATCCATCAATACCTGGTACAGTTCCAGACATATTACCTTCAATATATTTGGTATTCATTTCAGGAACCCAGAAATCATAAAAGTGAAGTCCTAAAAAAAGTAAAACCGCTAATCCGGAGTAAATCATATTTCTGGATGTCCAGGGGGAGTTTGAACTGCCTTTGAATTTTGCATACTTAACACTTCGGGCTTTATTATTTTGAAATTCTAATATAAAACCCATCACAAAATGAAATATAACACCGAATATCAAAATGGGTTGAAGTACGGCTTGTACCAGTATATTGGTACCCATAAAATGAGACCATTCATTAAACGTCTCCGGACTAATAACTGAAGTGATATTTATGGTAAAATGTTGGGTTAAAAAAACAATCAAAAACAAACCGGATAAAGCCATGGAAACTTTTCGGGCTATTGAGGATGATAAAAGCTTTGACATTTATTTTTTAATTTTACACAAATTTACTTTAGAATAGTTTCATCAACAAGTATGAAATCATATTTAATACTAATTTAGAATTATTTTAAAAGTAAGCAGGAAAATTGTATTGATTTTCCTAATAATCGGAAGAAAGAAAAATGCAATTTCTGTTTTCTTGATAATACCTACATTTGTAAAAAATACGTCTTTATGAGATATCAATCCATATCATCTTCATTATTTAAAAAGAATAGAAAAAAATTCATGGATAAAATGCAGCCTAAAAGCTTAGCTGTTTTCAATTCAAATGATATTTATCCCATTGGTGCAGACAGCACAATGCCTTTTCAGCAAGATAGAAATATCTATTACTTAAGCGGTGTAGATCAAGAAGAGAGCATGTTATTGTTATTTCCAGATGCCGCAGATCCTAAGAATAAAGAGATTCTGTTCTTAAGAGAAACCAATGAGCACATCGCTATTTGGGAAGGAGAAAAATTGGATAAGAAAAGTGCACTTAAAGTCACCGGTATTGAAACGGTTTATTGGTTAAAAGATTTTGAGAAAGTCTTTCATGAATTGATGTCGCAGGCAGATAATATTTACATCAACACCAATGAGCATTATCGCGCTTCACATGAAACAGAAACCCGAGAAGACAGATTTAACAAATGGGTGAAAAAAAATTATCCGGCGCATCAGGTAGCCAAAAGCAACCCGATTCTACAACATCTACGCAGTATAAAAGAACCGGAAGAGTTAGAAATCATGCAACATGCCTGCAGAATTACAGAAAAGGGCTTTAAAAGAATTCTGAATTTCGTAAAGCCGGGCGTTATGGAGTTTGAGATTGAAGCCGAGTTTATGCATGAATTCTTACGCAACCGATCTCGTGGCTTTGCCTATACCCCTATTGTTGCCAGCGGAAAAAATGCCACCGTACTTCATTATATAGAAAATAAAAATCAATGTCAGGATGGTGAACTTATCTTACTTGACGTAGGTTGTGAATATGCCAATTACGCCAGTGACATGTCACGTGTAGTTCCGGTTAACGGAAGATTTACAGATCGTCATAAGGAAATTTATCAAGCGGTAAAACGGGTAAAAGATAAAGCTACAAAATTGCTGGTTCCGGGTGCTTATTGGAAAGCTTATCATCAAGAAGTAGGCAAGTTAATGACCGATGAATTGCTGAATTTAGGCTTGTTAGATAAAGCCGATGTAAAAAATGAAAATCCGGACTGGCCGGCTTATAAAAAATATTTTATGCACGGCACGTCGCATCATATCGGTTTAGACACCCATGATTACGGCTTGTTGCATGAGCCTATTCAAGCCAATCAAGTATTTACCGTAGAACCGGCAATATATCTTCCGGATGAAGGATTTGGTATTCGCTTAGAAGATGATGTGGTCGTTCAGGAAAAAGGTGAGCCTAAAAATTTGATGAAAGATATTCCTATTGAAATTGAAGAAATTGAAGATTTAATGAATGATTAAGCGTATTCTAAACGGATTTCTTCTGCATTTTCTTTTTCAGTTGATTCACATACGCCGGCTATCCCAATAGTTTTCACCAGATAAAGTGGTGCTGGCGTAATCATATAAGGAAATTTTAATTTTATTTTCTCAAAAATTGATAATTGACCTTTCAGCATCAAATCTCTTACAAAACGCGAGCAGTTCGTCCCGTTTAATAAAAACGGTCCGTAAGGAATAGTTCCTTTGTTTTGTAAATCTTTAGCCTGATGATAAGCGGCATCAAAATCTATTGGTAATACACCGGCTACTAATTTGCCATCACATTCGGTTTCTTCTATTTGTTGAATATCCTGAAGGATGGCATCTACATTACTAATGTTATCGTCAATTACTTCAGCATTTGTTTGGATCTTAAAAAACGGATCTGTGATTTGATCTCTCACGCGCCCCAACTTGAATGGAGTTTGATATCTTCCAAAGTCAAAATAATGGCAGCCCCCTTTTTGGTTTATTAAAACAATCGCAGAATGACCTACCGAATAGAAATCCTCTTTCATAAAACCTAATATTCTCATAATAGGATCATACCAGGAATAAGCACGTTTACATTTCTTTTCTGGCCAGCAAAGCACTAAGGCAAAACCCTTTTTCTTAGATTCCATCGCATTAATATTTATAGTTTTCTCCCTCATCTTCTTCTAATTCTACCTGATGATTCAGCACTATTCGATTCACAAAATTAAAATAAGCAATCACTAAAGTGGCATCTAAAAAAGCCGCATCAGATAATCCTGATTTTAGTAGTCTTCTATTGATGTTTTGGCATTTATCACTGGAAGGGTCAGCTGTTAGGTTTAAGGCTAATTTGCATAATTGCTGATCTATTGCACTTAGATTTAAAACCGAAAAATCATCAGATAGCTGATCCACTTTTTCATCATTTTTCCAGTATTTATTCAAAGCGCTTCCATGGTGCTTTACACAGTAAGCACATTTGTTTTCAGCCGATACCACAACAGCCATCATTTCCCGTTGCGATCTAGAAAGATCAGACTTAGCAAACATAATTTCCATATATAAATCCATATGCTTAACGATACTTTCAGGTCGTAGGCTTTGAATTTTGTGCACCTCTGCAATTTGTCCGCGCTTTTCTAACAAATTGTCATAAATAGTCTTGAGTTCTCCGGTGGCTTCTTCTGGCTGAATAACAGGAATATTAGGCATCTTGTAAAGCGTTAAGGATTTGCTTAGCTGTAGATCTATTTTTATAATCTCTATCAAATTGGCGCCATATTATTTCTCTATACTTATTGAGAATAAAGGTCGCCGGAACCGGTAAGCGTTGACTTTTATCGCTGTGGGCTTTTTTAAGATGAGCGCCTAAGGCTACATTATACATCGTTCTTTTAGCGCCATTGGGTTGGTACAACGCATCAAATGTTTTAGAGATCTGAAAATTCTTATCATAAGCTAATAAGAATTGTGCACCGGTTTTTTCTTGAGTTTTAGCTTGATAATCCGGTTTTTCAGGTGATATAGCTATCAGTTCAGCATCATATTCCTTTATATCAGTATAACGTTCATTCAGCATACTCAAATGCTTATTGCAAACCGGACACCATTGACCGCGATAAAAAACCATTACTAAATATTCATTATGCTCTAATAGCTTATCAAGAGATGTTTTTTTATTTTGCAATAGTTGTAAATTTAGATGATCAACCTGATCGCCAACAGAAAGGCCATTCACTTGATCTAGACTTTTATAATTCTGGGCATGAAAACTTAGTATGCAAAGTAACATGCTGATTAAAAAATACTCTTTTAACTTCATATTAATAATTGACTAACAAATTAAATGATTTTAGATGAGAAAGAAGATATCTCATTGAATTTAATCCTTCTTATTTTTCTTAGACAAAAGAATCATATATATCTTACATTTGGAGTAAAGATTTACATAATATGATACTGAAAAAAGATACTGTAATTAAAGGAAGTAACCAAAGAGATATTGTCATAGACATGACTTATTCAGAAATTGAACATCAGCCGGTGTTGTTATTTTGTCATGGCTATAAAGGTTTTAAGGATTGGGGTGCCTGGCATTTCATGGCTGAAAAATTTGCGGAAGCCGGTTTTTGCTTTATCAAATTTAACTTTTCTCATAATGGAGGAACAAAAGAACAACCGATAGACTTTACAGATCTAAGGGCTTTCGGTAATGATAATTTTAGCAAACAACTCTATGATCTGGATCAAGTGATCAACTGGATCGGCACTTTCTTTTCTTCCGATAATAAGGTAGATGAAAAGAACATTTCGCTAATAGGTCACAGTCGCGGTGGTGGCGTTGTGCTGATCAAAACAGCTGAAGATGATCGGGTTAAAAATGTGATCACCTGGGCAAGTATCAGCGATATCGGCTCCAGGTTTCCTTCGGGCAATGAGCTACAAGAATGGAAAAACAAAGGGGTTATCTATGTAGAAAATGGTCGGACAAAGCAGCAAATGCCCCATTATTATCAATTTTATGAAGATTTCAAACAAAATAAAGATCGACTTAACATTCAATCGGCTATTCAGGGTATCGGTCAACCAATATTATTGATTCACGGCGAAAATGATCCAACCGTTAATATAGAAGAAGCTCATCGATTAAAAAATTGGCAACCTAAAGCTGAACTTGAAATCATTCCAAATGCCGATCATGTTTTTAATACAAGACATCCGTGGCATAAAGATGAATTATCGACAGAGGCTAAGCTATTAGTAGAAAAAAGCATTGTTTTTTTGAAACAAAATGAATAGACACTTCTTATTCTGGTAAACATCAGCATTGATAAAAAAGTAGCTCCGCTAGGGATCGAACCTAGATCTAAAGTTTAGGAAACTTTTGTTCTATCCATTGAACTACGGAGCTATTAGATTGAATTCTTTAGATGTATTGCAAAAATAGCGATATTGATTAGAACTCATTCTTATCAGCGAGCAGTTTAGTTTAACTTTCCTTCTGCTTGATCAAAATCGCTGTAATGGCTGATATGACAATGCCATTTGACAGCAAACTAAACAGCATACTCTTAGCAAATTGATTGGCCGAATAAACATCTGCTGAATAACCGCTTAGCTGCCTTAGATTATCCATAAAATCCGGAGATATGACAGCGGTTGCTGTATAACTTACTATTGGCGAAAGCCCGGCAATAATCAAAGTCAGAATAGCGCCGGAAAAAAAAGCCTGTTTCCAGGTTATCTTTCCTTTAAAAAAGTTATTTTTTTTTATTTTTAATGCAAAATGATAAAGCACAGCCTGAGGAATAATAACCAATAAGGAGAAAAGTCCTTCCCATTTTACATACTGATCATGAAGTCCTAAAATCTTCTCCAGGTAAAACCAGGTGAATAACAGCAAAATAAAATAAACCGCCCATTTGAATTCTATTTCAAATTTTTTCATCTAATTGTTTATAGCATTAAGATACATGGTTCTCCTGTTGTAAGACCCATTCACCTTTATCAATTAATGGAATGGCTTGCTTATATTTCACGGTTTTCTGTTCACCGGTAGAAATGTTTTGAATGGTAACACGTTCGTTTCTGCCTATTTTGGGTTTATCGCGGACTATGGTATCCGTGACAGCTTGCTGCCTGCTGGCGCTTTCACCGGCTTGTTTATTTTGCGCGGCTTGCTGGTCTAAATTTTGGACTTCATCTTTGCGGGTTTTATAGTTCTCTTGTCTTTTTCTACTTCGCGCTTCATGTATCGCTGATTCATCTTGATGTAAAATTTCTCCTTTATACAAAAAGGAGATAACGTCTTTATTTACTTCTTCCAGCATAGCTTTAAAGAGTTCATAAGCTTCAAACTTATAAATCAATAGAGGATCTTTTTGCTCGTGCACTGCTAACTGAACGCTTTGTTTTAGCTCATCCATTTTCCTTAAATGGTTTTTCCATGCTTCATCAATGATGGCCAAGGTGATGTTCTTTTCAAAATCTTTGATCAGTTGTTCGCCTTCTGACTCATAAGCTTGTTTTAAGTTGGTAACCACCTGAAGATTCTTTTGACCATCTGTAAATGGAACGGCTATACGCTCATATTTTTCTCCCTGTGTTTCATAGACGTTTTTAATTACCGGGAAGGCTTCTTGAGCGCTACGTTCTATCTTATGTTGATAATGCTTATAGGCATCTTCGTTAAGTTTATCTGTAATCTGCTGGACATTCATCTTCTCAAATTGCTCTTTGTCAATTGTAGGATTCATGGAGAAAAAGCGAATCACTTCAAACTCAAAATTGGCATAGTCATTTGCATGTTTATTGCTTTCTGCCACCACTTCTGCGGTATCATATATCATATTAGCAATATCAATACGAAGGCGTTCGCCAAATAGCGCGTGATATCTTCTTTTGTAAATCACTTCACGTTGCGCATTCATGACATCATCATATTCCAATAGATTTTTACGCGTTCCAAAGTTGTTTTCTTCTACTTTCTTTTGCGCACGTTCTATGGAATTTGAAATCATAGAATGCTGAATGACTTCGCCTTCCTCTAAGCCCATTTTATCCATAAGCTTAGAAATGCGTTCACTACCAAAAATGCGCATCAGGTTATCTTCAAGTGACACATAAAACTGAGAACTTCCCGGATCACCCTGACGGCCGGAACGTCCTCTTAATTGGCGGTCTACCCGACGCGAATCGTGCCTTTCTGTACCTACGATAGCTAAACCTCCGGCTTTCTTCACTTCATCGCTTAGTTTGATATCTGTACCTCGACCGGCCATATTAGTGGCGATAGTGACAACTCCGGGACTACCGGCTTCCGCTACAATTTCTGCTTCTTTTTTATGTCGCTTTGCATTTAGCACATTATGTTTGATATTCTTCATTTCCAGCATACGGCTTAACAATTCGGAAATATCAACCGATGTAGTTCCTATAAGTACTGGGCGTCCGGCTTTTGACAGCTCTACAACTTCATCTATAATGGCATTGTATTTTTCGCGCTTGGTTTTGTACACCATGTCTTGACGGTCTTCCCGAATCACTGGTTTGTTTGTAGGAATTTCCATGACATCCAGCTCGTAAATTTCCCAGAATTCACCGGCTTCAGTAACTGCTGTTCCCGTCATGCCGGCTAATTTCCTATACATTCTAAAGTAGTTCTGCAAGGTAACCGTAGCAAACGTCTGTGTAGCGTCTTCAATCTTTACATTTTCCTTAGCTTCAATTGCCTGGTGCAGACCATCGCTGTAACGGCGGCCTTCCATGATTCTTCCTGTTTGCTCATCAACAATTTTTACTTTGTTGTCAATAACTACATATTCCGTATCTTTTTCAAATAAAGTATAAGCTTTTAGTAGCTGTCTTAAAGTATGAACGCGCTCGCTTTTAATACTAAAATTTTTGTAGGCTTCTTCTTTCTTTTCTACCTCTTCTTCTTTAGATAAGTTTTGCTCTTCTATTTGGGCTATTTCCATCCCTATTTCAGGCATAACAAAAAAGTCATCATTTTCATTATCAGAAAGATACTCCACTCCTTTGTCCGTTAAATCTATTTGATTTGATTTTTCTTCGATGGTAAAGTATAGCTCATTATCTACCTTGTGCATTTCCCGATTATTATCTTGCATGTAAAAATTCTCGGTTTTTTGCAGGAGTTGCTTTACACCTTCTTCACTAAGAAACCT
>Ga0102927_1000412_pt1 | contig 10017 bp, 9 predicted proteins | sample SalPon1_A_H2O_MG_FD_78208 | JGI IMG/M metagenome (GOLD analysis project Ga0102927, IMG submission 78208) | Salt pond water microbial communities from South San Francisco under conditions of wetland restoration - Salt Pond MetaG R1_A_H2O_MG | ecosystem: Environmental > Aquatic > Non-marine Saline... | reverse complement strand
TATTCTTGAGTTGAATTGTTATTTCTTCATTATCGACCGGATTAGGATAGACCTTTAGCTTATTTGCGACTTCATTATCATCTACACTAAAGGTCTCAACATCGAATTCTATGCTAAATCTATCCGATGCGATACTAGAAGGCGAACTTTGATCAATAGAAAAGCTTATCTGGTTCACGCACGAGTCCAGTAAGGTCTGGTTACCGGTATGCTCATCGACAAGATAAGCAGTTACGTCTGATGGGATGTTAGTCATGTCAGCGACAAATACATAATCATCGGTTGTATATCCGCTTGTGAACAGGTCAAGCTTTTCATTATCAACCGGCATACTCCTTTTTTCGATACTTAGAAGCTCACCTCCGATAGATCGTGCCACATTCTCATCCGGGTTTGTCAGCTTATCCGCATCCTGGATTGTAGCTGCATTATTGAATTGGTCATTAAAGTTGATCTGTATCACATCTGATTCAAGATCATCATTGTTCCACTCACTAGCCTTATAGATCTTAAGGTTGATCGATGCTTGAGTATTATCGCTGAAAACAGCCGTTGAAGTTGCATTAACATTTTTTGAAGCTTCTGTGAAAGTGATATCTGCTGCCCCATTGTTAGCTGTTTGTACAAAAAAGGATTGTCCAGGCATGACAAATTGATTGGCTGAAGACGATGAAGGACTTCCCGCAGGAGTTTGGCTATTGCCGGTAGAAAGATCAACTGCTACATAAGCACGACGTGTGCTCATATTAGGGTCCCATATCCAGTAGAAGTTTGTGTTCAAGTTTGTTGAATTAGATGCGTTCAGCACCTGTGTCATATCTACATTAACCTGATAAGGATTTCCTACTAAGCTGTAATAATCCTGGACCTGACTTAAATTATTGAATGTTTGATTTCCTGTTACCAGGGTACCGGTAGCCTGAAGAATAACATCAGAGTTTGGTGGATTTGGTAGATTTGAGGTTAGATCGTAATTTCTATCGCCGCGAATAAATATTCGATAAGCTTCTCCGGCTATCAGGTTTGTGTTATCTGTGTTTGGAATTGGGTTCCAGGCATTGTCTTGATTGCCAGTAAATGTATTGTCAAATGTGTACATCATTGGGTCGCCGGTTAGCGTTTCATCAAAACCTTCAGCACTTATAATGCCTGCCGTTCCTTATGTTCCAGTGATATGCGTTCCTAACCCGGCCGGTGAATTACCGCCTTCTTGCCAGTTATCATAAATAGGATCTGTTGAATTAACAGCGGAAGTAAAGAACCTAAAAGCACGTGTATCTTCTGTTGCTACTGTGATGAAACGTTCTACAGTGACAACCCCATTGCCAGAGATAGTGCTAATAGAAGTGTCCAGTTGACCTGAACCCGAATTATCATTTCTAAAAATGATGCTTCCATCATTAATGAGATTGCTATTAACTGTAAGAGCTGTATTAGGATTTACCTGAACTTCACCACCCTTCTGAACGTCTAAATAAGGAACAACAGTATTTGATGTCACATTACTGCTCTGACCGTTGAGAATGTTGTATTTACTTTCTACGATGAGGTTATTAAAACCAAAGTTCTCTCTGATTCCTTGTCCATCTTTGACAAATCTTATTTCATCTATATTATTTATCATTGTTGTCCGATTTTAAATTCATAAAACCCTTGCTTTTTACTTATAATGAACGATTTGAGATCTTAATTTTATAATACCTTGCTATAGTACAAGATCGTTTGAACGCTAATAAATTACTTTTTTATATTTATATAATTGATAATGAGATTTTTAAATTTTATCTAAAATCTTATATCTTAGTCGGACACGACTAATTATTTATAGGATTATTAGCTGTAAAGTTAGAACCACTTCCGTTTCCAAAATCATAGGAGTAGTCATTAGAACCTTCATAAGTAAATGTAAAATTAGTACTTGTACCAGGGGAAAATGACTGTCTTGAACTAAAGTCTGAACCGCCATCGTTTAATTGCCAATTTGAATTTCTTCCTACATATTTAAGTGTGAAGACAACGGTTCCATTATCAACGAGCTCAACACGCATTTGAGCGCCTCCATTAACGTTTGTAGCACCTACATAGACTTATCGATTGTCCTGGCAGAAGCGTAGTATTTAATGATCTGAATGATATGGAAGAATTGAAAGGTTCTGCGAACAATCCAAAACTTGTTGCACCTTGTCCGGTAGGGCCAATGTAGTTACCCGCGGTACCACTACCACTAGTTGATATGTTCAAGGCTCTAAGATTAGCACCTTAATTATCTCCATCACTCCAACCTGAAGAATAATAAGAAGCTTGATTTTCAGCTATTGTGAAAACATCAGTTTCTAACTGAGCTCTCAGCGTGTACGTAAAGAACAAACAGATAAAATAAAAGATAAATTCTAATATCAATAAAATTCTATAAAATTAAATGTTTCATTAGCTATTACAAAAAAAAATGAAATAAATTCTAAGATTTAATAACGAAAACGTTGTGGTTTATTTTTTTAACATTCATTTAGCTTTTTTTACAGGTTTGAGTTTTTGGGCCTGAGCTCCAAGGTAGGCAGAAGTGATAACAGATTTACAGTTTTGTATGACCTGTAAGAGCGAATCCTGTAAGCAAAGTACAGCGGTCTTTCGCCTGGTGATTCTGGTTATACGTATCATTATCGGGTGCAGATAAAAAATTTTATTCTGCTCATTCATTACTGAACTATTGCATATTGTAGTAAGAGGTCTAAAACTTAAAACGGTCAACCTTATTTAGGGAACTTCAGAACCTTATAAGGTTGAGCTCAAAAGTCGTTTTTCTAAGATCATATCTAAAGTTCTAACATCAATTTCTTCCATTCCTCTACTAAAGCTCCAGTATACTTAATGTATGGTGTTTGCCATACTTTGCTAAAAAATACCTTTTGCTATCATAGGAACTTGGGATATACTTCATACCAATATAGGCTAGGGTAAGATTTAGTTCAAAACGTTCCGCTTTATCATTGGAGAGCGAGCTCCCAGGTCTATCTAATAGTCTACATGAAATGCTAAGGAAGAGTAGTTAACTATTATGAACCATAAAAAGGAAGCCCACGAACTGAATACTTTTGCCTTTATTTCTTTGTATCGGATGGATCTTCCTTTAATGCGTTTTCCAGTTTTTGGTACCATTGATTGCCGAACTTACGCACTAAAGCTTCCCGGGCGAACTTGTAAATAGGAACTTGTAGCGCATCACCCAGCTTACAAGCAGGATCGCAGATGTCCCAACGATCGTAGTTCAACGCGATCACAGAGGTAAGCTTTGTTAAACGGATCGGATAGAGTTCACAGGAAATAGGTTTTTTAAAATCTATTTTACCATCCCGGTAGGCTTTTTCTATACCGCAAAGTGCAGTTCCCTGGTCATCAAAGGTAACATAAGCACATTCTTCACCGTTCACCAATGGTGTCTCAAGCTCATCGAACGACGACCTTACCGTCTTTCCCTGTCCCTCTATGGCTTTTATCCCTTCGTCCCTCAAATAGGGTTTCACCTCAGAATATATCTCTTCTAATATGGGTTCTTCGGATTCTTCCACGGGCGCGCCGGCATCTCCCTGTACACAGCAAGCTCCTTTACAAGCCGATAGATTGCAGACGAAATCGTTCTCGATGACATCATCAGCAACTAACTTATCTTCTATCTTTATCATACGGCAAAAATAGCGGATCAGAGGATAACGCAGGAAAATTTACCGCCAGATCTTGTTAAGTTTTCATTGTTGTCCGATTAAAAATTTACAAAACCACGCTTTGACCTCATGATATGATAGCTTCATTTTACGATACCTTGCTATCCTACGATATTGATAGAACACTAATAAATTGTTTTTTTAATATTTATTTGTTTGATAATGAGCTATTTGAATTTTGTCTAAAATCACGCTTTTTACGTCAAAGGTCTAACATATCGAATCTTAGTCGAACGCGAATAATTAATTTTTGATGAATTCCTAAAAAATGCAACAGCAAACTAAAATTCAGGCTATTTTTGCAAAAAATAACAAAAACGACCTATGCATATAGATATCAAGGAGATCTTCACCGCTGGAATGATACTTTTTGCCGTGATAGATATCATTGGGAACATCCCTATCATTGTCAACTTACGTCAAAAAGTAGGTCATATTCAGAGCGAAAAGGCTTCTATCGCGTCGCTCGTCCTTATGATCCTATTTTTGTTCATCGGTAAGACCATATTGAACTTAATAGGTATAGATGTAAACTCCTTTGCTGTGGCGGGTTCGCTGATCATCTTCTTCATTGCCATAGAGATGATCCTGGGTATTCAACTCTACAAGGATGATGCTCCACAAACCGCTGCGATCGTACCACTGGCCTTTCCGCTTATCGCTGGTGCTGGAACCCTGACCACGATCTTATCCCTTCGTTCGGAGTTCCAGATCATCAATATCATCATTGCTATCATCCTGAACATAGGTGTGGTCTATGGAGTGCTAAAATCCTCAAAAAAGATAGAAAGGTTGTTAGGTCAACAAGGCATCGTTGTGGTCAGAAAATTATTTGGTGTAATTTTGTTAGCCATAGCGGTAAAATTGTTCGCCACGAACATTCATAATTTATTTAAAACCCTGACATGAAATATTTGATCTACTTTTTGATATTAGCATCGATCGGACTGATGATCTATTGCATGACGATGGTCAATTATGACGTTATCTTCTCAGCAGATAATCGATTCTGGTTGATAGGTTTTGGAGCAAGTTTATGCGCAATGGTATTGCTTTTGATATTGATCCAGTCCAGAAAACTAAAGGAACAATATGATAAGCGGTCCAGGTGATCGTATTTTTATTCCTGCCGACCATTAAAGTCCTGGATGACCTTTTGTATCATTTTGTCTTCCTTAAGCCTGATCTTTGTGGCGACCTCCTTGTTGATCAGCTGCTCTGCTAAGGTTGCCTTTAGTGCAGTCTCCAATTCAGCCCGTAACGGTTGGAAATCATAATTGAAATTGAACTCTTCCAGGTATTTTGAAAATCCGTTCACTAATGTATCAGATAATACATTCCTGCCAAGCAATTGTTCTTCGGTGAGCGATTGATAATAAGCTCGGTCCTTATTGAGCTGATCAAAGATAAATCTGCTCATCACACCGCCATTGTACATAAACTCTATTTCCTTATTGATAGGTATGGTGTCTTGAGGTATGAAGATATCAGGAACGATACCACCGCCGCCATAGACTGTATCGCCCTTTGGAGTTTCATAACGTAAGCTGTCGTTGATGGGTATGCTATCCTCATCTATTAGTTCGCCGGTTACTTCTCTTCTGGCAAATTGATCGAAATAATTTTCCTCTCCCAGATCATATGGACGCTGAATAGACCTGCCGGTAGGTGTGTAATAACGTGCGATGGTCAATCTAACCGCACTGCCATCTCCTAATTTCATTTCGCGTTGAACTAATCCTTTACCGAAAGATCGACGTCCAACGATCGTTCCGCGGTCATTATCCTGAACGGCACCGGCAACGATCTCACTGGCCGAAGCCGTCCGTTTATTAACCAGTATGTATATGGGATTGTCTTGGAACATTCCGCTATTGCTTGCGTAGGTTGTATCCCTTTCTCCGTTCCTGGATTGTGTGATCAAAATAGGCCGCTCTTCTGGTAGTAGTTCATCACAGATATCTATCGCCTGGTCCAGAAATCCGCCACCATTGTTGCGCAGGTCGATGATCAAACCTTTAATATTTTGTTCCACCAGACCTTTCAATTTTGTGTTGAACTCATCATAAGTGGATTTAGCAAATCTGTTGACCTTGATATATCCCAGCTCATTAGCGATCTTGAATCCTGCATCAACAGAAATTAATGGCACTTCACCTCTTTCCAAACTAAGCTTTTTCAGTTCGTCCTGATCGGGCCGTTTTATGGTCAATTCTACTTCAGATCCTTTTTTTCCTTTTAAAATATCCGTAACATCATTAGTCGTCTTATCATCTCCAAAAAGAGGTTCTTCATCAGCATAGAGGATCTTATCTCCCGCCATTATTCCATTCCTCTCAGCAGGACCGCCGGGAATGGTCCGTATCACATTGATCGTATCATCTATGGTGTAAAAGCTCACGCCTATACCTACGAACTTGCCATCCATATTCTGTTGTACGGAGCTATATTGTTCACTGGGAATGTAAGTTGAATGCGGATCCAGGTTGTCAAGGATGTTCGTTACCGTCAGATCAACGATGCTATCCGTGTTCACATCATCTACATAATCTCTTTCTATGTAGTTGATCAGCCGGCTTATCTTCTGACGACTTTGATCGAATTGTCCAAAGTTGGTTGACCCATTGCTTAGATTAGCTCCTACGAAAACTCCTATCGCAGCCGCAACTCCCATTAAAAGCGGAATGTAAACTTTTTTAATCTTCATGTCTCAAATCTTCCAAATGTTCTACTTCAACGCCTGCGCGTTCCAGAAAAGTGATTCCTGACCGGTCTTTATAGGCGTGATGATAGACCACGCGCACGATACCCGCCTGATGGATCAATTTACTACATTCCCGACAGGGCGATAATGTTATGTAAAGTGTGGCACCATTGCAAGAATGGGTTGATGACGCAACCTTAGTGATCGCATTAGCCTCAGCGTGTAATACATACCATTTCGTGTCTCCCTCGTCATCCTCACAATCATTCTCAAATCCGCTAGGTGTTCCGTTAAATCCATCAGAGATGATCATCCTGTCCTTAACGATGATCGCTCCCACTTGCTTTCGCCGACAACGCGACAGTTTTCCCCATTCGCGAGCGATACGCAGATAGGCCTGATCGAATTTGAGTTGACGGGTTTTATTCATCGAAGCGAAGATAAATATTCTATTCGTTCATTATAGTTAATAAAATGATAGAAGTCCAGGAGTGAAAAATCATTAGTATAAAATAAACACTAACGGAACTTTCAAAGTATCCATTTTTCAAATAATATAGGTAATGCCATACCTATGACAAGACTTGAGGTTACGAGTATCCAGTCCCTTTTCGCTACACGAAATGCTCTTTTTGCAATAAAACCGATGATCAACACCATCAACACAACGATAACCTGAGCAAGTTCTATGCCTAATGCGAATTCTATGAGCATAGTAAATATCTGATCTTTTTTAGCAGCCAGCATCTGAAAATAAGAGGAAAAACCAAATCCATGGACTAGGCCAAAAAATAATGTTACCATATAAAGCAACCATTTTTTATTGTCCTGATTCCTTCTTCCGGCTATTGTTAAATTATACATTGAAGCGATGATAATACTTACGGGAATGAGGAATTCTACCCATTCCATATTGACCTGCAAGATATCATATCCTGCCAGAACCAGGGATAAAGTATGACCTATGGTGAAAACCGTCACTAGCCACAAAACCCTTTTCCATCGATAGAAATCATAGGATGCGACAAGCGCTATCAGATATAGTACATGGTCATAAGCGTTGACGTCCAGAACATGTGTAAGGCCTAATTTAAGGTAGATCCAGAATTCGTCCATCTATTAAATGATTTTTGCGAATTTAGTAAATTATAGTTTGTTCAATAGAAAAAGACCTTAAGAACTTTTTTGATCGTCATTGCGTTAAGGTAGGAAATGACAATAAAGCTCTTGTTCCTGGGCAAGCAACGAAAATCAGCCATTGGGCGATGAGAATCAGGTCGATTTGTAATTGGAATAACCTTTGTTATGATGCGCGAGCCTTCGCTCAACGTCCTGGGTCTGGCCCGTGTAAAATCGACCGTCAACTTCCGATTCGAGTAGGTAGGCGTGATAGGTGATAGTGGAGAATATCGGATTCGAACCGATGACTTTCACGCTGCCAGCGTGACGCTCTGGCCAACTGAGCTAATTCCCCAAACTGAATTGCAAATTTAATGTAATTTATATCCTAAAACCAATTTGAACCCAGAATAATTGATCGACCAATAAAATTTTGCTGATCCGGAAAGACATCAATGTAGGTGGAATCATTAGTATCATCCAGGAAAAAAGCTGCTAGTTTGACGCTCTCGTCTCAACAAGACTGTGTTGTCGAGCATCTTCGAAAAACTTTAATGTTGAAAAATTTGGTTTTTTTGGCACCAACTGGTTTGATCCACGTAGTAGATATACACTTCTATAAAAAGACAAATAAATAACGCTTCGTATAAATCGAACTACTACGCTAATAGCTGGCTAGAAATATGAACATCAAACTACACCTTGTGCGAGCATGGCATCTGCTACTTTGACAAAACCGGCAATGTTAGCACCTTTGACATAGTTCACATTGTCATCTTCATCAGAACCATGTTCCACACATGCGGTATGGATGTCTTTCATGATCTCCTGAAGCTTTTCATCAACTTGTTCTGCGGTCCAACTATATCGCATTGAGTTCTGCGCCATTTCTAAGCCGGAAACAGCAACGCCGCCCGCATTAGATGCTTTTCCGGGTGAGAACAAGACATGATTCTTATGCAAAAGCTCAATGGCTTCTGGTGAAGTTGGCATGTTCGCTCCTTCGGTTAGCACTTTACAGTTCTTATCAACTAGCTTTTGGGCGTCCTGTTCGTTCACTTCGTTTTGGGTGGCGCATGGCAATACTACCTCTGCATTGTCCTTTACGTCCCATGGTTTCTGTCCTTCAGAATATTTCACACGGTCAAATCGCTCAGCGACTTCTTTTATCCTACCTCTTTTTACGTTCTTAACTTCCTGGATAGCATGGAATATCTTTTCATCGATACCGTTCTGTACATAAATATACCCGGAAGAATCTGACATAGTGATGACTCTCGCTCCCAGCTGTGTGGCTTTCTTACAAGAAAATTGGGCAACGTTCCCTGAACCTGATATGACCACGTTCTTATCACTAATGCTTTCGCTTTTCCTGGTAAGTACCTGTTCGGTGAAGTAGACCACACCAAAACCAGTAGCTTCTGGTCTGATCAATGAACCACCGTAAGAAAGTTCTTTCCCGGTAAGTATACCGGTAAATTCATTCCTTAATCTTTTATATTGACCAAAAAGAAAACCGATCTCTCTGGCTCCTACGCCAATATCACCGGCCGGCACGTCCGTATCTGCTCCTATATGTCTTGCAAGTTCTGTCATAAAGCTCTGGCAGAACTTCATCACCTCATTATCACTCTTTCCTTTAGGATTGAAATCTGAACCTCCTTTTCCGCCACCCAGCGGTAGTGTGGTCAGACTATTTTTGAAAACTTGTTCAAAACCCAGGAATTTAAGAATAGATAGGTTAACACTAGGATGAAATCGCAAACCACCTTTATAAGGTCCTATCGCTGAGTTCATCTCTACACGGTAGCCCGTATTCACCTGGATATCACCGTTATCATCAAGCCAGTTTACTCTAAAGGTGATCACCCTTTCCGGAATGACCATCCTTTCCAGTAATTTCTTTCCTTGATATTGAGGGTTCTTATCTATGAACGGTAAGACTGTTTCCGCGACTTCCTCAACAGCTTGAAGGAATTCTTTTTCGTGAGGATTTGTATGCTTTACCTGATCTAAGAAGGTTTCTATTCTGTTGTCCATGTAATTTTTGTTTAAATTGCAAATATATTACATATTTTTGTAAATAATGTAATATCGGACTTTCTTAAAGTTATAAATTGACGATTTATTAATTGAAAGGCAGATTCTAATTTGTAGCACCGCTCAAGCTCAATTCCATCAATGGAAAACTGATCAGCTCCTTTAATGACCGGTCGATACTAGGTGTCAGTCCATCAAGCTCTGGCGTTTACATCCTTCAACTTGACACCCGATTCAACAAAATCAATAAGCAGTTTATCAAGCGGTGAATGATAGATTTGAATTGAAAGCAATCTTGACTTAGATAGAAGAATATCTTGTTGTCTCTGTGTTCACTTTGGTGAATCTTAATCAATTCTGTAGATATAAAAGATATAAAAAAGTGGGAAATCCTAATCCGGAAATCCCACTTTAAAATGTTTTAGGAAAGCTAAT
>Ga0102927_1000408_pt1 | contig 10085 bp, 12 predicted proteins | sample SalPon1_A_H2O_MG_FD_78208 | JGI IMG/M metagenome (GOLD analysis project Ga0102927, IMG submission 78208) | Salt pond water microbial communities from South San Francisco under conditions of wetland restoration - Salt Pond MetaG R1_A_H2O_MG | ecosystem: Environmental > Aquatic > Non-marine Saline... | reverse complement strand
TGAAGGCTAAACCGTTCGTTTTCCTATGCACTATGTGAATAGGAAACCCTACCTTTTCCTTTTACACCTCTACTTTCCGCCGCTCAATCCAGTCGTACAGCGTACTCGGTGAACACCCCACCAGCTTGCAAATCGCACAACACACTCAACCACCAGCCACCGAGCCAATAACCCAACACCGTCACCAATACCACCCATGGTAAAACACACAAACACCATGCTGTTACGCCCCGCCCAAAAGCGTGCAGCGATAAACGGGCTGGGTTCAAACGCTTTTCTACCTGATCGGCCAGCTTGCCAAAGGCAATCAGCGGATGGTAATGCGGCGGCTCGCCAAACAAAGCGTCGAGCAATAACGCCAATGGTAAACTGATTAAGGCGGTCATGGGATAATGCAAATTATTGTGAGGGAGCGTACTGTAGCGCAGCCTTTATACACATGCCATCGTTCCGTAGCATGGCGGCCTTGCTAAGCTCGGATTCACCTGCCACTCTGTAAAACGGAAATACTTAAAGTCGGCAGGCAGACAAAAAAAGACAACGCATGCTAGGGTAGCTGCAATAGGCTCAGCAGCGTATCACCTGACTGGCAATTCTTTGGTTTAACGAGCATACGTTCCACATGGTCAATCTACACAAAAAGCTGGATCTCTGGGAAGAACACGAACTGATTAGTGCTGAGCAGGTGGACGCCATCTTAGCGTTTGAAAGCCAAGATAAGCGCGAACCGAGTAATTGGTGGCTGTATAGCTTGCTCACCTTAGGTGCCGCGATTATTGGCCTTGGCATTATTTCGTTGATTGCAGCTAATTGGGCTTTGATTCCCAACCTAGTCAAATTAGGTAGCGCTTTTTCACTACTTATTGCAGCAGCGGCTAGCTTAGTATGGCTACAAAGTCACCCTGCTAGCCCGTGGTTTGATGCTATTTTGGCGGCTTTTCTGATTATTTGCTTAGCGACAATTGGCTTAATCGCACAGATTTATCATGTGCAAGGGCAGTGGTATCAAGCTTTATTTCTTTGGGCTGTGATCACCTTTCCGGCGGCCACGTTTGCGCGGCATTTGTTTGTACCGTTTTTTTGGACAACGCTATTTTTACACGGCGCGGTGTGGAGCAGTATTGATTTAACCACCGTGCGCGATCCTAGCGATGTGTATCGAGAATTGCCCGCTTTATTAGTGCTTGCGCCCCTACTAGCCGCCGTTTTTTATCATTTGGGCTATCGCCTGAAGCTATTGGCCAAATTTCAACGCAGTTTTTTCTTCTGGTTTCAAATTACCGGCTTGATTGCACTCATCGCTATCGACATGATTCGCTCTGGTGGTGAAAGCCAACAATATGAAGCTTTATGGTATTTACCGTCATGGATTGCAGCGGCGGGGCTAGCCGCCCTGATTTTAATGCGTGATGACTATCGCCCTTTAAATAAAACGCTGCTCATTAGTGCGATTGCTTTGTTATTACTGTATTACCATCCCGATATTTTATTCAGCGGTATGACCCGCTATACCTTCAGCGCGATTGATAGTGGCACACAGGCCAGCTTACTGATGGCAGATGATTTGCGGGCGCCATTTTTGACGATTTTGATTCTGTTTTTATACGCACTACACGCTGGTAATAACGGCCACCATCGCACCTTCAACTTAATGACCTTCTTGATCGGCCTACGCTTTGTGGTGCTGTACTTTCAAGCGATGGGCGGCTTAGCCGCTACGGGCATGGGCTTGATCATTTCCGGCTTATTGATTATTGGTATGGCTTGGTTTTGGTATCGCAGCCGCGATACGCTACAGCGCTGGAGCAAGGAGCTGACAGCATGAATCAACAACGTTTAAAACTGATTGCTGCGCTGCTTTTTCCCATTGTGGTGCTTGCGACAAATGCCTGGATGAATCAGCAACAACGCGACGATGGCACTGCTATCACTTTGCCGATTCAAGGTGTTGACCCGCGTGACCTGCTATCTGGGCATTATTTGATTTTTGACGTGGATTACGGCATTAAAGCAGGCTATGGCTGCCCAGTGCCAGATATTAGCGCCACACTTTGTTTGGATAAAGAAACACGGGTGTATCCTAGTGATGAATTACCAACAAGCTGCTCTTTATTTTTGCGTGGTGCTTGTAATAGCCAAGGTGATTTTAGCGCAGGTTTGGAGCGTTTTTATATTCCCGAAAAACACGCAAGTCTGTTGGAAAAACACATTCAAGCTAATCAAGGCAAGTTGGTGTTATCCATTAATTCGCAAGGCCAAGCACTTATTCGGGATTTACTGATTAATGATCAATCTTGGCGCGAGAGCCTGGATGATTGAAAATAATTCACCACACACCGTGACTTAAATACAAAACCTTGTTGTCTTTAATTAGCTTGTTCATAACCCGCCAACAGCGCCTGCCAGTCTTGTGCTTGCCAATAAAAAGGCTGATGTTGCGCTTGCTCTTTCTGCAATGAACGCAATAGGCGTTGTAGATTTGCCTTTTTCCAAGCACCTGCACCAGATGATAATTTCTGTGCACTTTTTGCACTTTTATCAAAGTCTATCAACCAAGCTTTATGCTGCTGATCCAATAAGATATTATGGCTATTCAGGTCGCTGTGGTTAATATGCGCATTATGAAAGCGGCGTATGGTATGCCCAATATGCTGCCATGTATTTGAGCTGAGCTTGTGCTCTTGCAATAGCTGCACAAGATTCGTTGCTTGAGGAATACGTTTTAGCAGAATATCTGTACGGTAAAATAAACCCTGCCGCATGAACCTTACGGCACAAGGCGCAGGCACCGGCAAACCTTGCTGCTGCATGTCGCATAATAAGCTAAACTCTCTCACCGCACGGCTACGCTGAAACCCGGTGAACAGGTAGCGGTCATTTAATAACTTGCCCAGCATGCCACCACGGTAATAATGCCGCAGGACCAGCTCCTCTTGCCCCAAGCGGACAAACCAAGTCGTGCCCCGCCCGTGGGTTTGGCCGATAATCGCCTGTTGTGACTGCCACCATGTTGCAAGGAAATGTTCAGGGCGGAAATAGGCCGTATATTCAGGGTGAATGCCGTAAAGCACCCCGTTATCATTAATAATATCCATTAAAACCAAACTTGCTGTGGGGCTGTGTATTTTATATTCGCCGCCTAAATTTGTATAATGCTAATTTCATTGCCATCAACTTGGGAATATAAAAACCTACCGATGCGAACAACCATTATTGAGTTTTTACTGCGTTTTGCGGCATCCGGCCTTTTGCCTGCAACGTGGTTTATAAAAAACAGACCAGCACCCAGTGATTTATCGGCAAAAACAGGGCCACTGCATTTGGAGATCGTGAGCCATTGCTGGAACTATTCTCCCATGCTGCGCTATCAGCTAAGTGCTTTAGTTCAATACCCTCCGCAGCAATGCCATGTTGTTATGACGGTCTTTTATTCAGCTGAAGATAAGGCTACCAGCACTTTATTAGCACAGTATCAGACGGTTAATGTCGATCGGGTCACGTGGAATTTTCAGTGCTTATCAACACCCGCATTATTAAGACGCGCAATTGGCCGCAATAAAGCCGCAAAAGCGACACAAGCGGATTGGATCTGGTTTACGGATTGCGATGTGCTATTTTATGATAAAGCATTAGACACATTAACTGAGCGTTTACAAGGCAAGCAAGCGCTATTGGTCTATCCGCAAGTTTTACTCTCCACCCCGTTGCTAGCGGCCTCTGATGCTATGTTGACCACTCAGCCTTTATCAGAACAGAACGATCCGCTGACGCCGCCCGCCATTGACTATACTCAATTTACCCCACGCACCTTTGACCGTGCCACCGGCCCCATTCAAATCATGCATGGGGATGCTGCCCGCCAATGCGGCTATTGTGATGACTTAACGACTTATCAAACGCCGCGTGAACATTGGGCCAAAACCTATGAAGACCGTGCATTTCGTTGGCTTTTAGGCACGCAAGGTGAAGCATTGGATATTCCTAATATTTATTGGATTCGGCATCAAGAAAAAGGACGCTACCGTCAAAACAGCGGCGTTAGTCGCTTAAGAAAGCTAAATCGCACATTAAAATCCAAGTGGTTGGACCGATAGGCTAATGACCAACATACTTAAGCAATCCACGCAAATAAAACACCGCTTGCAACGGCTAAAAAACTCGATAGATGCTTTGCCTTTGCGTTTTTTTGCCGACAAAATCCTCGCCAGTGCTTGGGCGAAGACGCCACCGTTTAAACTAAAGGCCAATCACTCACTGCCTCAGCCCTTAATTGTCAATTTAACCTCGTTTCCGCCTCGCTTTGAGCAGCTCCATGCCACGTTAAAATCCCTGTTATTACAACATACACAGCCGGATAAATTGGTATTGTGGTTATATGAAGGCGATATGGCTAGCCTACCCGCCTCCGTTTTAGCATTAACCGCTTATGGCTTAAGCATTGAAACTTATAAGGATAATATTCGCTCTTATAAAAAACTCGTGCCTGCTTTACAACAATGGCCTGATGCCTTTCATGTTACCGCAGACGATGATGTTTATTACCGACCGGATTGGCTCACGGCGTTAGTTTCAGCCTATCGCGGCAATCATAACGAAGTTTTGTGCTTACGGGCGCACTTAATAACACGCAATGCACAAGGCGAAGCCTTGCCTTATAAACACTGGCAGAAAAAGACAGCCTATAGTGGCCCATCGCGGGATTTATTTTTTACCGGTTGCAGTGGGATCTTCTACCCACCGCATGCTTTGCACAAGATGACCATAGAGCCTGCGCATTTTATGCGCCTAGCGCCTTACGCCGATGATATTTGGTTTTATTGGATGACCCTTGCTAATAAAGGCACAATTAGGCGAGTGGGAAGCAATAAAAAAATCATTACATGGCCGAGCAGCAATAATAGCTCACTGTGGGCAATTAATAAAAGCGAGCAACAAGGTAATGATATGCAGTTTCAGCAAGTTAGCGATTTTTGCCACGCCAACCATTTAATTGAGTCATGATGAATATTATTAATAGCGGGGGCTGGAACGTTGGCAACCGTGCTATCTCTGAGTGGATGGCAGATCTACAAGGTGTTTCTTTTGTACAGGGTGAAATGAATGCCACTAGAAGGCCAGGTGGCTTATTAGATGTATTACACGAAACGGATTTAGCGCAGAAAAAACAACGGGTTGCTCACTTAAAAACGCTTTGCTATCGCGGCTATATTAGAGTGATGCGCAAAAAGCCCAAAGCGTTATGGCGTGGCACAGCTAGCTTGGATCATGCGGATCAATACTGGTTTTATAAGGATTTATCCAAGCGCTTAGATGCTTACGCTAAGCAGGTGAGCGACTTATCCAAAGCAGAGGAAGTTGCATTTTGGCAGGATTGGCTTGCGTTTCTTTCAGCACAGTATGGCTCGCAAGCACTTAGCGTTTATCAAAATCCTTTTTTTTACCCTGAGTTTTACGCCAATCATCAATACGTTTGGCAAGATTTATTTCAACCTTACAAACTGATTTTTATTCATCGCGACCCACGTGATCAAATCGCAGAAATTATGCATAAGGGGCAGCATCTGCGAACTTCCAGCAATGTAAGCGGTGATATTATGTACCGTGGCACAGAAACGCTCCCGCCATTGGAACGTACACTTGCCATTATTAGCAAAATCTATCAGGCCAGAATCAATATGGCTAAGCAAATCGCTCCAGAAGCACTGGCTATTTTTAGCTTCGAAGACTTTGTCTTAAACCATGAGCAAATAAGTGAGCAACTCGTAAACTTTCTGGATACCCCTTTAAAAGCGCCGCACGCTAGAAGCTATAATAGCCATTGCTCAAAAAAAAATATTGGCGTTTATAAAAACTCCCCAGTCTTTAATCAACTGGTTAAGGACAAGGAACATTTGCTAGAACCACTTTATGCGTATAAGCATGAACTGGAAAAACTCAAGCATTCTTTTAAGTATTAGCGCCCAAATGCTCACTACGATAATTCGGGAATATACAACAGCAAATCTGACTGCGCCACACCACAACAAAACAAGCCTTTTCCCGCCGCGGCATCGTCTTCAAATAAAGCCAATGGTTCACCAGCAGGATAGGTCATTAGCCCCTCCATGACTGTTCCCATACACGTTCCACAAACACCACTATCGCAGCCCCAAGGCAAGGGAATATGTTGGCGACGTGCCGCACTCAGCACACGCTCCCCCGCTTCCACTATGAACTGGTAATCTGTGTTGGCAATGCGAACCCGATAAGCCATCAATAGTCTCGTGCGTCAAAATGGTAAAAAGCTTGATTCAAGTAAGCACTGACTTCCTCAAGCGCCTCTGCTGACAATGGCTCAGCTAAATTGGCACTGCAACGCTCAACTTGTTTATTGAGCTGCCGTAGATTACGCACCTTGCGCCCATCACGCTGATAAACCTGAGTCGCATGGCAGCTTATACAATTAGCATCGTGCACTGTTTTGCCGCGCAAAGCAGCCCCCTTTAATACATCTGTATCATCAGAAGCGCTCGCGGATGCTTCACGGCTGCGCACTACTTCAATAGCAGCGTCTCCTCTAGCACCTTTTTCAGCCGTGTCTGACTGCGGAGTCGTAGCGGTATCACAGCTTGTTAGCAGCCCTAGTGCTCCCAAACAAGCCCATAGCATGATGATTTTTTTATACATAATAAAGCTCTCAGGATGGATTCGCGCTAGTCCACATTATAATTTATTAATTGCTGAATCGGGCGCATGAGTCGCGCGACAACCCCTTGCTGCGCCAACATAAACTGCCGCGCTGCTTGTCCAGCCGCTTGGCGCGCTAATGGATCAGCTAGCCACGCTGCCAAATGATCGACTAGATCAGACGCTGATTCAACTTGTACAGCACCACCGGCGGCTATCAGCGGTGGATAAATGTCGACAAAGTTATGCTGATACGGCCCCGTTAAAGTGGGTACACCGCATAAAGCCGCTTCCAAAGGGTTATGCCCGCCCACATCCACCAAACTGCCGCCAATAAAGGCCATATCAGCCGTCGCATACCAGCTTTGCAATTCTCCCATGCTATCGCCCAATAATACAGCAGTCTGCTCAGTGGGTTGCGGTGTCGCTTGCTGGCTACGGCGCACTAGCGTTAATGACTCAGCAGCACATAAAGCCGCCACAGCATTAAAACGCTCAGGGTGACGCGGTACTAAAATTAATAATAAATCCGGCCAACGCTGCCGTAACTGTGTGTGGACTTTGAGTAACTGTTCATCCTCACCCGCATGTGTACTAGCCGCCACCCACACAGGTCGCGTTCCCCACTGTTGTCGCCATGCTTGCGCTTGTTGTAAGGCTTGCTCAGGGAAATTAAGGTCAAATTTAATATTGCCACACACCTGTATACGCTCAGCCAGTGCACCGAGCTGCTGAAAATGCAGTGCATCTTGCTGCTCGCGTGCTGCAATAAACTGCACAGCTTGCAACGTCTGTTTCACTAGCCCCGCTACACGCTGATAACCCCGCACTGAGCGGGTCGACAAACGTGCATTCACCAGCATTAATGGAATCTGCCGCCGTGCACAGCCTGCATAAAGATTCGGCCATAGCTCTGTTTCCATGATTAAAAACAGGCAAGGCTGCAATTGCTCCAAAAAACGCGCCACCGCCCCCGGTAAATCATAAGGCAAGTAACTATGCGCCACACGCTCACCGAACAAACGTTGTACGGTGGCTGAGCCGGTAGGTGTGGTGGATGTTAACCAAATACAATGGTCAGGATAAGCCTTTAGTAGTTGCTCTACTAGAGGACGCGCTGCCATAGCTTCCCCAACTGAGACGACATGCAGCACGATCACAGCTTGTGCTTGCTCAAGGACTTTAAAGCGCTTTAAAGCAAAACGCTCTCTCCAGCGCTGCCGATAACATAAACGCAACGCAATAAAGGGTAGCAAACTGTAGAGGACGAACGAGTAGATAAAGCGTTGCAACAATGAATCCCCCACAATCCCCCTTCGTAGAGGGGGAGGTTATCGTTATAATTTGAGAAGCGTTTTTTAGGGTCTTAAGCAAAAATATCTTTGTAGGCTAGATAGATCGCGCCCATCATAACTGGAATAAGCACCAAAAAGCCCAGCATAATAGGAATGGCGGCAACGAAAGCCAACACAAGATAAATCAGGATAAATAATAGGAAAGGTAAGATATTTTGTAAGCTGCCCATAAAGCTATTTTTCACCGCATCAACCGGAGCCATGTTGGAAAACATCACTAAAGCAGGCGCAAAGTAGAAAGCCATAGCCATAAACGCATATACCATCAGCCCAACGATAATGCTACCCACGCCCACAGTAGGCACGTCGCCACCCGGCGCAACACCGCCGATCGTGGACAAGAACGCAGCCCCCATCACAAAGCTGACGACAAGACCGACGGCCATTAGAATCAGCCCAATGATCAACAAAGGGGTACGCTTCTCTTGATTGCTAAACGCATAAAACAAGTCACCAATTTCTATATTTTCCTTATTCGCGGCTTTACGCGCTGCATGCAGCATGCCACCGGCTAATAAGGGTATAATTAGCGATAAAACAATACCGCCTATAAGAGGAATGAAAGATAAGAAGACCGCTATAACGCCAAAAATTAACGCTATAACCACCCATTCCATCTTATTACGCGAAAAAATCGCCCAACCCCCTTTAAACCAATCAATCGGGCTGTTCGTTTCTACCTTTCTAATTACAGACATTTTATGTTCCTCGATAAGTGTATTTAAGTCATTCATTGTAGGCAAAATACCATAGCTTACAAGCATAGCTTAAGCGCCACCGCTTGCCAGCCAATGACCAAGTTTTCCACACCAAGCGGCGCCTACATAACACGCAGTGCCAAGCAAACTAGTTTTCCAACAATTATCAATGTTATGCTAAGCCTCAGCAAGATTCGGGCATAAATCTTGCGCCTCATAGCTGTAAGTGGTTTAAAAAAACAATGACACCGTGTATCAACGCTTTCGTAAGCGCCATACCCGCTCCAAAACTGCCTGTTGGTAATACATGAAAGTACTAATTATTAACCTCGCTGCTGCCACCGAACGCCTAGCGTTCCAAGAACAACAAATGGTACGACTGAATCTGCCTTATCAAGTCATGCAGGCTATTCATACCGAACAAATCAAACCACAAACTTATCAGGCTCTCGCGCATGGCTGGGAGCGCCCTTTGCGCGTGACAGAACTGGCTTGTTTTTTAAGCCACCATAATGCTTGGCAAGCAGTGCAAAAAGCACAAGAGCCCATGCTAATTATTGAAGATGATGCCTTACTAGCCAAACAAACACCGCAATTATTAAGTGCTTTAGCCACTCAAAAAGACTGTGACTTAGTTACGTTGGAAGTACGTAGCCGCAAAAAACTACTGGGTAAGCAGCCTATTAACTGGCCTGACTTTTCTTTGTGGCCCCTGTATCAAGAGCGCACAGGTGCCGCGGCCTATGTACTGTGGCCTTCTGGTGCGGCAATCCTCTTGGATAAAGTACAAAATGCCCCACCCGCGTTGGCCGATGCCTTTATATCGAGTACGTATAAATTGCGCAGCTTTCAAGTCGAACCCGCCGCCGCAATACAATTAGGTCAATGCACTGCCTATGGCATTAAACCCGAACTCCTGACCGATTCATTTATTGATGCAGAACTCAAGCCGCGTCCACGCAGAGAGCATTTAAGCAATCGCTTATTAGAACAAATAGCCTATCGCAGTCGGCGACTTTATGCGCAGTTACGCCTAGTTGGACGAAAATTGAGTTTGCTAGGGCGTAGTGAACAGCGCGAAATTGTACTCAATAAAGGTGATTTCAATCAATGAGTACAACCTCCACATTACCGTCGTCCGCCGTAACACGCCGCATTGTCTTAATCACCAATCACTTAAAAGGGAGTGGCGCTGAACGCTTTGTGATTACCCTTGCAAATACTTTGCAAGCACAAGGCCATGATAGCCATATTATCTGTTTTAGCCATTTACAAGAATTGCCCTCCGCTCAAGCGCTCAAAATACATATTTTCCCCATGCAACGCTGGCGCTGGTTGCCACGCGCATGGCGCGGTAAAATGATTA
>Ga0102927_1000407_pt1 | contig 10086 bp, 1 predicted proteins | sample SalPon1_A_H2O_MG_FD_78208 | JGI IMG/M metagenome (GOLD analysis project Ga0102927, IMG submission 78208) | Salt pond water microbial communities from South San Francisco under conditions of wetland restoration - Salt Pond MetaG R1_A_H2O_MG | ecosystem: Environmental > Aquatic > Non-marine Saline... | reverse complement strand
TGCATTGAAAACCTTATTAAGTCCTCCTTTTGTACCATCAAATTCAACTACTTGAGAAGATACATCGCCAGACAATTGGAAATTAGTGGGACTAGTCAACTTATTAGCTGATCCTGCATTGCCTGAAACTTCGCCGCTTACATTTCCTGTGAGGTTCCCTACAAAAGTCGTAGCATAGGCCAACCCCCATTTTGCTTCTGGAGACCCGAAGTTTCTTGTGTTGTTTCCGTCAGGAATTATATTTCCAAATGTGCTTAGATTAGAGAATGTTGAATTTCCTGCTACGTTTAAATTACCTTGAATTCCTACGCCGCCTTTTGTAGTAATAGCTCCATCATTTGCAGAGTTGCTTTGAATTTCGCTGTTTACAATTAGTCTAGAATCAGTCTTTATGTTACCTACAACATCTAGGGCTTCATCTGGTGCCTCGTTGTTAACACCAAGTCTTTGAGCACTATCTATTCTTAAAACTGTTTTCGATGTGCCGTCTGCTCTTACTCTAAAATCAATGTTTGAACCTTCTATCTGATGCTGAATAATTCCCGCTTGACCTTCTACTCCGATGTTTAAAGCTGCATCAGTGCCTATCAATACTCCAGTATTATTTTGAATATTGACAGGAAATAGTGTTGTACTAGTAGTGTCCCCCCTTAAAAAGTTTCCGGCTTGTACTGTTTCATTATTGATTATCAAACTTTCTGCTCTTTCTGAAGTGCCAATGAATTTAGGAATTCCGCTTCCTGTAATGTTTCTATTAGATAGGTTTACACCTGGACGAATAGCACTAAAACCAGAAATTGCAGTTTTTGGCGTAAAAGAATTTGTTGAAATGATTGCCGTAGGCTGTGCCTCAACTTCTAAAATTAAAACAGTGTATTCTTGATTATCAGTACCTAATAGTTGAGTTGGAGAGGCTCCGGTTGCGAGACCTTCTGCAAAGCTTGGCCCTACTAATATCCAGCCAGTACCAGAGTTAAGATATAACTGTTGGTTATCCGTGTCTGCCCATAAATCACCAGTTTGTGCGGCATTTACGTCAGGCTCGTTGGGTTCACGGTTAAGTCCTCCGGCAGGTACCCAGTTTGTACCATCATAAACATAAAGCTGTTTTGTAACCAAGTCAGTAGTATCGTACCAGATCTGTCCTTCTGTCGGCCTAGGCGGAGGTGAAGGACTAGCAAAATTTTCAAGCAGATGTAAGAAATTTTCTGCAATTGCAGGGCCATATCCACTGAAATTTCTTCCTGGAAATTTTATCGAAGTTTGTTCATTTAGGGTAGAATCTACTACAGTTATTACGCCGTTATTGGTTTCGTCAGTGTAAGGAATCGTATACGCCATTCTTTACACCTCATTAAATCCTGATAGAGACTGTACCCTAACAGTATAGTCTATCTGTATAAGTCTATTCAAACTTTTTTGCACCGGATGAAATATGACATGTGTCAATAGCCTTCCGTCTCCTGTGCTCGAAAATGCTCTAAGTCCTAGTTCGTCAAAGATAAATGGATTTGTTTGATCTGTTCCTGTATCAAATGCATCTTGTCCTTCAGGTTCGCCATAATCTAACAGACAGGTTACAATTACATCTGTATAATTTGTGCCACTCACATGCCGAGTCTCTATCTTGTTTCTGATAGGATCTATGTTATTTACAGATCTGTCGTTTACAACTTTAGAAAATGTTTGGTTGTATAGACTTGCATTAGTGCCAGTTGTGTTTGGTGTAAGATATGTAATTATACCAGTAGGATCGATCGATGTTCCACCGTTTCCAAAAGCCATTTCTGATATCCAACCTGCGCCTTCATTGGCAATACTTTCTGCTAATGATATAGAGACATTCTCATAATGTATGGCATTTCGTTTATCAATTAGGATTTCTCCAGATTCAGGGTCATGTATTTTTATATGACCTTGTAGTAGCACGCCGTTATAATCGTCAAATTTGTCTGTCATTTTATGTTTTCCTATACACTATTTATCGTGGCAAATCCGTTGTGCTGCTTTGTAAGAATCTAGCAACATCTGTTTCTGATCTAGCTAGAGGTTTTCCTTGTTCGGACCATCTAGTGCCGGTCTTACGCACAATTTTCACAATACTTCCTTTAGGAGGAGGTTCTGTTAACCTTACGTATGCGCCAACATTTTTGTTTACAGCAAATTCAGCTTGAATAGTCTTATCGCCTTCTGGCGAATCCTGACCTTCATAATTGTAAACTTCAGCAGGAGATTTATTTAGACGCTTACCTCCCACAAACACATCTATATCTAGTGCCTGCCAATAATCGTCTGGTATTCCGCCTTCGTCGAAATCTTCTGTATACCATTCGCCTGTTTCTGCAGGGTTCTGCACGTTATCTGTTTCTGGTAAGGGAGCAAATGGCAGCAAAATCTGAACGTATTTTATTAATCCTTCGCTTACTACACTTGTTTGGGGCCTAAACACAGGAATGTTGGTGGTTGGATTTATTACAACAAGGTCGTATGCGCCTACTGGAAGGGCCGGTGTGATAAATGTCAATTCGGTGCTAGAAATATATGTAGTTTCACATTCTACTTCTCCTACCTGTACTGCTACATTTTCTTCAAACCCGGTTCCTATCACGGTAGTCACCTGGCCGCCGAGCGGGAATGCAGTATTGTTATTAAAATCATAACTTATACTGTCTATGCTTAATCCTATATTATTACCAAATTCTGAGATTCCTTCTGAATACCCTCCCGCTGTTTCCGTAATAATTTCTGTTTCGTCGTTGTATGGAATGTTATGCGATTTGCCTTGTTCCATAAACTCTGTTCCTGCAGGATAATTATCAGCTATCCCTGTTCCAAGAGTCCCGCGGCGAAGCTGTTTTAAAGTATTGCCGTCTTTTACAAAGTATTCTATTCTTTCTTTGTCGAGGAATATTACACCAGGTGTACTTGTATTGTAATTCGGCTCTGGTAATTCTGACGCATCTTCTACTTCAATCTCTAGGTCATCGTATCGCAAATCAGATGCCAGCTTATAGCTTTTCGACAATCTCTTATAGTGAGTTCTATTCAACATATCTTTGAATTGTCGCCATCCGAAAGTTTCGGTAATAGGATCGTTGGCAAAATGAATAACTTCAATTTTGTCGCCTTCAACTGTTGGACGAACAATCTGAATACTTGTCTTGTCCTCTCTGAGATAATAGTCTATACTAGCTGAAAGTAGTTCATTGTTCATTACAACCCAAACACTTTGGACATTTTGAGCAGACCTCCTTAAATCAACTATTCCTCTTTGTAATCTTCTAAAATCATAGTAGGATTTGGTTTCGGGTGTTGTAGGAGTTTTTTCTGTAACTTCCAAACTAATTCTTTCAATACCTTGGCTATCATGATTACTGAAGTTGTAGATAGTAATTTTACTTCCCGCTTCAGGTGCTGTGTCTATATGTAGCACCGGAAGGGTAGAATCTTCGCCTCTAGTTGGGATAAACTCGTTAGCACTGTCAAAATATCCAAATCTATATTCACCATTTGTTAGCACATATACTCTTAGCTCGTCGCCTGGTTTTCCTATTCCGTTCTCTAGTATAATTGTACTACCAGGCTGAGACTGGCCTACAGTAAATGCGCCTGAGCCTTCGAACCTCCATTGGCTATTTCTTTCTAGCAAATTACCGTTGAGATATACTTCTATCTCATTAGCACTTACTGTAGCTACTGGAATTTGAGTAAGATCAATTTGATATTCTCTAAGATTACTTACTTCAAACAATTCGTTATATCCTGCATTAAGTATCGTATCGTCAACTTTTACAATTGTGTATGCCTGAGCTGGTTGTTGTTCAAAGATATTGTTCTCTAACACAAACTCAGAACTAGAACCGTCGCCTGTAAAGTCATCGATTTCAACAACACTGTAATTCTGATTAGTAACATCTTCTGTTATCAACATTACATTAATTGCGGAATTAACAGCAGGCGGAGTATTAAATTTTACAACAACATTGCCTTCGATATCATAATCATTGGTAGACTCTAACAATCTAAAAGATTTTTCGTTTCCGTTTACAGTAATAAAGGCTTCTATATCTTCTGCATACTTTACATTTGTAAGAAACTCTCCTGTTTTTCCATCGCCAGTGAAATTATCGATGTCCAGTATCTGCGATCCTGAATTTCCTAAAGTAGTAATGTTTATTCTTGCATTAGCAGCAGGAACGGAATCTAAAACAATGTCGCCTGTTCGATAATCTATTTGGTAGGATTCTGTATCTTGTATGATATTATCTACTTTTACAAAAACATTATCAGATTTAATTGGAATGGTTCCGCTGTTATAAACAGAATTAACTCCGTTAGCAATGTAATTACGTGAAGTAATTCTGCTTCTGCCATCCACTGGAGTTTCATAAACTCTCATATCTAGTGTATCTAGAACCTGTCCTGGTACTACTTCTTCTGGACCTTTAGAAGTTGTAGTTGTTACAAATCCATCGCCGTCTATGTTAATTTCTTCTGCTTTGATTCCTGTTGCGGTCTGGTAAGCAAGGTCTCCTCCAGATAAATCTGTGTCGTATGATTCAGGATCAGGAATAAATGATCCGTCACTATCAATTTTGCGAACTATTATTGTGATTAGATCTTCATTTGAGAGTTTCTGAATGTCTTGTAAATCTAATTCGTCAAAAGATAACACAGATGTTGATCCATCACCTATAATGCTTGCCATTATAGCATTATCATTGGTTTGATCGGTGGTGCCGTAATTAGGATCGTCTAATCTTATGTTGCTGACTATTTCTCCTTGCGAATCTCTGCCAACCTTGTATACATTATATACTGTGTTTGATTCCAATGGTTTATCTAACACCAAATCGCCTGTTGTAGTCTCAGTCAACACACTTACAGTGCTATCTACACCTAACAAAATTGAACTATCATCTAGCCGTAACACGTCTGTCGTGTCAAACTGATCTAATATATCACACACAATGATAACATCTGTTTCATTTTCTATAGAATCTTTTACAATACCAGACGCATCTGTGCTATCTTGAGTTAACAGTGTGCCTGCTTGAATAGATATAGGAGAATCAAAAGTAAGTTTTAATTCTTTGGTAACTATAATTTCATCTTCAAAAGTTGTATCAAACACATCCCAAAAATTAGAGCCCCAAGGTTGTGAATCCCAGCCTGAAGTAGATTCAAATCCAAAGCTAGTTACTTCTACGCCGCCGTAATCAATCCCATCCATGAGTTGGCCTAGAGATTTTCCAAGTTTTCCTACGGTAGGATCGTACTTGCTGTTAATTCTGTCTTGTGCCTTTAACAAATTAATTGATTTAAAATATTCTACTTCGATAAGAGCACCGTCTGACGGAGCTTCATTAAAAATAATCCTGCCTTGCTGACGGTCGTATCCTTTTGATATATCTAGTGCATTTTCATAGGTATATAATCCGCCTAGTGCTTCCGAACCATTTACAAACACCCTTACTCGAGTAGTTCTTAGATCCATTGGCCATTCTAGATCGTATTCTAATCTATTACCTGTACCTGCAAACTGTTCAACTGTTCTAAGATTAACAAATTCAAATTCTCCAGACACTCTGTCAAATTTAATTACTGAATGCATATTTCTTATCGGTGAACCGCCTATTTTTGCCACTGCTCTAGCAGCCTTGCCGTCTTCTGATAAAGAACCATTGATAATCACTTGAGGAGCAGATATATAACCTTGGCCTTTATCTGTAACTGTGATTTGAGAAAGAACACCGTTGGTGCCAATCGATGCTCTAGCTTTCGCTCCAGTGCCGCCGCCGCCGGAAAGTGTAATAGTAGGAGCCGATGTATATCCTTCGCCTTTGTCTGAAACTGTAATACTATCTATCGAAAAGCCTACACTGTCAAGCCAATGTAAATCTGGGTAGCTGTCTATTATGCCGCCTTCGACTGTTACAGAATTATCTTTTACCTTTGTAGAAAGGGGTGAAATACTGTTGTCTAGGAAATCGTATCTAGGAGGTAAATCGAAGTCGGTTGTCATTGAACGACTGTTTTCAAGATTTTCATATGTAGACAGATATTCTCTGATGTTAGCACTGTAAGGCTTTACTTCTTCTACATAATCTTCATAGCTAGGAAGATTGTCATTTTGAAAACTTATTTTTTGTTCTAGCTGCCCAACATTATGCTGTGCTTTTATAAAACTGGTTTTGAACGCCCAGTCAACAAAATTTTGCTCAGAAAAAACGTACCTTAGACTTGCAAAAAACAGTTTGTTATATTCTACTTCTAGATCGTCTGTAAATAAGTCATCTCTAATTGTTTCTAGTATAATTCTAGTTTCTATAGTTGGAAGACTGTCAAAATTTTCACTGTCAAAGGTTGTAGTATCAAAACCACTAAGATTTTGTGTTATGTCATACAAGGTATCTAGAAACTGTAGCGTTCCTTTTTGCCTACCTATAGTTTTATAATTTACTGTATAATCAACATTTTCTTCGTCGTTGAGTTTTTCCAACAACAACCAACCACCAGTGCCAATATTTTGTATTTTTACTACATCGCCTATTTCGTCGTTCAAGGATTGAAGTTCATACGCAGCATCAATGAGATAATCAATATCTGTAAATTGGCCGTAGCCTTTTTCGTACCAATCAATGTAAGTCCAATATTCTGAAACATTAAAACCTTGACTTTGTGTTCTATTCCATTCGCGAGACTGAGCATCTCTTTCGTACAACGCCCATCTTCCGTCAATAGTGCTATCATTTTCTACTAGAACAGTAAACCGTCGTACATTAACCGAAGTATTTGTTTGATAAAATTCACCTGATTGAAGGACTTCTGCATTTGTTATTCTGCCTTGATTGTCTATTTCAACTTCGATTTCTGCCCCGGTTCCTGTTCCTAACACTGATACCGTAGGAGGCACTAGATATCCCCTGCCTGGATCAACAATTTCTACTCTTATTACTTGGCCGTTTTCTGTCTGCACACTTAATTTTGCCTGGCGTGCTCTAGCAACGCCGACAAATTCAAGATCAATTTCAGATTCTACTGTTCTGTCATATAGCCTAGTTGTTATAGAAGGCGGCTGTTCTTGCTCTGTGAGACGAGAAATATCTTTTTCGTCTACAATTAGATTTTGTACTAATACCCTGTTAATTCTTTCTACAGTTTCTTTCAAAGCCTCTATTCTGTTTACAAACCATCCTTGTCTAGGTGTGTTAAGAATGCCATATTTTTCTTTTTCACTTAATTCTGGGGCCGGAACTTGCCTTCTTGAAAGATCATATCCTACAAGGCTGTCGAACCATTTTTGCTCTATGTCTCTGTTTGGCCTGCTAGAAGCTAGACCGTCTGTAATGATTTGATATTGATTGTGTATGTTTATAGATTGGTCGTCTATGGTATAATATTGAAAACTTATCGCAACATCTCTATCTTTAACTAGGCTTTCGCAGTTATATAAAGCAAATTCTGTTGGAGAAATAAGACTTACATAACGATAGCCTTCCCCTTGCGGATTTCTTATGAGATCAGCTATGTCTTGGGCTGATGTTTTTCGAGATTCTATATTAGGCACGGTTGATTTATTTCTGACCCAATAGTAGAATTTAGTTGAAAAAGTTTGTGATGCTTTATTGTATAATCTCTTAGACACATATGCACTATCTCCGTACCTTGTAGTGCCAGTAATGCCTCTAGTAAATCCTTGCTCGGTTCCTGAAAGTCTATCCCATTCACTAGGAAGTATATCTGCTTCTACCCACTCAAAGACATCAACCGAATTTTGGTCTGAGAAAAGCGTGCTCCAGTTATTAGCGCTATAGATAATTTCGCTTTGGTACGGATTGAGAAATTTGGTATTAGATAAATCCCACCAAATCTCTCCTACCTGTGGTTCCCCCCAGCTATTTGTTCTGTCTATCTGAACTTCTGTGCCTTCTGTGTAAACAGCCGGGTCGTAGTATAGTTTATAAGAAATTTCCTGCTCTGCAATTCCTGCAATTTTTCCTTGTAGAGGATCTATATAATCAAGATATTGTATTAGTTCGTTCTTTCTAGTATCGTATAGCGAAACTTTTTTAATCTTGCTAACATCTACTGTAGGTTTAATTCTTCTTAATTCCTTCCATAACGAGCTGTTTTGTTTTTTCCTATAATCAACTACAGTGCCTTTAGCATTATCTAGGTATTCAAGTTGCGGCATGCCTATGTAGATATGATTTCCTACTACGCTAAGATTTCTACCAAAATATTTTACTCCGCTGTCGTCGAAATCAATGGTTTGAGCATACAACAACGAGTTGTCAAATAATTCATAAATTTGAACTATGCCTGCATCGTCCTCATAGTCCCTAAATTTTGTCAAGTTTCTATCAAATATAGTTTCGCCGCTATCAAAAATAGCTTCGGAAAAACTATCACCGTTTCTAGATGTAACTGCTAGTGTTTTAGTACTAAAATCTACTCTGTAACCAAATTGTTCATTTTTATCATCATTAGAACTAGTAAGAATTTGACTCAACACAAATTCACCATCGACTTGTTTGTAAACAAATACTGCGCCTTGATTAAGGCCGTTTGTGTCATCTAGGGGAGCGCCTACCGCAAGGAACAAACCGTCATTGGTTATGCTTATAGAATTTCCAAAATCATCAGTGTTGCTAGGAGCTTGAATTTCTTGATCTCTAACATACAAACCGTTTTGGTTTCTATATATTACTAGCCTATTTGGCTGTGTGTCGTTGTAAAATGAGCTTGTTACAAGGATTTCTCCATTTTCAGAAACATCAAAATCTCTTGAAAACTCAGTTAAGTCGCCAATATCTGATACGGTAGAAAAATCTTCTAAAACAAGTCCTTGGCTATTTGGTACAAATCCTAGGTAATCAATCGGGTCTTCAATGAAATTCCAATCATCGTTATCAAATTCCCCAGGTATCAGGTTGGTTTTTGCTCTATACAAGCCACGCGAGACATTGTCGTTTGCTTCGTCGAGGAATACAACATTATCTCTAAAATATTGCCGTTGAATATCAAATTCACCTGTATAATCTTTATCGCGGCCTATTTCCCAACTATATAGGTTTTCATTTTCTTCTCCGTTTTTAATTACAAAGATTTTGCCAAAATTTTCACTGTCGCTGTTTCCTGCAGCCTTAACGAAAAGTTTTGTTAATTTGTTAATATCAGCAAACTTAACGTCTTCTCCTAATCTGATATTGTTATCTCTTTGTGGCACAATAAAGTCATCGATTTTTGTATATTGCCCGCTGCCTGTTCTTGTAAAAACAGTAAATAGGCCTTCATTTTCAAAAGAACTCTCGGCACCTGAAGAATCTGCTGGAATTCTGTATACTTGTCTCCAGTCATTGTTATTGTCTGCGGGAATATTTGGTTCTCTAGGTGCGCCGCTAATTATTTCTTCTTGATAAAACCAGTATTCAGGCGTAGCTATAATGTCTGTGTCAGGTAAATCTTCGTTATCTCTTGGATCATCAGACACCTTTATTGTAATTCTATTTTTATTTTGCAGTTGTATGTTTTCGCCGTCTCTAGTTCCAAATACTATTAATTTGCCTATACTATCTGGAGCATAACCAAGACTCCTTGACTCAATTTGTCCGAATACTCTGTTTACACCAAAGTCTGTATTTGATCCATCACCTAAAAACTGAATCTCTCTATTTTCACCAAACAGTCTGCCTAGTGCAAAAACACCGTCTACATTCTTCACATAGATACGAGCATTAAGAGAATCAAATTTTTGATAGAAAGCAACTTCTGCTGTGCCTTCGTTTGTAATATCCTGTACTGTGATTCCAACTTTAGGTTCAATAGGAGAACCATCAGAGAAGAATTTAGTAATTCTATAATCAATATATCCATCCCATAGGTCGAAAATTGTATGGGTTCTATTCAATTCATCTGTGGTAATGCCAATCTGTTCTGTGTCTATAAAACTACCTGTTGCACTGTTAGGCAAGTCATTGTAAAAAACCTCAATGTTTTCACTTGGGGATAATTGGTCAGTAAGAGGTTTTGGAGCTCTCAGGACATATAGATTTGATTCAAAGACACCAGTTTCTCCGTCTG
>Ga0102927_1000406_pt1 | contig 10088 bp, 11 predicted proteins | sample SalPon1_A_H2O_MG_FD_78208 | JGI IMG/M metagenome (GOLD analysis project Ga0102927, IMG submission 78208) | Salt pond water microbial communities from South San Francisco under conditions of wetland restoration - Salt Pond MetaG R1_A_H2O_MG | ecosystem: Environmental > Aquatic > Non-marine Saline... | reverse complement strand
CCATTTCGATAACTTCGACATAGCCCTCTAAAGTATCTGCTGCCTCAATACCCTCATAAACATCATGGCCAAAAAACTTTGTAGAACTTTCGCACTCTTCATCAGCACACGTTGCTGCTGCTTTTTTGGGCAAAGTACAGCTGAGATCTCTGGTATTAATCGAGCCAACCTGAGTGCTATCATTGTCTTCTGCCATTCTTATATTGCCTGCCCAGACATCCTGTGGCGACATGTAAATGTTGAAGTCAAGAATATCGTAGCTACTTTTACCTTCACGGAAGCGAATTTTGACCGCTTTCGTTTCATCTGTTGAATTGACTAAGTTTATATTTGTAACGTAGCCTGGGTGCGCATTGAAGTAAGGGAAAAGTAATACTTGGCCTGTGCCGTCTGGATTGATTTGTACAGCTTGAGCGGTAGTGGCTACACCCACAGCGCCTAAAAGGCTCGTAGCCACACCAAGAGCCATTCTTTTTTTCTTAAACACTTTAGTGCCTCCTAAATTATTGTTTTAATTAAGTGTTTTTGTTACATGGATTCTGGGACTAACGGCCACAAAAACCTTAAATACTAGCATTTATTATTTTAATCTATCTCGCTATTTTTTCACATACCGCCAGTCTGAAAGCAGGCCTTCATTCACCCATGTCTCTTGCAAAATACTGTTTGTTTCAACGGGCTGAGGTATACCACGCATTTTCAATGCAACAGTTACTTTTACTTTAACCTGACATCCTTTTTCTTTTTGATTACAGTCTACAGCTTGTACATCTGCTTTTTTCCATAGTCCAACACCTTTGGTGTTTTTGCGAAAACTTTGCAAATCAACTGTATTTTGATAAGACTCACTATAAAAATCATAGGCACTACCAAAATCGCCTGCTATCAAGGCAGCCCATCGTTTTTGAGCGACTTCTTTAACCTTAGTCTCATTAGAGTCACAGGCAACCAAGAGTAAGGATATAAGCACCAAGAAAACATATTTATTATTCAACATACTCACCTCTTAGTTGTCTAATAAAACTATTATCATTCATTAAACGTTTCATACGCTCGCGCATTTCAGCCCCAGTTTTAGTTAACTCGCTTTGATCTTGAATAGCTGTTGGCGTTATCAATACTAGTAATTCAGTCCGTTTGGCGTTTTTAGACTTACCTTTAAAGGCATTACCCACTACAGGCAAGTTTTTCAAAACCGGTACACCTGTATCACTATTGCTACGATTTTCACGAATCAAACCACCGAGCACAATGGTCTCGCCACTTTGCACCGCAATACTACTTTGGATATTACGCTGCAAGAAACTACGATTATTGGTTACAGAGTCTTCTTCTCCCACGTCCGTAATATCTTGTTTGATCTCCATTTTAACCAAGCCATTGGAATTAACATGGGGTGTCACCGACAAAGAAACCCCCGTGTCTTTATATTGAATGGTTTTTGAAGTTGAAGCTCCATCGCCTGATGTTAATTCTCCCGTAAAAATAGGCTGTTGATCGCCCACTCGAATTTCAGCCGTTTGATTATCCAAGACCAGAATAGAAGGCGAAGAAATAACTTTCACTTCAGACTCACGTGATAAAGCGTTAATCACCCCTTTCACACCATTAGCACCACCTGTTAAACTAAATGAAAAGCCCGCCGGATCAGCGCTGCCAACAGAACCAACGCCTAACCCACCTAAAGCATTGCGGTTATCTTTTAAATACCATTGCACCCCGTGCTCCATGCCTTCTGTCAGGGTCACTTCCATAATAGTCGCTTCAACTTGTACTTGCATAGGCATAATATCAATGCGTCTCAAAGCAGCCTGAATTTGCTTATACATAGACTCGCTCGCTAAAATCATCAAGGAATTATTCGTTTTATCCGCCACAATTTTAACATTCGCATCAGGATCAATATTCAAGCCTGCTGAACTATCACCACCACTAGCGCTTAACATCGTTTTCACAGCACTCGCACCGCCATCACTTTTTTCACTCACAGAAGCCGGTTCTAAGCCAGGTGCTAAACTAGAGGGATCGGCTTTTTTATGGCTACTTTTATTAGAACCACCCCCTGAAAATATTTGCGTCAGCATACCCGCTAAATGCTCTGCATTACCGTTTTGCACATGGTAAACATATAAGCGTTGCCCTTCTACAGGGCCGGTTTGGTCAAAACGATCAATCCAGCTTTTCATTTCTTTTAAATATTCAGGACTTGCTGAAATAATCATTAAGCTATTCATGTGCTCAATCGGCATAATCTTAATCATACCGGCCATAGGGCTATTACCGCTTTCACCAAACAGAGCGTCCATGTTTTGAGCTACAATATCGGCCTTCACATTGTTAATTTTATACAAGCCAACTGACATACCCTGCAATACATCAACATCAAAAGTTTTGATTGTTGCTAATAAATTTTTCAACTCAGAGCTTGTACCGGCTAAAACCAGTAAATTGCGATTCGCATCCACGCGCACAAAGGCTTCTGGATTGGCAATTGGCTCCAATATTTTCTGCATTTCCGTCACAGGAATATAACGCAAGGGTACAACTTGTAAGCTGTAGCCTGGCTTTATTTTGCCCGTCGAAGGCACAAAACCGCGCCCTTTTAAATTGGCACGCGCCGCCACTCGGTAGCCCCCCGTATCGTCACGATACAAAACAGCGCCTTGCGTTTGCAGCAAGGACTCTAAAGTAGGAATTAAACTTTCACGCGGGATCGGAGAGCTTGAATTAATGGTGACTTCGCCTTCTACGCCGGGTTCTACAATATAGGTTTCTTGCAGAATATCTCCTAAGACAACGCCCACGACTTCCCGAATACTAGCGCGTTCAAAGCTAAGCGCTACACCTCTGCCACCACTGCCTTGATAGCTACTCGGCTCTTCCACATCAGTACGATAATATTGGTGATTCCCTAAAATAAGCTCAACATCTTTGTCAACAGACGACTGCTGCTGTTTTGACTTAGGTAGTTTTTTTGCACTTGGTGCAGGTTGGTAACTTGCCTTTTGTGTTGTTGCTGCCGATTTATTAGCCGGAGAAACGCGCTTATTGCGTGATAAAGCGCGCACTGATTCATCAAGTTCTTTCACCGCCGCACTACGCTGAAAAGGATTGGATTTTTCATCCACATTTCTACGAAGCCCAGGCGCATCTTGGACTGAAGTGCATGCTGAAAGTAATAATGAAGCCCCTATCAGCAGCACTGAAATTGTTCTGCGTCTCACTAAACAAACCCCATTTTATTATTATAATTTATTGAATATTATTTTAGCTTTTAAGTTAACGCAACAAAATACGTTTTATTAATTATTATTCAGTCTTAATTGTAATTGGTTCTAAAAAAACTACTGTGAACGGCTTGAGGGTCTTCCCGCACCGCCAGAAGCACCATTCTGCTCTCCCCCCCAACGTTCAGCCATTAAACGCTTCCTAGCTTCCAATGCCTCACGAATCGACATAATTGGCGTAGTGTCAGCATCGTCGGGCCCTTCGCCATCCTCAAGCGCGGGCTCTAGCGTAGGTATCACTCCGGCATTCTCAGCATTGCCTTCTGCCTGACGTGCAGCTCGATTCTGTTGCTGTCGTTGACGCAACGCTGCTAAACGTTGTTGCTCTTGACGCTTACGTGCTAATTGCTCATTTTCGCTAGGCGCTGAAAATTCAGCTACTAATAGCACTTCATGACGCTGTTCGCCAGTAGCTAGTGTTATGCCCTTATCTGCAACTTTTTCTACTGTCCAACCATCCCACTCATCGCCCTCATGCAAGGATAGTTTTTCACTTTCTGTACGCACCACCGCATATTTATCCGTGCCTGGATCAATAATACCCACTAAACGACCTTCCGGTTCAGAAACAGGCTGAGGTGGACGTACCCGCGCCGGTCTTGTTGGTGCTTTGGCGACAGGTGGCGGTTCATACTTGGGCACACTACGCGACTCCCAAAATAAAGGGGTGTCTACTAAGCGCCGATAAACATGAATACTAGGCACTTGCAAAGCAGTTACATCGGGTATGTCTACCTGAACGGAATCGGCTGATACTGTTTCTTCGCTCATCATGCGCAAATTGATGATGCTCCAAGCGGCTAAAGCTAAGCAGACTACACTCCCTAGCCAAAATACACCCTGTATGGGCGGACTAATTAACGGCTTCACTCTGTTCACCTCCACGCCAATAGGTTGATACTTTTACGGTTGACTTAACAAACTGTTCTTTTGAGCGTCGATTGCGGCGCTGATTAGCGGGTCGAATCTCCAAGGTTTCAATAAACATTAACGGCTTTGCTTGCGCTGTTTCATGCAGCAACTGTCTTAATAACTGCATTTCACCTTGAAAAACAGCTTGTACTGTCACACGCTGATACCCCGCCCCGACGCCAGTCGTATCCTGCGCATTACTATTAAAATCATCGACCACTGCTGAGCTCAGCATCGTGCCCTGCTGACGCGAAACCACCGCAGCTAAACGATTTTGTAACTCCTTGCCCACTTGCGCTGCGGTCATGCCTTCTGGATAAAATAGTTTATTCAGGCCTTGACGCTGTACGCGTTCATACTCTGCCGCAAATTGCGGAGCCGCAGCCGCAATTTGGCGCATTTTACTTAAACGTTTATAGCCATTTTCAATTTGCTGGCTTAACTCATTCGATTTTTCTAACGCAGGCAAAATACCAAACATCACGACAACCGCAATCAGCAAACCTAATAATAACCAAGCAAATAACGGGTGCTTCTCACGTGATACACTTAAGTCACTCATGCTGATTCTCCACTATCGCCTGCATATGGAACTGATCCTTCCCGGTTGTATTGCTACGCGTGACGGGCGATTTAAAACGCACTTGCGCAAAATGGGGCGAGCCTTCTAAGGTATCAATTAAACTTAAAGCTTGGCTCGACTCCCCTCTCAACTGCACCTGCTGCCCATTCACTTCTAAGCGTTCCAACCAAGTATGATTAGGTAAAATAGCGGATAATTGCTCTACAACATCGAGCATCATAGGCAAGGTTTTACGACGTTCTTGTAAAAAAATAAGCGCTTCTTCAGCAGAAAGCAGTTTTTCACGTACAGCAAGCTGACTGGACGTTTGCGTACGCAACTCAGCTAGGGCTGAATCAATCTGATTCAAGCGTCTTTGCTTATAAGCAAGCGGCAGAATAAGTGATAAGATTAAAGCAGCGAGAAAAAAATACAGCGGCCAGCGCGAAAAATAAGAAACGTTGTCAGTGTGGCTAGTGACACCTTGAGCTAAATTCGCTTGTCCAGAATCAATAGACACGCTATCAATATTACTCACCCCTACGGCTGATAAACGCTGTTTTAAAGCATCAACACCGGCTTTGGGGGCAACATGAATCGCAACATTCACTTCATCACGTGCTTTATCAAAACTTGTTAGTTCCGCATCATAATAAACTTGATCAAGGGTAAAAGGTGTTAGGCGATCCAATTGATAGCCAACGACTTGACGCAAGTTATCCTGTACAGCTGCTGGAAAACTATGTTGAAAGCGCAAGGCTTGTTGCTTACTCAACAGAAGCTGTAATACAAACTTACGCCCCCGCGTATGCTTTTTAACAACACGCTCAAAATCGAAAGCGCCGTCTAAGTGATATTCACCACAATGACTTTGCTTACCCTCCTGTATCCACAGCACTTCTAAGCGTTCGTCCTCCAAAAAACGCAACCCAAGACGTGGTAAACTTGTTTTAAACAAACGTTGGAGCGAGGATGGCAAACCTTTATATAGGTTAGCGCCCCACCATGTTATGAACGCTTTTATTTGACTTAACATCATTTTATAATTTTTATTGAAAACCCTGTGAGTAGCGATAGTACAAAACTTAACTAGCCTTGTCGAACGCTAGAGACGACTTGCCTTTGTCGGAAGGTGATTTACAACTTTGTAGTGATGCTGTAAGATTGCCGCTCCTCGTCGGAGAGGTGTCCGAGTGGCTTAAGGAGCACGCCTGGAAAGTGTGTATAGGTTAATCCCTATCGAGGGTTCGAATCCCTCTCTCTCCGCCAGTATTCCCGAAAACCTCGTTTTTTAGCGAGGTTTTTTTGTAAGCAACCTCCCGTTACTGTTCACAGGCTATCTGGCTCGGTTACACTATCTCATCCCAACCACTATGGAAGGGCATACATAACCACCACCCCTACCTAAATATTTAGCCATGACTGATACACCAGATACACCACGCAAAACGCTCACTTTAAAACGCAAGCCATCCGATGGCTCACAGGATGCTGCGAACAAAGAGGCTGAGGATAAAACAGTCCGGTCAACCAAGTTAACAGGTAAGCGTGTGATACGCCGCGAGGGTACTAAACAGAAACCCAGCTCAGTTCGCCCCTCACAGAATACTAAGAAAAAAGCGCCTACCACAACGCCAGCGAAAACCACCCATAAAGCACCCTCCCCTTCAGAGTTACGCGCTAAATCATTTGATAAATTACTGCACGAAGCCTATCCAGTTTGGCATAACTACCAACCGTTAATATTGGGCATAGAAGCCGAGTTATATGCGCTAATGACTAGCGAACATCCTCCCGCTTCAAAACGCGTTCTACAACGTTTATTGCGTATGCATTGTCGTCATGGCAAGTATTTACAAGCTTTGTTGGAAGGCACAGAGCGCTACACTTTGACGGGCGAAATAGGCGGAGAAGTGACACAGGCTGAGCGCGAATACGCCCAAAGAACGCTAGATAGCTATGAAAACACGTAGACTCTTGTCAACATAAAAAAAGGCTGTGTCTATACACAGCCTTTTAAATTTGTTGGCTCCCCAGGGCGGACTCGAACCACCGACCAATTGATTAACAGTCAACTGCTCTACCGACTGAGCTACTGGGGAACTGTCTCTCGTCGAGAAGGCGCAAATATTACTGTGATACTTTTATGGCGTCAAGCGCTTTTGCCGTATCTTTAGCAGTTTTTTCACATTGTACCTGACTAGCGGCGTCTTTTAAGACTTCAAGCCCCGCACCCGCTTTATGCGCTTGCTCACTGATATGCCGCCGCCAAAGCTTTGCCCCTGACAAACCTTGGAATAACCCCAAAATGGGGCGTGTTAGATGGTGCAAATAAACGTCAGCCGCCAATTGTTGTGCAACATAATCCATATAGCCTTCTAACACTGTCATGCGTTGCTCAGATGGCGCTGGTTGAGCATAAATCACCGGGTCAACCTGTGCTAATAGCCAAGGGTTTTGGTAGGCTTCCCGCCCGACCATGACACCATCAACGTATTGCAACTGTTGCTGACACTGTGCTAGTGACTTCAAACCGCCATTAATAATAATTTCTAAATGTGGGAATTCTTGCTTGAGCTGATGCACCAACTCATAACGCAGCGGCGGAATATCACGGTTTTCTTTCGGACTTAAACCTTTTAACCACGCCTTGCGAGCATGCACAATAAAGGTATAACAACCGCCCATCGCAACCGTCTCAACAAAGTTTGATAAAGCAGCGTAATCCTCTTGATCATCAATACCAATACGATTTTTTACCGTGATCGGTAAATTTGTTACAGCTTGCATGGCAGCCACACAATCAGCAATTAACTGTGGCTCCGCCATTAAGCAGGCACCAAATGCACCGCGCTGCACCCGATCACTAGGGCAGCCCACATTAAGATTAATTTCACTGTAGCCATAATCGCTGGCAATACGCGCACATTGCGCCAATGCTTGCGGTTCACTGCCACCAAGCTGTAAAGCGAGCGGTTGCTCTTCAGGGTTAAACGCCAAATGACGCATCGCATCACCGTGTAAAATAGCACCTGTTGTCACCATTTCGGTATACAAGACCGCCTGGCGGCTTAAAAGACGGTGAAAATAGCGACAGTGTCTATCAGTCCAATCCAGCATGGGTGCTACAGTAAATCGTCGGTTCAGCATAAACACGGTATCTTATTCATTCAAAACAATAATTATAATAAAACAAAAAGGGAGCGATTATGTGGGATGGTGTTCTCAACTTTTTACTAGGACTCGTGCTTATTGGTATTCCAAGCTATGTATTCTATCGGCTTGGCTTGGATGCAGGCATTCAGCGCGGCGTGCGGCGGCAGTTATTAAGAGAATTGACCCTAAGCGGCATTATTGAAGTGGCTCGGCCAACGCAAAAAACGGCTAAGCGACAAAACAAACGACATTCACCAACGGTTTAATAATACCATTAGAACCTTTCTATTGATTGCCCTGCTTAACGCTGACAGGCAGGGCAATACCAAGTTGAGCGTTGCCCTTGACGGATATGCGACAATGGCTCACCACAGCGCACGCAATTTTTACCACTACGCCCATAAACCTGTAAGGCAATCTGAAAATAACCTGTCTGCCCATCTTCACGCACAAAATCGCGCAATGTTGTGCCGCCTTGCGCTATTGCTTGCTGTAACACGCTACGGATAGCATGCACCAAACGCTCATACTCTACTAAACTCACTTCACCGGCTGCCCGTCGTGGATCAATACCAGCCATAAATAAAGCTTCGTTAGCGTAGATATTACCAACGCCTACGACAATGGGCGCGTTCATAATAAACAACTTAACTGCGACACGGCGTCCTTGAGCCCGTTGGTATAAATAATCGCCCGTAAAGGCTTCACTTAAAGGCTCAGGTCCTAGATGATTCAGTAAGGCATGTGGTTCGCCGACGGGTGCGTATAAAACAGCCCCAAAACGACGCGGATCACGCAGGCGCAAGGCCAGTGCATTGGTTAATACAATATCAACATGATCATGCTTTTCAGGCACCGCTTCAGCCGGACACACACGCAAACTGCCAGACATGCCTAAATGTAATAAAGCGGTTCCTTGTGGAGTGCGCAATAAAATATACTTGGCCCGCCGCTCTAGCTGATCAATGGTAGCATGGGTAAGGCGGTGAATGGTGTCGGGCACAGGCCAGCGTAATTTAGGCTGGCGTACAATAATTTGCTTAATTGTCTGTCCCACAGCGTGTGGCGCAATACCACGTCGCGTTGTTTCAACCTCCGGCAGTTCAGGCATAGCTAGCCCAACACCAGTACAGGTGAGCTTTTAAACAGGAACACCCGCCTCACTGACTTTACGTAATGCTTTAAGCACATCGAGGCGAGACACCATACCTACGACACGATTATCATCAACAACCGGATAACGCCGATAAGGTTCATTCATGAAAGCCTTAGCTATATCCATAATATTGTCATCGACCTCGACCGTGCGCACATCGCAAGACATGACATCACCTACCTTGCCGCTCCATCCTGGATTATACCCCGAACTAATCGCCGCACCAATACAGTCTGTTACCGATAAAATGCCAACTAGATTACCAATATTATCAACAACGGGGGCGCCTAAAACTTCGCGGTCAATCATGATTTTTGATGCTTCCTGCAACGACTGATTTTCAGTAAGCGTTGCAAAGCGCAAGGACATATAATCTCTTACTGATAACGATAAAGCTGGCATAGTGAACTCCTCCCTAGTAGGCCAAAAGAACAGCGTCGCCTATAAGGAACGCTGCTTGAACTCCTTAAACTCTATCACGTCTTCACCGTTTGCCAAGTCTTGTTGCGACGAAGTTTCGCGTTTACGCCGCTTTTCACAAGGCGCAGCACAACTACAATCACCACGCCCAAGCCCAGGAACGGCTGATAAACCACCACAACTACCTTTCAATTCTTTTTGGTTGAATAGCCAGCCTACTGCTAGAGCAAACATAGCGAGACCAAAAACAAGAAATGTCAGCAAAAAGATTTGCATGATCTAACCTCCAAAATCGTCGAGCATAATATTCTCTGGCTCTACACCAAGATCGGTCAGCATACGAATGACTGAAGAGTTCATCATAGGCGGCCCACACAGATAATATTCACAATCTTCAGGTGCTGGATGATCCTTGAGATAGTTCTCATACAAGACATCATGAATAAAGCCGGTACTACCTTCCCAATTATCGTCAGGCAAAGGCTCTGACAGGGCCATTGACCAATCGAAATTGTCATGCTCTGCTGCTAACTTATCAAAGTGATCGACATAAAATGCTTCACGTAAACTGCGCGCTCCGTACCAGAAAGTCATT
>Ga0102927_1000405_pt1 | contig 10103 bp, 7 predicted proteins | sample SalPon1_A_H2O_MG_FD_78208 | JGI IMG/M metagenome (GOLD analysis project Ga0102927, IMG submission 78208) | Salt pond water microbial communities from South San Francisco under conditions of wetland restoration - Salt Pond MetaG R1_A_H2O_MG | ecosystem: Environmental > Aquatic > Non-marine Saline... | reverse complement strand
GAAAAGGCATGGGCGACACTTAAGCACTATACCCGTTTGCTGATGGCCAAAGGCGTAGAGGCTGTGGAGGCCTTGACACAAGTCTTTCAGAAAGATGTAACAAGCCTTAGAACTTAGGCTATAGTTATAGAGAAAGTAGAAAACTCTAGTTTTGTGAGCTTAATCCATGAGACATTAATTAGATCACGTGGTAAAAATACATTAACAGGGAAGGCAGAAGGTTATTGGAATACGCTATATCAATATATTGAAAAAAATTACTCGCGTGGTTTTTATCGTGATCAGTTAGCCCGGCAGTCAAAAATATGGAAGAATAGTTCCTTCTTTGGAAAGTGGTGGTATTTAGCAGGTTGGAGTGATTTGAATTACTACCGTCGTTTTAAACTAGATAGTAGCAGCGTTGATGGGCGCTTTTTGAGTTGGAGTCGACGGATTGCTTGGTTCCAAGCTAGTTTATTAGTCATTATTTCACTACTTTTAATAGAGTCTTATTGGTGGACTTCTAAGTACGGATTCCCGTTGAGTTATATGCTAAATTATCAAAAATTTCGTTTGATGAAATGGGGTTGGTTAGATGAACCACTTCCAAGGATGATAGAAATTCCTCCACCTAGTGAAGGAAGCTTTAAGATGGGCTTGGATAAATCTGGCGAGGCAGAAGGAAAAAAACAATCCCTGATTAAACTCGGCGTTTGGGAGGAAAAGTTGAACTTCTATTATCCAGAGGTAAAAGTTGAATTATCTTCACAGTTCATGATGAGTAAAAGTGAAATAACTTATGAAATGTATGACTATTTTATTTGGGTAAATACTCAAAATAATTTTTCTTTGAAATACCCTTCATCTTCTAACAGTAAAAGAGGTAAAACGCCAGTTGCAAATATTTCTGTAAATAATATTATGGAATATATTAGTTGGCTAAATAAAAAAATTCGGAGGCTGAACCTGACTATAGACTGCCTAGTGAGATTGAATGGGAATGGGCAGCGCGTGGAGGGAAAATTCAAGAGTGGTGGGGAAAAGAAAAGCATGGAATGGCTAATTGTAGATTGTGTGTTGAGAAAAATGACAATCAAGACTTCGTTGTTGCTGGTGAGTTTTTGCCAAACGGTTATGGTTTGTATAATATGGTTGGTAATGTTTGGGAAATTACATCTTCGTCATGGTCAAGTGATTGTAACGCTGACAGAAGCTGTAATAAAAAGGATCAGTATAATTTTACCGCAAAAGGAGGTTCAAAAGATGTTACCTATCTTTTTGCTGATCCATATATACGACTTAAAGTTCCGAGGCAGTACAAAGATGACTCAATTGGTTTTAGAGTGGTGAAATGAAATTTTTTCTAAGGACTTATGGGAATATCACTGTTAACATCACCATTCAACAAGTCGTCATCAAAAGACATTAATGGTATACCTATTCCTAAATATTTTATTTTTTCAATGATACTTTCTTTCTTATTTTTGCATTGTGGAAAAAAATTAATTTCAACTTCCAAATAACTTATTATTATTTCTAATTTTTTGCTGATTTAGCATTTTTTATTGTTTATTTTTTTCTGCTTTAACTCTTTCTTTAATAAGTTAATTAATTCAATTATATGGTCTTTTGTAAGTCGATTTTTTCTTTTGGTTGAAAAGCACTTCTCTTTTCGATAAAGATAGATGTTTTTCTCTAAAGAAACTTTTATCTTTCTCTATAGCTTCTATCTTTAAGGTTTTTATAATACTAGTGGGATTTTCTATTTTGTCAGAGCCATAAGAGTTATTGTATGAGAAAAAACTAAAAGTATTAAAAAGGTTCTAAAGAAAAACATGTTATTAATAAAATCGATGATTATTGAGGTTTTTGCAAGCAAGTTTTAGTAATTTGAATTTCTTATATCCAAGCCCACTTCTTTTCTAACGCGGCGATAAATCCGTTCCACACTGATTTCCAAGCCTACAGACTCTAGGTTCACCGTGTCCCCTGCATAATAAGATTCTGCCTGCCAGTGCGTGCGGCGGCGGAACAGTCGCAGATAAGGCGTATCTTGTGAAACGACGACATACTCTATTAATGAAGGCAGGCTAATGTAATTCTGGAGCTTTTCGCCTAAATCAATACGTTGAGTGCTGGAAGACAGCACTTCTACAATCAGGCTAGGGTTGGTGCGGATATAAGGATTGCCGCTGTCGTTTGCTTCGCAAGAAGCCATAATATCGGGGTAATAGGCGTAGCTTGCTTCACCGCGACGCACTAAGACTTTCATATCCGACTGCCAAGCCCGACACTCATCAGGTAGCTGAGCATTGATGAGTGTGTGAAATTCGCTGGCAATAGTGTTATGCAATTCACTTCCACCCGCCATTGCATAGACTTGACCCGCGACGTATTCGCTACGGATGTCGGCTGATTCTTCTGCCGCAAGGTAGTCTGTTAAAGGGATGGAATTTTCTATTTTAGCGGCGTAACTCATAAGTGGCCTCCAGCAAAACGGATCTAGTCGATATTGTAAGCCAAAATGGCGCAAACTATTAAGAGCTTGTTTATATGGGGTTCATAAATATTTCACCGTTGTTTGCTGCGCTTTGAGGGTAATTGGCTCATCGTGATGTGTGATGTTTAAGTCGTCACCGTGTTGCAGGGTATAACTGACTTGCTCCGGCGTTACGCTCACGGTGATTCTTTGTCCACGGACAGTGACATTAAAACAATAGCCTTGCCACGCTTGCGGTAGTTTAGGCGCAAACTTCAAGCTGCCCTGATGCAAGCGCATTCCAGCAAAGCCATACACCAAGCCCATCCAAGAACCGGCCATATTAGCGGCATGAATGCCGTCTTTCGCGTTGTGGTGCGTGTCATCTAAATCAGTACGCGCTGTTTTAATATAGTAGTTATAGCTGTGTTCCACATCGCCTAGCTCGGCTGCCATAATGCCGTAGATACAGGTCGATAAGGACGAGTCATGCGTGGTGATTTTTTCATAATAATCAAAGTCACGCCGTTTTTGGGCCAAGCTAAACTGATCCGATAGCAGCATTTGGGCTAGCACCACATCCGCTTGTTTGCACACCTGATGGCGATAAAGGGTGAGTGGGTGGTAGTGGATCAGTAAGGGGAATTTATTACGTGGCGTGGCGGCCAAGTCCCAAATCGGACGTGACAAAAAGCTATCATCTTGAGCATAAACTTGTAAGCGCTCGCTGTAAGGTAGGTAGATACGCTCGACAATGCTTTGTGCTAACTGTTGGTCAAAGCTGGCGGCGAGGGCTTGGGTTGGCTCGTTGAGTTGGAAGTTGGCGGCGCAACAGCTTAGGGTGAACTCAAGCTGGTTTTTCACCATGATATTGGTGTAAAGATTATTATTCACCAAGCAGGTGTATTCATCCGGCCCCGTGACTTCCTGAATGCAGAAAGCATTATCTTTTTCAGGGTCGAACACGCCCACATCCATCCACAGCTTGGATAGCTCTAGCAGCATTTCAAAGCCGTATTGTTCCATAAAGTGCTGATCACCTGTCACTTCATAGTACAAGCGAATGGCGTAGGCAATATCCGCATTAATATGGTATTGCGCGGTGCCAGAAGGGTAATAAGCAGAACATTCCTCGCCATTAATAGTGCGCCAAGGGTACAAAGCGCCTTGACGATGGCCGAGTTCACGCGCCCGTGCTCGTGCTTGGTCTAGGGTATGGTAGCGGAACATTAACAGTTGGCGGGCAATGTCCGGTGAGGTGTAAAGAAAGAAAGGGATCATGTAAATTTCGGTATCCCAGAAATAATGCCCCTCATAACCTTCGCCGCTCATGCCCTTAGCGCTGATATTCGTGTAGCCATCCTTACCCACGGCTTGGGTGAGGTGGAACATATTAAAGCGTAAGGCTTGTTGTAAGCTTTCGTCACCTGCAATCTGAATATCCATTTGCTGCCAAGTATCTTTCCACCAAGCACGATGTTCGTTCAGTAAAGCCTCGAAGCCTTGCGCTTGAGCCGTTTGCAGTAATTCGATAGGCTGCTCATTTTCAGCACAGTCATACCAAATATACTTAGTGAGCGTGAGCGTTTCCCCTTGTTGTAGCGTGCTTTGGCAGCTCAGACCGTATTGTGTATCGCTATGTTCTAACCAGATAGCATGAGATTCGCCACCGCTAAAATCATGCACGACGTAGCAGCGGAAGCTTAGCCCTGAGTTTCGTGTTGTGCCTTGCACGGCCAAAATAGCGTCATGCTGTGTGGTAGCTGTAATCTGGTAAGGTGGTTCATCAAAATCAACCCCCACACGCGGATCGTCTTCACGGCTAAGGTTGTGGCGATCTAAAGCAATTAAGCCAGTGAGCTTAAGTGTGCCGGAGAAATTTAGCGCTTTAACGTCATAGCGCAAACAGGCGAGTTGTTTATGCGTGGCGGACACAAAGCGCACAGAGGTGATTTCAACTTGTTCGCCCTGCGGCGCTTCCCAAACAATACGGCGTTGCAAATGGGCTTGATAAGTGTCTAGTTCACGCTCAAAGTGAATAATGCGCCCGTCAGCTAAGGAAAAGACTTGATTATTAATGCTTAAGCGTACTGCCTTAGGATCAGGCAAGTTCAACATGACCTGACTATTATCAGGAAAGCCGCTGTACTTTTCGCCATAATGCAGCGGGTGAAACGCATAAAAGCCATTAAGAAATGTGCCCGCGTGGCCTAATTGCATGGTTTCTTCTTCAAAGCCACCGCGCAGGCTTAAATAACCATTGCTGAGTGCTATCAGTGATTCATGTTTAGGGTAATCAGCTTGTGATAGTTCGGTTTCGCGTAACAACCAGCTTGTATTCTGTTGTAAATCCTGTTGCATACTCTCGCCTTCAAAGCGTTTTGAATAAATGTTTAAGCAGATTGCCAGAAAATGCTACGGATACCAAGCGTCTACTATCTGCACATTAAGTTGGTTTACGGTAAAGTGGGCATTAAGGTGATTAGTAAAGGTAAGTAAAGCATGGAACAGCAAGCCGATTTTTTCAGCCGTCCATTTTTAGAGCAGCATATTCAAACCACGCTCGCTTTCTATCAGCGCAAGGCGCTCGATGAAATGGGCGGATTTTTTCATTGTTTCCGTAATGATGGCAGTTTGTACGACACAACCACACGCCATCTAGTCAGTAGCGCTCGCTTTGTGTTTAATTACGCCATGGCCGCACGTTATTTTCCCGAGCTTAATTATGAAGGTTGGGCACGCCATGGTTTGTATTATTTAGAGCATTTTCACCGTCAAGCTGAGGGCGGTTATGCGTGGCTGCGTGAAAATGGCAAGGTGAGTGATGCCAATAACCATTGTTACGGTTTAGCGTTTGTGGTGCTAGCGGGGGCGACCGCACAGTTAGCGGGTGTGAAAGAGGGTAAGCGCTCACGTAAACAGGCGTTTGAGCTGATGGAAATGTATTTTTGGAATGAGGAAGGTGGCTTGTATGCGGATGAAGCGAGCCCTGATTTTTCCATTATTTCGCCTTATCGCGGTCAAAACGCCAATATGCACGCCTGTGAGGCGATGATCTGGCTGTATGAAGCAACAGGCATAAAACGCTACTTAAAACGCGCTGAAACCTTGGCCGAGAATATCACGCGTGGCTTAGCCGCCAAATGCGATGCGGATGGTTTGATCTGGGAGCATTATGATTATTATTGGGAGCCTGATTGGGAATACAATCGCGACGATCCACAGCATTTATTTCGTCCTTGGGGATTTCAGCCGGGGCATCAAACCGAGTGGGCAAAGTTATTACTGATTCTCAATCGGCATCGACCTAAGGATTGGTATATTGAACGTGCTCAGTCTTTGTTTGATTTGGCGCTGGATAAAGCGTGGGATACAGAGTATGGCGGTATTTATTATGGGTTTGCGCCTGATGGGACGATTTGTGACAGTGATAAATATTTTTGGGTGCAAGCAGAGAGTTTGACGGCTGCTGCCTTATTGGCTCAGGCCACGGGTGAGGCGGTTTATCGCGACTGGTATGAGCGTATTTGGGCCTACGCTTGGGCGAATATGGTGGATCATGAGCACGGCGCGTGGTATCGCATTTTAAGCCGCGATAATCAGCGTTATGATGACCTTAAATCCCCGCCCAGTAAAACGGATTATCACACGATGGGGGCTTGTTATGAAGTGTTGCGTTCAGGGTGGTTGGATCAGAATTAAATGAGCTAGTATAAATAAAAGTTTGATCAGGCCGTTTTGTTCTGCTGGTCAAGCTACTTTGCACAAGTGAGTAGTGAGCAGTTCATCCCTTAACCTTTAAAGGCTTCTTCAGAATTCAAATAAGCTCGCTCGGCTGCGCTACTTTCCCTGCCTAAAATAGCATTGCGATGTGGAAAACGCCCAAAGCGTTCTATGATACTGCGGTGGTGGTGTGAAAAGCGGGTGTTATCGACTAAGCCCATTTCCTCAAATTTAGCTACCGCTAAATTTTGATCACTCATATTTTCACTATGCATCAACGGCATGTATAAAAAGGCAAGCCTTTCTTTAGGAAGAAGCTCATCGAAATTTTCACCCATCGCATGTTTGCTCACCGCAACGGCTTGTTGTTCTGTGGAAAAGCTGCGTGCCTCACCCCGAAACATATTCAGTGGAAATTGGTCCAGCACGATACAGAGTGCCAAACTACCCTCAGCGGTGTCTTGCCAATGATTTAATTGACCATCGCGTGCCTGTTCCCATACTGTTTTGAAGCGATCGCGTATACTTTGGTCGATTTCATCCGTCGAGCTGAACCAGTGCTTCGCCATAGGCGGCTGGTACCAAAAATCAAGAATATCCATGGGTGTCATTGCAGTCTTCCCTGTCAATAGCGTATAGAGAAACCAAAGTATAAAGCGATGAGATAACAGTTGATACTATCTGATCACAGTGTTTTTTAATCAAGTTTTTTGGAGTGATGTATGTCAGAACAGCCAGAGTTAGCGCTTATTAGCTTTAAAATTTGCCCTTTTGTACAACGTGCCGCTATTGCTTTAAATGAAAAAAAAGTGGCTTATCGGCTGACACATTTGGAAGCAGGTGATGATCAGCCTAGCTGGTTTGAGCAAATTTCCCCTTTAGGCAAAGTGCCTGTTTTAATGGTTGAAGGCACGCCTGTATTTGAGTCTGCGGTAATTTTAGAGTATCTGGAAGAGGTCTATAAGCCTAGCTTGCACCCTGCTGCTGCTTTGGAAAAAGCCCGCCAACGCGCTTGGATGGAGTTTAGCTCTAATTTGCTAGTTAAGCAGTTTAAGTTAACAACCGTCGATGATCAGGCGAGCTTTACCGCGACACAAGCGCAGTTGCAGCAATTACTAGACACCTTAGCAACGCCATTGGCTGAGGAGACGCCCTTTTTTGCCGGTGCATCGTTTGCTTTGGTCGACGCTGCTTTTGCCCCGCTTTTTACACGCCTAGCCATTTTAGAGCATGAGTTCAATATAGGCTTGAATATGCCTGAACGCCTGCGGGTTTGGAGTCAAGCCTTGCTGGCGCGTGAATCAGTACAATCCTCGGTGGTAGATGACTTTGAGGTTTTATTCTTAGACTTTGTTAAACAGCAGCAAGGCTATTTGTCTCATTAAGTTTATATTTTATCGAGGCTCAGGGCTTGAATTCTATAAATTAACCCCTATCTCCTTCAGGCGATTAAAACAAATATGGCGGTATTGCTGTGATACAAGGATTTTGGAGACCCAAGATGAACCCAGCAGAAGATAAAACGATGAAAGGTGAGCAGGCCGGGGCAACAGAAAACCCACAGCCTTCCAGTGCTGATGAGGCGAATGTACAAGACCCTGCAGGCGCTGATGCACCTGAAGATAATGGCAATGAAGAGTTGGCGAGCTTGCGCCAAGCCGTAGAAGAAGCACAAAACCGTGCGACGGAAAACTGGGAACAAGTATTGCGCATGAAAGCTGAGGCGGAGAACCAACGCCGGCGGGCTGAAAAGCAAGTAGAGGATGCGCGTAAATATGCTTTGCAACGCTTTGTGGAAAGTCTATTGCCCGTTAGAGATAGCTTGGAAATGGGCTTGCAAGCAGAAGGCGATGTTGAGTCGATTCGTGAAGGGATGGATCTAACGCTAAAACAATTTACCTCTGTAATGGAAAAATTCAATGTGGAAACTGTTAATCCATTGAGCGAGCCATTCAATCCCGAATTGCATCAAGCAGTCGCCATGCAGTCTAGTGAAGATTTTGACAACAATGTCGTGATGGACGTGATGCAAAAGGGCTACACCTTAAATGGCCGTGTTGTGCGTCCAGCGATGGTCGTGGTTTGCAAGAAATAAATAAAACTTGCTGTTTTGCGCTTGAAAAGCGTCAAATAAACCCAATTTAACAAGCTAATCAGATTTAGCACACAGCAAATAACAGTATTCTGGAGATTGATCATTATGGGAAAAATTATTGGTATTGACCTAGGTACAACCAATTCTTGCGTCGCCGTTATGGATGGTGACAAGCCACGGGTCATTGAGAACGCAGAGGGTGATCGTACCACCCCGTCGGTCGTTGCGTTTACAGACGATGAAGTGTTAGTCGGGCAGTCAGCAAAACGCCAGGCTGTCACTAATCCTGAAAATACTTTGTACGCCGTTAAGCGCTTAATTGGTCGGCGCTTTAATGAAGATGAAGTACAAAAAGATATTAAGTTAGTGCCTTATAAAATTATTGAGGCTGACAACGGTGACGCTTGGGTTGAAGCCAAAGATAAGAAAATGGCACCGCCTGAGGTCTCTGCGCGTGTTCTGATGAAAATGAAGCAAACCGCAGAAGATTACCTTGGCGAAGAGGTAACTGAAGCAGTTATTACCGTACCTGCTTACTTCAATGACTCACAGCGTCAAGCGACGAAAGACGCCGGCAAAATTGCTGGTTTAGAAGTCAAGCGTATTATCAATGAGCCCACGGCAGCCGCATTGGCTTATGGCATGGATAAGTCTAAAGGCGATAAGAAAATTGCAGTGTATGACTTAGGTGGTGGTACCTTTGACGTTTCCATCATTGAGATTGCCGATGTTGATGGTGAGATGCAGTTTGAAGTGCTCTCTACCAATGGTGACACCTTCCTAGGCGGTGAGGACTTTGATAATCGCTTAATTGATTATTTAGTAGATGAGTTCCGCAAGTCTTCAGGCGTGGATTTAAAAGGCGATCCATTAGCCATGCAGCGTCTTAAAGAAGCGGCAGAGAAAGCGAAAATTGAGCTGTCTTCAAGCCAGCAAACAGACGTGAATTTGCCTTACGTTACCGCTGATGCGAGTGGCCCTAAGCACCTTAATCTCAAAATTACACGAGCTAAATTAGAGTCTTTAGTGGGTGATTTGATCGAGCGCACCATGGGTCCTTGTAAAATGGCTTTGAAAGATGCGGGCGTGAGTGCGTCTGATGTCACTGATGTCATTTTGGTCGGCGGCCAGACTCGTATGCCGAAAGTGCAAGAAGCGGTTAAAGATTTCTTTGGCAAAGATCCACGTAAAGATGTGAACCCAGATGAGGCGGTTGCTGTTGGCGCAGCGATTCAAGGTGGTGTTTTAGGTGGCGGTGTTAAGGATGTCTTGTTATTGGACGTAACACCATTGTCTCTGGGTATTGAGACCCTCGGTGGTGTGATGACCAAGTTGATTGAGAAAAACACAACCATCCCGACCAAAGCGCAGCAAGTGTTCTCAACCGCTGAAGATAATCAGACTGCGGTAACGGTGCATGTCTTGCAGGGTGAGCGTGAGATGGCGCGTGACAATAAGTCATTGGGACGTTTTGATTTACAAGATATTCCACCCGCGCCGCGTGGCATGCCACAAGTTGAAGTCACTTTTGATATTGATGCGAACGGTATTTTAAACGTATCGGCGAAAGACAAATCGACCGGCAAAGAGCAATCTATTGTCATTAAAGCATCGTCTGGCTTGTCGGATGATGAAGTCGAGCGCATGGTACAAGATGCCGAAGCGCATGCCGAAGATGATAAAAAACAACGCGAAGTGGTCGAAGCACGTAATCAGGCAGAAAACTTGATTCACTCGACTGAAAAGTCTTTGAATGATTACGGGGATAAGATTGATAGCGCTGAGCGTGGCAATATGGAAAGCCTCATCAGTGAACTACGCGAAGCG
>Ga0102927_1000402_pt1 | contig 10142 bp, 10 predicted proteins | sample SalPon1_A_H2O_MG_FD_78208 | JGI IMG/M metagenome (GOLD analysis project Ga0102927, IMG submission 78208) | Salt pond water microbial communities from South San Francisco under conditions of wetland restoration - Salt Pond MetaG R1_A_H2O_MG | ecosystem: Environmental > Aquatic > Non-marine Saline... | reverse complement strand
TATTCTTTAGTGTAAAAATTTTCATCTTCAAAGAAATCTATAGCTAAGAAATCATTGAGCCAATACTTTGTGTCATATTTATTGCTGTCTATAGATAAAATCTTGTATCCTTGTTCCTTATGAATGTTAAATATCAGAGCTCCTTTATCTAATTTATTTAAGGCAACACCTTGTTGTAAAATGATTTTCAAGTCTTTTTCTTGCTGATCAAATTGAATAAAATCATGTTTTAACTCTGATTTGAATATGCCTATGGCATCAACTTGTTCATTATCAATCATCATGTTTTCAAAATGGGCCACATATAATTCACCGTTTTTGATATGCTGATGATTGGATTGATCATATAAAAGATGGGCTATTTTTTTAGATACTTCATGCGTTTGATGTGGATTGTTGAATATTTCAGTTGATAGATTAAAGAGTTCATGAAACTCTAAGTCGGTTTCATGTTTATATTGGTAAAAATTTTCTTCTTTAGAACGAAATGGTTTTAAGAAATACTCTTTGAGTAACGGTCTTAATTCATCATCTGTTTCCAAAGGACGATCTGAGAGAAATAATGGCTCATTTCTTACTTTATTTCCTACTTTGTGAATAGATAGCTTATCTAGTTGGGCATTAAAAAGATTAATCATATAGCTCAGATTTAGCTGGACAAAAATAAGCCTTTCATTGGCTTAGGAAAATAAAAACTCAGAGCATTTTATTTTTCAATTTATTATGCCAGTGAGATGCAAGATGTAAAAGTTACGGATAATTGATTACTTGATTGTTAGAGAGGAGTTTATTTAATTATTTTGTTTGCCTTGATGGCCTTATATTAGCTACTTAAAGCTTTTAGTATATTCTTTTAATTATTCAGATAAAAAAGTTTAAGATTTATTGTTTTCAAACTTACTAGGTATGAAATCAGTTCCACCCGGATATTCATAAAGTTCTAATTTAAAATAAGGTATAGATGCTATTAAATGATCAAAAATGTCAGCCATAATCCGTTCATAAAAAGGCCAGCGTTTGTCTGTTGAAAAAGCATATACCTCTAATGGAATGCCATGAGGCGTTTGCTGTAACTGCCTACTCATAAACAACATTTCTTTGTTTACTTGCGGATGATTAGAAATATATTCATCTACATATTTTCTAAAAAGCCCAAAGTTTGTTAAGTGTCTTCCGTTGATAGCCAGTGATTTATCTATAGCTTTGTTTTGATTATGTTGGTCAATCTCAGGTTTCTTAACTTCAATAAAAGGTTTTAGCAACTCTATCTTACTGATTTCTGTTACTTCATCATCATTTAAAAACCGGATGGATGCCGATTTGATTAGTAGATGACGTTTGATACGACGACCTCCGGATTCACTCATGCCGCGCCAGTTTTTGAAAGAGTCAGATATCAGATAATAAGTAGGGATGGTTGTGATCGTTTTATCAAAATTTTTTATCTTGACAGAGGCTAAATTAATCTCAAGAACATCCCCGTCAGCGCCGTATTTTTCCATGGTAATCCAGTCTCCTATACGTATAGTGTCATTTACAGAAACTTGAATACTGGCTACAAAGCCCATGATGGTATCCTTAAAAACCAGTATCAAAACTGCAGATATAGCTCCTAAAGCTGTGAAGAATTCCCATAATGATTTGCCTGAAATAACGGAAAATATAATGATGATTCCGAAAAACCAAAGAATGATCATTACTACTTGTATATAGCTATCTATAGGTTTATCAGCAAAAAGCGGTAAGGTTTTTAAAAAATCTTTGATACTTTTTAAAACACTCCTTATAAGTCTTATCATATTGATAATGACCAGTATTCTTAATAGCTTTTCTGTGTAGTATTCAAAATTTTGATAATCATAAAAAACAATGGGTGTTGCAAATTCTATCAATAAAAACACTAAAATATATGATAAATAATCAAAAGAACGATTTTTTATTAAAAAATCATCAAAATGGGTTTTGGTGTTTTTAGTGAATAGGATTATGCTTTTTTGTCCTATTTTGGTTAGTAATTTATAAGCAATAAATATAATGATGAGTGAGATTATAAGCTTTATAAACGTGCTAATAAGAGCTGCTGATTGGTCTGAAAGACTGAGCTCACTTTGTAATAAATCGTAAAAAAAATGATGCTTGCTCATTAAAAATATTTACCGCAAAGCTAAATCAAATCAACTAAACTTCAACAACAAAAAGGATGGATTTAATCTGTTAAAGAAAGTTAATTGAATTAATATTAATAATTGGGATAAACAAAACTTTAATTTTGTCAAAAAAAATTATGTTATGAGAGATATAAAAGCAAAAACTGCACTAATTACCGGTGGAAGTAAAGGTATAGGTTACGGAATAGCAGAGTCACTTTTGCGAGAAGGTGTTCATGTTGCTATCACAAGTAGGATTCAGGCATCTGCTGATCAAGCTGCTCAAGAATTACAAGCCATTAATAATGACGCTGTGGTAGTAGGCTTTGAAGCTGATGTTAGAAGTTTACATGACCAGCAGCAAGTGGTGAATAAAATCATTGATAGATTTGGCCAGTTAGATTATGTGATTGCTAATGCAGGTTTAGGAAAATTTGGAAGTATTGAAGATTTGTCCGAAGAAGATTGGAAGCAAGTCATAGAAACCAACTTAAATGGTGTTTTCTTTTCGCTTAAATCTGCAGCAGAAGCACTTAAAAAATCTAGAGGGTATTTTATAAGCATATCCAGCTTAGCCGGTGCGAATTTTTTTGCTAAAGGAAGCGCATATAATGCCAGTAAATTTGGCGTTACCGGATTTACCCAAGCGGCTATGCTTGATATGCGACCTCATGAAGTTAGCGTTTCTACCATTATGCCGGGTTCTGTTACATCAAATTTTAACAATCACGAACCTAATGAAGAAGACGCATGGAAAATTCAACCGGAAGATTTAGGCGAATTAATTGTTGATTTATTTAAAATGAACAAAAGAGCCTTGCCAAGTAAAATAGAGATTAGGCCATCATTACCGCCAAGCGCAAAGAAATAATTTGATATCTTAGAAATAAAAAAAGCTCGTGATACTCACGAGCTTTTTCTATTTGAGATTAAACTTGTCGACCTGAACTTGATTCAGATTCAAAATTCTTAATTTAGAATTATCCAAGATATTTCTTCAATATCTTATTTTTAGATTGGTGTTTTAATCTTCTTATGCCTTTCTCGCGAATTTGACGAACACGTTCCCGACTTAAATCAAAAGTATCACCAATTTCCTGTAAAGTCATGGCCGGTTGATTGCCTATACCATAATTTAAACGAATCACATCAGCTTCTCGTTGTGATAAAGTGTCCAGCGCTCTATTGATTTCGATACTTAAAGAATCTAACATTAAATCATCATCTGGTGTGGGTGATTCAGCGGAACTCAATACATCGTATAGATTAGAATCGTTTTCACCTTCTTTAAATGGAGCATCCATACTTAAATGACGACCTGAGTTTTTTAATGCAACTTTTACCTGTGATTCACTCATATCAAGCTCTTTAGCAATTTCGTTAGCTGAAGGCGGACGTTCATTTACTTGCTCAAGATGAGAGTACATCTTGTTAATTTTGTTGATAACACCAATTTTGTTAAGCGGCAAGCGAACCACACGAGACTGCTCTGCTAATGCTTGTAATATAGATTGACGAATCCACCAAACCGCATAAGATATAAATTTAAAACCACGAGTCTCATCAAAACGTTTTGCAGCTTTAACTAAGCCTACATTTCCTTCATTGATAAGATCCGGTAGTTTTAAGCCCTGATTCTGATATTGTTTTGCTACTGACACAACAAACCTTAGGTTAGCATTAGTTAATTTTTCTAATGCTCTCTGGTCACCTTCACGAATTCTTTGCGCTAATTCTACTTCTTCTTCTGCCGTGATCAAATCTACTTTAGAAATATCCTGAAGATATTTATCCAGCGATTTTGATTCCCGATTCGTTACTTGCTTAGTAATTTTAAGTTGTCTCATCTATACTTTAGTTTACTATTAATTATACAATATAAATGCCATACTTTATGGACATTTGCTTGTCAGGTTATCAGTTCCGTTAAAACAATAATAAACACTAACGACCATGTTATTGTGCGATACCAATTAGCCGAAACGAGTTTTTTAAGCTTTTTTTGATTACTATTATCCTGATCAATTTTAACATGCAAAGGTACAAAATATATAAATGTAATCAACCAATTTAACATTATTAGCACAATAGCTGAAATTGTAAGTGTATTTAAATGAAAAAAAAGTATGTACACCCCCACTATTAGTTGGCTTATCATTAATGGAGCCACCACAACTGTAATTCGTGGCGTATAAGTCTGATGCCATTTGTGAAGTTGATTTCTTGATAAATATTGAAAATTAGGATATATAATTAATTGTACTAACCAAATCAATACAACTAAGCCAAAACTGATAACTGCCTGAATGAGTTGTACATTTTTATAAGAGGCGAAAAATTCCATAATCCAAAAATAGGGAATTCATGGATTTGATCTATTTAAATTAACAGAATAGACTATACTTTTTCCGCTTTCCATTTAAAAGATGCAAAAGCTTCATCAACCGGTGTTTCCGCTTGATGATTAAAATAATTGCTTAGGGTTTTTAAACCGATACCTGTTACAACAGCTACAATCGTTTTTTCATTATAACCAGCCTTGAATAATGCTTCACGATCAGCTTCATCTCCAAAACCTCTTTTTTGCACCATTTTTTGGGTGAAGTCATGTAAAGCTTCCAGTTTTGGGTCAGCTAATTTTCCTTTATTTCTTAAAGCTTTTAGTTCATCATCAGATAAACCACTTTGGTTTTTTCCTATAAAACTATGCGCAGCTACACAATAGGTACATTCATTTTCAACGGCAACACTTAATAAAACAACTTCCTGTTCTTTAGCCGTTAAACCTGAATTTTGCCGAAAAGTTGCATCGGTTTTAATGTAAGCATCAAGAAGTGCAGGATTGTTAGCCATCAGCGAAACATGTTGGTAATCATCCCCATCTTTTCCTTTGTTCCTTTTAAAATAGGTTTTGTCACTTCATCAGCATTGTCTAATATTACTTTATCTAATTTCATGTATTTTATTTTGTTGTTTAGACGTTAACTGACCAGCTTCATTACATTTTTTGCTATAAATCATTGTTGTCAGATTTAAAATTCATAAAACCCATGCTTTGTACTTATAATGAACGATTTGAGATCTTAATTTTATAATACCTTGCTATAGTACAAGATCGATAGAACGCTAATAAATTACTTTTTTTTATATTTATATAATTGATAATGAGATTTTTAAACTTTATCTAAAATCTTATATCTAAAATATCATATCTTAGTCGGAAACGACTAGCTATAAATTTAAGTTTTTTAAGCATCAACTTAAACAAAAAAACCACGCATTAAATACGTGGTTTTAAGTACTGTAAGAAATTGGATTTAGCTTATTTTATTTCAACAAGTTCTACATCAAAAACAAGATCTTTACCTGCTAATGGCTGATTGGCGTCTACTACAATGTGATCATCATCAACTTCAGCAACGCGAAGTTGTCTTTCAGATCCATCAGGATTTTTGGATACTAAACCCATGCCAACTTCTGGTTTTATATCTTCTGGTAGTTGTTCTTTTTTAACTTCCTGAAATAACTCATCACTCGCTTCTCCATACGCATCGTCTTTTGCTATCTCTATGGTTTTCTTTTCGTTAACTTCCATATCGATTACACCTTTTTCTAAACCTGGAATAATCTTTCCTTCTCCCACTGTAAATTCAATCGGTTCGCGCTCAACTGAACTATCAAAAACCTGACCGTCTTTGAGTTTTCCGGTGTAATGTAACTTGATTGTGTCGTTTTCTTTAACTTGACTCATAAAAATTGTAATTTTAATTAAAGTGCAAAACTAAAGGAATTATTCTGTATAAAAGAAGAATATTTTATAAATATATTTGTTATTCAATAAGTTAATAATTATTACAATTTTGTATTAAAGTTTTTTTAACTCGATTTTATTTCTTCTAAAACTTAATTTTATTTGCAATAATGGAAACAAATAAGAAAAAACCTGATCAGGTTGTGTACAATGAAAAGACTGATAAATACGAAGCAGGCTTGCTTCCTTATGGAACCAATGCATCAGCACCTAAAATTATACCATCTGATGTGACACATTGGAAAAATGATAACTTATCTAAAGTCAATCATCAAATTCAAACCGAATATGAGTCTTTAAAAGAAGCTTATGAAAATTTGATGAAACGATATGAATATAACAAGCTTGTATATAGCGCAAAATTTAGTTTTGAGCCTATTGTAGGTAAAACTTATCACTTATATGAAGCGCCTAATAAGGGTGTTTTTCTTTCTATTATACATCCGGATGAATGCGACTTTGATTACAAAGGAAGCTTTAAGCTGGATGAAGATAAAATGTGGAACAAAGTAGATCAGAATAATTAATAAAAAAAGCGACTGAATGGCCGCTTTTTATTATTTATCATTGTTGTCAGATTTAAAATTCATAAAACCCATGCTTTGTACTTATAATGAACGATTTGTGATCTTACTTTTATAATACCTTGCTATAGTACAAGATCGATAGAACGCTAATAAATTACTTTTTTTTATATGTATATAATTGATAATGAGATGTTTAAACTTTATCTAAAATCTCATATCTTAGTCGGACACGACTAATTATTTATATAAAAGTTTACTGTTTATTTTGATTGGAGTAAGGATAAAAACTTTTGAACATCCGGTAAAACAATAATGCTGGTTCTTCTATTGCGCTGTCTTCCTTGAGGTGTGTCATTATCAGCAACAGGTAAATATTCACTTCTGGCAGATGCTATCAGTCTTTCCCCGGGCACATTAAATTTATTTTGCATAATTCTTACTACCGCATTGGCTCTTTCAGCACTTAAATCCCAGTTGTCTTTTACCCGAGATCCTTTAATGACTTTCTTATCATCTGTATGGCCTTCTACCATTATATCCATATTGCTTTCCTTTTTAACCATATTAGATACTCTTTTTAACAAAGAAGTAGCTTTCTGATTTACCTGATAACTACCGGTTTCAAATAGAATTTTATTAGATATAGTGATTTTCACAACTGGTTGACTAACGCTTACATTTAAAAGATCATCATCTAAATCAGAACCATAATCTTCCGTAAGTGCTTTTTTGATATTATAAGCAATAGCTAAATTAATAGAATCTTTTAAAGTTTTAGCTTCTGATAATTTTTGAGGATCAACGTTTTGCAAGGTTTGACGCATGGAATTTTTAGAATCCTCATTCATAACTGTACCGTCTTCTAATACTTCTAACTTGTTGCTGTTTTCAGACTGTAGCTGTTTGATTTTATTATTATAGCTAGCTACTGAATTTTTCATTTGCTCGAGATCGTTTTCTAATACTTTGTTTAGCTCTTTTGCACTAACTGAGGCGTCTTTGGTTTGTTGTAATTCATCTATTTTTTGTGTAAATTTCTTTTTTGATACACAGGCAGTAAAGATTATTAAAATAATTGCAAATGAAGTTAATTTTTTGATTATCATATTTATTTATAATTTATTTCCAAAAGCTAAATCTCCGGCGTCTCCAAGTCCCGGAACAATATAAGATTTTTCATCTAAGTCAGAATCAATAGATGCTATAAAACAAGTATAGTTATCATTTAATGATCTTTTAAGGAATTCAATTCCGGGCTGCGAAGCTACAATTCCTAAGATAAATATGTGTGCTGCTTGACCATATTTTTTGAGGTGATCTAAACATTTTATAATCGATTTTCCAGTGGCGATCATCGGGTCAGCTAATATCACTACTTTTTCATTTAAATCAGGAGAAGACTGATATTCTACTTCTACCTGAATATCTTTATCATTTTCAATACGATATGCAGAGACAAATGCATTTTCGGCATGGTCAAAAATTTCTAATAAACCCTCATGCATGGGTATGCCGGCACGCATAATAGATGTGATAACAAGTTGGTCACTAATGATTTTTGTTGTAGTAGGTGCTAATGGTGTTTGAATTTCTTTAGATTGATAATTGAGTTTTTTACTCATTTCATACCCCATTAATTGGCTGATTCTCTTTAAATTGGTTCTAAAGCGCAATCGATCTTGCTGTATCTGTACATTTCTTATTTCATTTAAATATTGTGAAATAAGGGAATTTTGATCACTTAAATTATAAAGATCCATATGAATCGATTTTGGGCAAAAATAGTAATTTAATCAATTGATAAATAACGGATGAAATTTAAAAAGAAGTATTAAAAGATAGGCTAAACCCTGTACTTTCAGGGACAAATCTACAAACACCGCCCACGCAGACTAACCCACCTCTTTGTCTGCCGTAATTTAATGTAAGGCTAAACGCTGATTTCCGATAAGAACCACCAACATTTAAGTAGTGAACTTGTCTAGAGGGATCGTCATTGCCGTAATTATAGATGTCCCAGACATAAAATGAAAATTCTTTATTCAGATTAAATTCAGCTGTCCCGCCAACCCAATCTTTTCGGTCAGCATCAGCAAACATTTTTTCAAGTTCTAGTCGAAGCGATTTTTCTTTTGTAAAATTATAAGTTGCTTCTGATGTGAAGATATCGGTTTTAACTAATTTACCACCCCCTAAAAACCGCTGGTCGTAATATTGATTGATATAATTGGCTCCAATATGCCAGCTTTCATTTAGCTTCTTTTTTAATTCAATATTGTAATCATGAAAATATTTATTTCCAATACCAAAGAAGTCAACATCATAATCTGGTGGATTAAAGGTGTAGGTTCCCGGTAAATTGTACCAACTGGAAAGGTTAATTGAAACTTGAGTGCCGTATTTCCCCCCTAAGTCTGTTCCTTTTTCAAATGTATAGAAAAAATCAATTTGCCCACCGGTTTCTCCGGCACGCATAATTTCAGAATCTTCAAATAAAACCGAATTTTGGGCTTGAAAAACATATATATTGGCTAGTTGAGAGTGATGCTGTTTTGTAAGTGCCGGGACGTAATTGAGAAATTTATCTAAATAATCAAAGCTGGTTTGTACTTCGCCCAAACTATTAACAAAAATACTTGGTTCGCGTTCTGAGAAAAAACCCATGTTTTCCAACCTTCTCAGTGTTACGTCTACCCCTAAATTGAGTTGGGAATACCCAAAATTGACTTGATAAGCACTTCCTGGTTTTACAAACTGATTGCTCAATTCATTTTGAACATTTAATAAACCATCTTCCGATTTATAATTGGCCTCACCATTAATATAAAATGAGTTGTAGAGATAGTCGAATCTAAAAGAATAAGAATTGGTCAGTTCATTAAAATTTGGGTTTTCAAAATCTACTGATTCATATCTGCCTACATAACTAAAGCCCAAACTCAAATCTTGATTCTTTTCATATAAGTTTAGCTGTTCACCTAAGAAAACATCAGCATTAAATCCATAGATATCACCATCGGTTACACTAAAGCCTGATCGCTGTCTGCCGTATAATAATGTAAAATCATAATTGCTGTTTGGTGTATAATGTATTCTCGCCCCTCTTAATGCAGAATTAATCCCTAAAGAACGATCTTCCCAGGCTCTTAAAAGTAATCCGGAGCCAAATTGTTCATAAAAATGTCCTAAGGTTATATTCCATTTTTCCGTTTTGTATTTTAAATAATAAGTGGCTAGATCTGTTCCTTTAAACTGCGGATTGTAATTTAATAAAGCATTAGGCTCGTAGGATTCTACTTGCAATCCACCTGTCCATTTCTTGAAGTTGTAATTTACGTTTATGTAGTTGTTTGAGCGAAATGGCTCGTCAGGCTGTACAACTCCCAAGCCGGAATCATCTAAGTAAAATTGAGAGTTTGATTCTAAGCCTCCGTAAACCCTTCCATAATATGATTTATCTTCTGATTTCTCCTGACCAAAGCTGATTTGGTAAAAAAAAGCAAAAGTTATTAATAAAATAAACCTATACAAGCTACAATTTTTTAAGAGATTGGTAAAGTTCTTCTTCTTCACCTTGACTATAACCATTAAAAATATATTCTATTTTATTATTTTTTACAACAACAGTATATGGAATGTTAACGATAGATAAAGCAC
>Ga0102927_1000398_pt1 | contig 10186 bp, 10 predicted proteins | sample SalPon1_A_H2O_MG_FD_78208 | JGI IMG/M metagenome (GOLD analysis project Ga0102927, IMG submission 78208) | Salt pond water microbial communities from South San Francisco under conditions of wetland restoration - Salt Pond MetaG R1_A_H2O_MG | ecosystem: Environmental > Aquatic > Non-marine Saline... | reverse complement strand
AGATCAGAAGCAGTTAAGTCAGACTATTACAGAAAAGCATTTACAGCAAACAATTTGCCTAATTTTTATAATTGTTTTCACTATTTTAAAAAGTCTTCAAAGGCAAAACAGTTTTTTGAATGGGTAGAACTTATATCAAACAACTGGGAACTGTTTTATGGCAGTTTCTGTGCTGAACACTATCCGGGCCAACCGTCGATGGATGTAACAACTGCTATTGCCAGCAAGATTATGGACTGTGATTGTGAAATTTCTAACAGCTTCAGCGATATTGTCAAAGTAGTGCATATGAAATCACAGGTACAGAATTGGAAAACACCAACTTCGCGTTGGCAAGACAAGGTAGGTGTTTATCTTAATCAAGAATTGTCTTTGAAAATAGGAAATTTTAGACAGGATACAGTTTTCCATTATACAGAAAACAATTTTGTTACTAGAGATATAATAGAGAAGTACGAAAAATGTCTTCAGATGTAATGTATGTTCAATTTGAACAGGAAACAGGAGAAATTGTTGGCATTTCTCCACGACCTAGTGCTAACCATCACGATATTGAGGTAGAACTAGAAGAAGTTGTTGCTATACTGGAAGGACGAGAGCGCAAAAAAAACTATCGAGTTGAATACGAACCTAGAAAAAAGAAACTTGCCCTAGTAAATCAACATGAAAAACAGTTTGATGGAGCATCGGTTCGAGACTTCATCTATGAACTTCCAGAGGTAGAACAGGACGATGTTGATATCTGTGTATATCAAGATACTGCTAATAGTTGTTGGAAGATTCTGCTCGGGAATTCTCTACAAAAAAATTTAAAGAAACAGGGACTTCGATTAAACAAGCAGTTAAGCTTTTCTGTGACAGCAAAACACGATCCTAATATACTCTATAAAACTCTTTTTGTAGATTTTTCTCAAATTGTGAGAGATAACTACGCAGTGATACCTTTCGATATGGAGTTCGAAGAGAAAAACTCGGATATTTCCGTCTTCACAGCAAAAATGTTTGATTCCTATAGCTTCCGACGAGATATTAAATGAATAATACTATCAGAATAGCAGAGCAAGATATCATCTTCCTGTCTTATGACGAGCCTAATGCCGAAAGAAACTATGCTGACCTCTGTCAAAAGATTCCCTGGGCAAAAAGAGTTCATGGAGTAAAAGGGTCTGACGCAGCACACAAAGCCTGCGCTGATTTGTCCGAAACAGAGTATTTTGTTACAGTTGATGCTGACAATGTTGTAAATCAAGAGTTTTTAAATCAAACCGTTGATATAGACGAACTTGGTTTAACAATAGACCATGTATTTTCATGGTGCGGAAAGGTACATGTAAATGGTTTAATGTATGGCAATGGCGGATTGAAGCTCTGGAACAAGCGTTTTGTGAAAAATATGCGCACACACGAAGCTTCTAACGCCTCGGACGAACATTCTTTGGTCGAATTCTGCTTCGACGACAAATATTATCAGTTCAATGACAGTTATTCGACTTCTTACACCAACGGTTCTCCCTTTCAAGCCTGGCGAGCAGGGTTTAGAGAAGGTGTAAAAATGAGTCTAAATCAAGGAGCACCTGTCAAAGACATAAAAACGGTATGGTGGCAGAATCTAGAACGATTGAAAATATGGTGTTCGGTTGGTGCCGATGAAAAAAATGGTTTATGGAGCATATACGGAGCAAGAGAAGGCTGTTATTTGACAAACTGCGCTGACTGGGATTACACACAGGTAAGAGATTTTGAATACTTGACTGAACATTGGGAAGAAAAATATTCAAAAATCTCAGAAGACATTCTTGTAACTGAGATTAAAGGTCTAGGAAATGCTCTCGCTATAGAATTAGGGATTGAAATTGCTTTGCTTGACAGTGACGGTAGCCGTTTCTTTAAATCCACATACAGAAATACACCAAGGATTATCAAATCAAGACAATGAGCGAATTAGAAAAGATAAAGGAAATTATTCCTCATACAGATCGAGAAATTTCTCCTACCTTCTGTATGGCAAAATGGCATCATACTACAATCTACCTTCAAACAGGTGAGACTCACTCCTGTTATCATCCTGCCCCGCACCCTATACCGTTAAATGAGATAAAAGATAACCCTTCTGCGCTTCATAATACAAAAGAGAAGAAAACAGAACGCGAGTTTATGATGAAGGGCCAACAGCCGTCAGGCTGTTCCTACTGCTGGAAGATTGAGGCAATGGGCAAAGACTATGTGTCCGATCGTCATATTAAAACTGCTTCTATATATACGCCAGAAAGACTAGAAGAAATTAAACAAAGCGGCGCAGAATTCAATGTAAATCCTGAATACATAGAAATTTCCTTTTCAAATGAGTGTAATTTTAAGTGCGGTTATTGTCACCCCAAAGCAAGTTCGAGATACTGGAAGGAAATTGACGATCACGGACCATATGACACTTCAACAGATCACCGACAGGACATAGATTGGTTTAAAATCTATCAGAAAGAAGAAGAAAACCCTTATGTGGAAGCATGGTGGCGTTGGTGGCCTGAAGTTTCAAAGACTCTGAACATACTGCGCATAACAGGCGGCGAGCCCTTAATGCATAAAAGCACATGGGACCTGTTTGATAGACTGGAAGAACATCCTAAACCACATATTCAGATTGAAATTAACTCTAATTTAGGAGTCAAGCCTAGATTGGTGGAGAAATTGGTAGAAAGAATAACACATCTACGCAGTATCGACGCTATAAAGAGTTTTAAACTTTACACTTCAATTGATACGTGGGGCAAACGAGCAGAATACGCACGACACGGCTTAGATATAGAATTGTGGGAACGAAATCTCGATTACTATCTTTCTAACACTGGATTACCTGTGACATTTATGATTACCTTTAACATATTTGGCGTTACTAGCTTTACTAGCCTTCTAGAAAAGATATTAGAATGGAGAACCAAGTATAATTCGGACAAAAATGAAACACAATGGCAGAGAATTCGTTTTGATACCCCTCATCTAAAAGAGCCTACTATATTTGATATGAATATTCTTCCTAAGGATGAGTTCATGCCTTACATGCGCGGTCATTTAGAGTTTATAAAACAAAATCTAGACAATGCAGATAGAACTAAATTTACTGATCTTGAATATCTAAAATTCAAGCGAGTAGTTGATTACATGGATGCTACTAGTTATGAAGAAGATAAACTTGTTATAGCAAGAAAAAACTTTTATGCTTGGTTCTTAGAGCACGATAAGCGACGGAATACAAATTTGATAGAAAGATTCCCTGAAATGAAAAGTTTTTGGAATATCTGCAAGGATCAATGATATAGTATATGAGGAGTAGGCTCCTCTACTTTTAATCTATAATTATTGTATATTTCGTCTGTCCATTTATCTGGCATATCGTGTAATCCGCAACTACGCTTAGTGTCTTTGTATCCTTTTCTAATGTATTCTACCCATTCATTATGTAGATTTTCTACTGCTTGTTTTGTTCTTTCAGAAAAATCAAAATCAAAAACTTGATTCAAATATTGATAGTGTTCTAAAATTGTCGGATGCCCATCTGAAAAATGGGGATGTATCTCTTCCCAGTCTTTCTCCCATTTTTTATTGATATTGTCGTTCCAAAGAACATTGTAAAAACTAGGTAAAATACAATTTAGAGAATCTTCATAAAGAGTTATTATATCTTGTATCTTTGTGTTATCGTTGTTTGCAACAGCTTCCCACTGATTGATATTTTTTGTTATATCACACATTGATATAAAATGATAATTAGTAATATTATCGAGATATCTTTTAGCTAAATCAATTTGAGAAAAATCTCTTAAAGCAAAATGTATGTCGTTAGCCCAATTTCTCACAAAATTCTTATCGTAATCTTGTTGAGAATATATATTACCTGGAGTTACCCATCCTTTTTTTGTGCTCCATCGATCTTCACGAGAGATATTTGTCCAACTAACTATCACTAGGTCATCATTATTAAATTTAAAATAATTATTAGCTTGTGTTATTTGATTAACGATATAACTGTTACCTGCGCCGCTTTTGCCAAAATTATAAAATTCGCAATCGAATTCATAGGCTAATATGTTAGCCCATGTTGCCCATTTGTATTCTGTAAAGGAACAACCGAATGTAAAAAGTCGTGTAGGTTTTTTGTTAATTAGTTTTATCATAATGTCTTTATTAGTTTTTCAAAGTCCTGTTTAAAATAGTTTATATCCATTACTACTTCAAAGTTATGTTTGAGAATATCTTTCTTGCTAAATCGCCATTTAATCTGTTCTTCTCTATTCATTTTAGATAGTTTATTTACGCAATTTGTAACAGTATCTATTATTGCTAGATAACGTTTCTTTGTATCTTGAATATCGTCAAACGAATAATCGAAATCTTCTCTAAAAAGTTTAAAACCTAACTGTTCAAGTTTTTTATTGCAACCTGGTTGTCCAAATATTATAAAAGGTTGCATGTGCGCCATAGATCTAAACGTTTTCTCAGAAAAAAAGGAACTGTTGCCTTGCCAGTCTTTCACGTGAGTCTCATTTACAATTTGAAAAATCGTAGAATTGTGCAAATGAGAATTTAGATTAAGGGCATGATTGGTTTCGAAATCTCGTGTGTCGATTGTCTTTGGTAAAGATCTGCACCACTTATTAAAATTTTCATCTAGCTTAAAATGTTTTTTAGTATGAATTATTTCTTCATTAGATAACTCTGCTTGACTGATTTTAAAGTGTGTGTCAATTTTATTTTTATATAAAAGAAAATGCGCCAGAATTCTATGCTCTCTATTAACTCTACTTAAACTTAGACCGGGTATGTTTCTGTATTGTTTTTTGCATTCTTCGTAAAAGTAAGCAAATGCTTTATCGCTGTCGAAGTCAATTCCGTATTCATCCTCTACCATATCTTGCATCATTTTTTTAAAACTTAAAAAAGAAAAAACCTTAATACTTTCTTCGATTTTATTTTGTCGATTGTAATTGTCGAGATTTACTAAATCCTTCATGTTTGTAGATACAAATATTATTTTTTCAGGTGACACATTATGTAGACGACAGGATTCGTATAAATTATGGAAAAAGAAATTTCTAAAAGGACAAAATCCTTCTGTTGAAGCGTCAAATACAAAATAGGTGTTAGGATCAGTTCTTAATTGATTGATATCTTCTACAAAACTTAGTAAATTTATACCAGGGCGCCAGTCTGGATATTTCATAAGTCCGTGGATAAGATTTAGGTTATTGTTCAAATTAAAAATGTTAAATAGTACCGAAAAAGTGCTACTTTCGCAATTTTCAATGTATGGATTTTTAGTTATCATTTTATTACAGAGTTATTTGTTGGTAGCTGTTTAATTATTTTCCTATTGTATTCTAGCATTGTCTGCATGTCATTGTTGATTTCATTTAGTTCAGCTAAAGATTTAGAATTAATTTCGTCAATCAACGCAAATATAGCCAGCATTCTATCGCTGTGATTTTCAATTTCATCATATGATTCGTCCCAGTAATCTGAAAACGTCTTAATGCCAAACTTCTTGATGTACTCTAATGTTTTTGGAGGTGCAACTACGATAAAAGGCTTTTTATAATTTATAGCATCAATAATCTTTTCAGAAAAATTAGCAGTTGGCTGTGCGAATCTAGTTTCATTAACTAAGCATACAAAACATTCGTCAAATGTTTGTTTATATTTGTAATTTGGTGTAGACAACGCACCATCAGGATAATATAATTTGTGTTTTTCGTCCACATCTACCTTATTTGAGGAGAAATCTAACTCAAAACTATTTCTATTTAAGACTTCATTGCCTTTACTAAGATATTCTTTTGGCAGGTTCTCAACCCAATCTACAGTAGATTCCCAATCCATATCTGAATTATACCACCAGCTATAATTACCAGATTTATCTGCAAGATAACACATGATAATATGTCTATGTATTGTATATCTTCCATTACCACACCAAAACTTTTTTGTAATGTTTGTAACAATTCTAGGATCCAACGGCATGAAGCTCATTGCAGCTTGTCTAATAAAAATATCTCTACAGAGGAAGTTAATATTGGGATAACTATGTCCTAACAAAGACCCCAGGCCGTAGTCACAATGATTAAGCGTAATACCATTAATTTTTCCACCTAGTTCATTAATATAATCTAATTCTTCTGCTCTTAGATTAGTAGATGTGTTTTTATTTGAATGAAATTCTGTATAATATCCTAGATTGTAATTTTTTTGTTTGAAATAAAAAGAAACTGGTTCGTATAAAAAAATATGAACTTCTCTTTTTGATAGTTTTTTATGCAGTTTAGGATCTTTCGATAAAAACTCAAAATCAATATCGTTAGTTCCTGTATACAAAAAGTATGGTAATTTAAAATGTTTTAGAAAAGTATTTCTAAATAAACCGTAAAAAGCAGTTGGAGGACGTTTACTTGGAATTATTTTGCTAGGTAAATTTTTCCAGTACAAATCTTGTTTAAATGACATCCTGTTCTCTCTCTAGGTCTAATGTTACACAATGAAATCCGCCGCCTAGTGTGCGTTGATGGCGCATAGGTAACATAGCGCATTCTATTCCTTTTAGTTCTAGTAACATTCTAAGTGTATGTTGATTTTTTTCTAACACGACTAGATCATCTCGTATAGAAAATAAATTCATATTAATCCATTTACTGGCATTACAGATTCCTGGATAATGACCTATGTCTACTGGCTCTGGTGCCCAAATGACATCCCAGTCACAGAATGGTTTAGGCAGCTGATATTTATTGTTTATGCGTTCAGGGTTAGCTAATAACAAGCCTTCTTTTAGAAATGCAACTGTAGAATCAATATGCATATAGGAATATACATTTTCCAAAGTATGAACTTGAACTGACGATCCTAGAAGATCTTGAAGGTGCTCTGCTCCTTTCTTGTTGCCGCTGTTACTTACAAGATATAATATATCTTGATTTGCTCTGATTATATTAGCAGCATCAAAACTAGGAGCAATCTCATGTAAAGCAAGAACGTCAGGGTCTCCTATACAATCTAGATTATACAAATCATCATTATTATATGCAGGAATCACCGTGAGATTTTTTAGATGTGATTCAAATGCTTTATATTCTCTTTGTCTGCTCTGTATAGGCATCGGAGTAGCATAGGATTTATTATCATACACTAGCACAGAATCTCTTGGACAGTAATTGTAATAGTTTGGATTGTTATCGTTTGGTCTTACCACTTCTACGTTTTCTTTTTTTAGGAAATCACAGAAAATTTCAAGATCTTCGTTGGTCTCTTCAATTACTTGAGTAGGATAATTTATAGCTTGTATGCGAGAAATATCTTGTTCGTCAGCGTAATTCACAGTGCGAAGAGATTTGTCTAACGCAGGAATTTTAGCACCTGTGGCTGTTCCTACTACAACTTTTTTAAGAGTGTCCCATTCGTTACTACTGAACATTAAAGATCTCCATTTTAGATAGATCTGGATAGTCGTGATATGACCATCTTCTAGGATCTGTAGCAATTGCTGCAGGCATTTTTTTTAAACCTAGTTCTGCTGTTTCTGGTGTCATGTAATAGTGGTAACCTACTGTGTCTATATTTTGTTTAGCCCATGGTATATCTGGTAGTCTGCCGTCGTAGCTCATCTTTTTTAATTCTAAATAATCTTCTTCGTTATCTAGCAAAATTGCACCGCCTCGACCTAGTCCAAGATGTTTCTTATATTGAAAACTTAAACACATATACGTGTTAGGTATGTATCCATTTTTCTTCCAATACACAGCAGCATCTATTATATGGTCCGTAACATAATAAAAATCATGCCATGAATTATTTTCAAATTGCCACTCTAGTCCTAGTTTTTCAAAAGTAAAAGGAATAGAAATATATGTGTAATACGGCGACACAGCGGTTTTTGTATCATTTAATTTTAAACACAATTCTAAGGCGTGAGTGCAGCAATCAGTAGTTACACAAAAGGGTGAGTTATAAAACTCTGAAATCTTATTCTCAAAGGCATTAACAAGTTCAAAACTCATACAGTATTTAAAACAAAATCACATCTTAAGTTTCTAGTATGGAACAAAATTAAATATATGATAGGAGTAATTATGCAGATCGGATATGTTGGAGTAGGTAAATTAGGCCTGCCTTGCGCAGAAGAGATTGTAAAAAAAGGACACGCTGTAAAAGGATACGACCTCGATCCTCTCGAAAGCAATCTTATTGAATTTACTTCTAGCATAGAAGCGTGTGTCCAAGACTGTGACATTGTGTTTGTAGCAGTGCCTACGCCTCACGATAGTGACTACGACGGCAGTAAGCCAACACACCATTTGCCGCCAAAAGACTTCTCCTACGATACGGTGAAGTCTGTCCTCCAAGAAGCAGACACATACATGAACAAAAATCAGCTGTTAGTATTGATTTCTACAGTGCTTCCGGGCACTACTAGAAGAGAATTTACTCCTCTAATAAACAACACAAGGTTTGTTTATAATCCTTATCTCATAGCAATGGGGTCTGTTGCTTGGGATATGGTCAATCCCGAAATGATTATGATTGGCACAGAAGATGGATCGGAAACAGGTGATGCAAAACAGTTAAAAGAATTTTATGATACTGTTATGGAAAACAACCCCTCTACAGTTGTAGGCACTTATGACGAATGCGAATGTATTAAAGTTTTTTACAATACTTTTATTTCTACTAAAATTTCATTGGTCAACATGATACAGGATGTAGCAGAAAAACAGAAAAATATCAATGTTGATTTAGTAACATACGCACTTGCTAATTCTACTAAACGTATTATGTCGTCTCAGTATATGACAGCAGGGATGGGCGACGGCGGCGCTTGTCACCCAAGAGATAATATCGCTCTACGTTATATGGCGCAAGAACTTGACCTAGGCTATGACCTATTTGATGCTATTATGAATGCAAGAGAACGCCAAGCACGAAACCTTGCTCTTGAATTAGTAAAGCACGCCAATAAAAACAACATGCCCATATACATACACGGCAAAGCATATAAGCCTCAAGTGCCTTATACAGACGGATCGTACAGTTTGCTAGTAGGATACTATGTTCAAGAAGCAGGAATTAAACCTACCTACATTGATCCTTACACATGCGATTTTTACCAACCTACAGAACCTGGGGTATTTCTTATGGCACATTCTGCCTCGGTTACGTATGATTACACAGAAACAAAAACTCAAGATGAAATTTACTGTGCCATTCCTCCGTTCAGTATTATTGTCGATCCTTGGAGAAAGATGTCATCCTCAGTTAGCCGTGTAATCCACTATGGGAATACTAGAAATGTCTAATCTAACTTTTTGTGAAAGTAATTTGCTTATTGACGAAGAACGAGTAGACAAAAAATATTTAAAAGGGTGGGACGAAACTGAATATAATACATTTAAGAAAAATAAAAGCAAAGTAAATCCTATATATTTAGAAAAAGACATAGAATATACCTTTAATCAACAAGGGTATCGTACAAAAGATATTCAAGATCTTGATAAAGACTTTGTATTAGTATTTGGTTGTTCCCATACTGAAGGCATTGGTAATTTTGCAGAAGATATCTGGTGTTCACAAGTGCTTAAAACAAAAAGCATAGATTTTCTCAATCTAGGCAAGTGCGGAACCGGACCGGATGTGCAGTACCTTAATACTTTGCAGTATGTTAAAAATAAATTTCCATTACCACGTCTTGTAATTTATCAGTGGCCTCAAACATTTAGGAAAAGTTTTTCGTATAAACAAAAAAATAAAATACATTTAAAACATCATAATATTAACAATAAAGTAGAAAAAAAGGACACAGACTGGTATCTAAAAAGATATTGTATCGAGACAGGAGAAATGGAAATAAACAATTATATTAACTATTATAGCTCAAACTTTCTCTGGAAGTCTCTAGATGTAAGTGTATTAAACTGGTCATGGACTGGAGATTTCGAGGGAGATTTCGAGGACCTGCATATGATAGAAACAGACGACACTGGACGTGCAAGAGATTTAATGCACGACGGCCCTGATATACATAGACAAGTTGCCGATCAGCTTTTTCCTTTGATTGACAAATTACTTTAAATTTTATATAATATATGAATGTATGATATTGTCTTTATATCCTATAACGAATCGAACGCAGACAAAAACTGGGAGCTCT
>Ga0102927_1000395_pt1 | contig 10215 bp, 13 predicted proteins | sample SalPon1_A_H2O_MG_FD_78208 | JGI IMG/M metagenome (GOLD analysis project Ga0102927, IMG submission 78208) | Salt pond water microbial communities from South San Francisco under conditions of wetland restoration - Salt Pond MetaG R1_A_H2O_MG | ecosystem: Environmental > Aquatic > Non-marine Saline... | reverse complement strand
ATTAAAAATCAGGCTGTATAATAGTCCATGCACCATAGATAATAGCAAAGACTGCTATAAGTGATGCAATCGGCTTAAGCAGGAAGAATGACAATCCTGCAACCACAAGAACCACACCGTCCCATGTTGTCCGTTCTGCAAATCGTGCCAAAATCCAATTGACGATAAAAATATTTTTCATGTTAAATCCTATGTTTTGTGTTGATGGTTTTATATATCTATAAATACTGCTAAGGAGGAAATTATGTTTAATTTTATTAAACGTCTATTTGGTACTAACAAACCAGTTGTTCAAGCTCCCGAGACTAAAGCATCGGAAGTAAAAAAACCAGCCGCACGTTCGGCGAATAAAAGCACTGCAACTGGATCTAGTAAAAAAGCAACTACTGCTAAAAAAGCAACAAGTGGTACTAAGAAAACTACTAGTGCTGCTAGTGCTACCAAAAAGACCACTGCCAAAAAAGGCACAGCGACTGGCAAAAAAACCAGCACAGCAAGTACAAAAAAGGCAGCACCCAAAAAATCAAACAATTAAATCACCTCTAGGTGAAGATTTTGAGCCGGGCTATCAGTCCGGCTTTTTTGTGTCCATTGGTCTAGCAAATCAGCAGATGCAAGATTTTTTGCTTTTGCTTCTACTTGAATATCTGTCCATTCCCAGAACTCTAACATCTGCTCATTCTGTGCCGAGTTCCACATAAAATCAGAGTGTGCTCGCAGTTTTGTCTTTTTGAATCCTTGCTCTAATAAAGTATTCATATCGGGCATTACATTAGAGTCGTGTCCTACAAGCAAATCTTCACGGCACTGACTGTAATGCATAACAGGACGAACACCCCGCCAACTTTCTAGTATATAATTGACACGCTCGTCTTGAGGATCAAAATATTCACCTGTTTTAATCCAGTGATGATGAACATCAAACACAATCGCAGCGATGTCTCGTAGTTCGATAAGGTCATCAATACCGATAGTAAATTCGTCATTCTCTAGTGTCAGGCAATTACGCAGCTCGGGGCTCATGCGTTTAACGATATTACGCATTGCACTGGGACCTTGGCGACCACTAACATGCACATTGATTTTAAAGTCTTGAAATCGTTTACCATAACCCATCCAACGGGCTAAATCGGTGTGATACTCCATTTCTGCCAGACTGTTTTCCACAGTATTTGGATTGTCTGAAACGAGACAACAGAACTGACCGGGGTGGAAACTAAGACGAACATCTAATTCTCTTGCCAAATCACCAACCGGTGCAAATATTGATTCAAGGTGTGCTTGAACACTTGGTTGTTGCCACCATTCTTTCCAATTTGACTCGGTATATCCTTGGAGCATTTCTGAACCCAGTCTAACCTGTCGTAGTTCGGGGTCAAGTGAGCCAACCCTTTCTACCATATTATATGCAGCACGAGCATTAAAATTCATTAATTCCCACTGCCGCTCGATAGCTGTTTCGGGATGTTCCCTTAGCCATTTCATGGTAGTTGATTTGCCGTTTAGATCACGATTTTCAATATTTGACTTGGCGGTGTTATCGCTAAGCCACTTGCAGCAAAAGCCAATACGTTTACGTTTATTTGTCATGTGATTAGTATATGACAAATAACTGGGTTAGTCAAACAGTATTTTGTATGTTATGACAACATTGATATTACGTTGTCTGTGGTATCACTGGTTAGATTGGGCAGGTCTGCGAATCGTTTGTCCATGTCTTTGACATGATCTAGTACAACCCATTGAATATTTTGTTTTGAATCAATAATTGTTTTAAAACTGTTTAAAAAGTTATTTGCTCTATGACGTTCATACTCATCAAGGTTCTCAAAGTCAGAAGAAAAGTCAATGCCACCCAACAAAACAATATCGCTTATGCCAGACACCAAGTGAGCAGCAACAACTTCTTCTTTTTGATCAACTTCAGTAGAAAACCCACCGCCAATTAAATTTACAGATGCTGGTCTGTCTAAATCACTATAAAACTTTTCAGGTATATAGAGATTGCATTTTTCTTGAAAATTTCGTGCAATTAGATCTGCTGCCCTACGATAGTCAAAACATATAACATTGTCAGTTCCAAAAAGACGCCATGTCAGATCTGAGCCCCATACTGGCCCAATTTCTTTAATATCAGCATCAGTTTGAAATTGAGGCGTGACTATCCAACTTATGTTCATGCTGATTTTAGAGTTTTCCAGCGATAGTCACCAAGGCATACCCAAGCAAATACATCATCTTTTCCGGGTGATGTATTGATTACGAAATCACCTTTTGTTCCAGACCATCCGGGCACTTGGTCAGCATGGCTTATAGCATTCCGGCCAACACGAAGCTTGTTTATAGTAGTAGTTCCATCTGTATCAATGACAATATCACCTTGACGATTTACACCAAGAGCAATTTCATTCTTACGAGTAGAACCAATAAATGCACGACCAGAGGATAGTTTTCCAATCGATAGAGAAACTTCTTCATCCCATACATTTAATGCCATATCTGGCGTATCAGTATTAACACCAATTCTGTCACTTACTACGTGCAACGTATCAAAGAAGTCAGCGTTTTTAGATACTTTAAGGGTGTTAAGTGTGCCAGTCTGTTCAATGCGGGTGTCGGTAATGCGATCTGATAAACGATTGCCATCAACAAGCAATTGATTTCCTAACCGAATATTGTCAAATTCAATTCCGCTTTTACTGGCAGTTTCTAATACTTTATCAACTGTGTCTGTTACAAAACGCTCACCAATCTTATCAAATGTTTTCTCGGAAACACTATCTGCCAACGTTTGCCAGCTTACATTGTCAATGTTAATACTTCCAGTAACTGAAAGATCACTGACTTTTACGCTTTTGGCCTCGATATTTTCCACGGCACGCATTGTTCTGGCTACCAGCTCATTTTCAACCACCACCGTATTATTAAGTATTGTTAGCTCTTGATCGCCCTTGCTCAAGTCATGAACTCCCGGAAATGTCTTTTTCAACACATCTTGGTTAAGGCTTAGGCTTTCGTGGATAACCTTTGAAACCACTTCACTATTATCCGTAGATGACATCATCTCGCCTGTCATCCGATTTACTACTTGACTTATAATTGTTTTAAGGTGGGTTTGCCATGTGGGTTGCTGTATGGTTTCAGCCACATAGTCAGTGATAACTGATTTTATCTGCTGCTCTATTGTACGTTCTAGTTGATCTTTATCAATCATTTTGTCTCCATGTATCTAGTGTGACGCAATGAAATCCACCACCTAGTGTTCTGCTATGTCTTAATTCCAGTGGAATTACGTCGAAATTTTTCTTCTCTAGTAATGTAATTATCTTTTTTTGCAAATTATCGACAATAACAGTTTTAGGATCTATGCTTAAACAATTCATACCAATCCACTTGCTAGCATATGGATATTGATGAAATGCACGGGCAACACAATCATCTATCCATATTTTGTCCCAATCTTTGAGTACTTTAGGACAGGTTTCCTCAGTAATTCTACTTGCATTGAGCATTACAGTATGGTCATTTAAGGGAACAATTGTGCTATCTATATGAACACCAGAATAAAAATTACATACTTCAATAGTAATATCAGGAAACTGTTCTTGTAACCAGTTGGCCGCTCGTTTGTTCCCACTTGGACTTTCTAAGTAAAGCCACGTATCGCCGAGCCTACAAATATTAGCAGCATCGAGCGTCATTCTGCTGTTTCGTGGCATTGCAATAGTATCCGCATCAGAGTCCGTAACAAAATCCAATGCTTCTACTTCTTGGTCCCTGCACGGATACATCATTACAGGATCAACAACTGTTTCTCCTGCAACTAGTAATCTATCTCGCGGACAATAATTGTACATTCCATCACGAGAAACAAAATCTAATTCATGAGGACGAAGAACATCAACGCCTAAGTCAGATAATGTAATACAAAGTGTTTCTAAATCGTGTTCGGTTTCTTTTATAATCCAATCTTCAACTGGACCTGACGGAACAGGCGTTTCAGTCCACAAAGTTTTTTCTGATTCTTTAGAAAAAACTGGATCAGTGACAGGCCAATTAGCATTCAATGCAGAGCCAACTACTACTTGTTGAAGTTGGTCCCACTCATTAAAAGAGTGCACTTTTACACTCAATTAATCAACCGCCCCAGTAATTTGTAGCGTGTAGCGATTTGTGACGCCAACGTTTGCTGCACTGTGCGGCGTATCATTCTCCCACACAACACCTTCGCCTGCTCGCCATTGTAATACTGGTGTATCATCAACATCGAAATAGTGACCGCTTTGCCAGTCGTCCAAAAACACAACTGCTCGTCTAATCTTGCTAGGATCTTCTATATTATAGAGTTTTCGGAACCTCACGTAGAGGTCACTGTGTCGTGGCAACGTACAGCCGGGTGTCATTCTATATATTGACCAAGAAAAGTGATTCCACGGAAAAAACTCCCGAAAACGATCCATCCACTTTGGCTCTTCAAACCGCATATCATACATATCACCCGTGAATTTAGTCTGAGTATATCCAAGAGAACGCCACCAGCTAAGAGATTCTGGGTCGTTAAACGGCTCGTTGAAATATGGGATATCCTCGTGATTTGTCCACCAAACTTCTGGTAGTCGAAAACGTGACCATGCGTTATTGCTTTCTAGTATTTCCATAATGTATTACCTTCATATTATATTTTTCTTCAGTTACTCGCCATGGGTCAACAATGATGCTACCGGGGGCAAATTCAAAGTATGCATGGTCTGCTGTGTCCTCACCAGTGTATCCATATGTTACCTGTCGATTATGTGCCAATAAAATAACAGCAGGGGATGCAATATCATTTACCACGTCGGTTGTATCATCTGCTAGTGGATCAACATAAGAAACAGAGTGTCCTAACTCTTTTACATAATGCCCAACCAGTGTTGAATAGCTTCCAATGCAATACGGCACATCCGGTTTGTAGGTTTTTCCATGAATTACAATAGGTATGCCACTATTAATCTCGGAATGTTCAACCAAAAACCCAGCAAGATTTTTAGCCTGTTGTTCTCTGGCTGTCATGATTGTGTCAAAAATATCATAGCCAAAGTCATATTCCTGAGCCATCCAACGAAGTGCTATATTATCACGTGGATGACATGCTCCAGAATCTCCCATACCAGCGGTCATATATTTTGGTCCCATGATACGCATTGTGCTATTTGCTAGTGCATCAGTAACCACATCAACGTTAATATTCCCAACCTTCATAGCACAATCTTGAATCATATTTGCTAACCCAACTTTCGTCGAAATAAATGTATTGTAAAATATCTTTATTGCTTCACATTCATCCCAAGTTCCAGTTACGTATCTTGGATTGTTTTGCATAATAGGTTTATAGATATCGATTAACTCCTGTGCTTGCTCGTCTGAGCCTGTCTCAGTGCCGATCATAATCATTTCTGGATTTACCATGTCCCATTTAACGCTTCCCATAGCAATCAGATATGGATTATAAAAGAATTGATGCTTTTTATCTAGCAAGTTTGCAAAATGCCGACGAGTAGTTCCGGGTAGCACGGTAGAAATTAGTACGATGTTTTTTGGTGTTTTAGAATGTTTATTAACAGATTTAATAGACTCTATAACAGCATCATGAGAAAAATCACGCGGTTCCATATGAGAGCTTGGAACACTGCCGTCATATCCTTCGTCGTGCGGTGTAGGGACAGCAACAAAAATCCAATCACTTTGAGTTACTAATTCTTTTACTGACTCACAAATATTAACTGACTGGCTCTGGCGTGAGTAAATATCAAAGCCAAAGACAGGATACTGTTCAGCAAATACTTCTGCACAGTCTAGGCCCAACTTGCCTAACCCTATAAAACCAATTGATTGCAAATGACTATTCCTCTTGATAACTTATACGATTATATATTCAGTTTGACGGGTCACACAAATAAAAATCTTATAATGTATCGTTTTGAACCATATGGATCGAAAAATATTAAAGATTTAATTGTTCATAATAATTTAGATGACATTTATGGTTACGATGATAAAAAAGAAAAATTATTTAGTTATCATTATAAACTTTTATTTTGTTACGACCAAGAGCCACTAAATTTTGATTTATATATGTCCAAACACTTCGACGAATCTAGAAAAAATATTTTTGAAAAGATAGAAGGGCAAAAGAACAAATTCAACAACAGTCTTGGAAAAAAGTTAATAAGAAAAATGAATATAGCTGGTCACCCAAGTGTGCCAGTTTCAGTATATGACAAATCAGTATTATTACATTCTGAAAAAAATAGCGAAGATTTAAAAAAATATGAACAGAATGATTTTATAGGAGCATATTATTGGTCACATGCATTTATTGCTCTTGATTGGTACAGATTTGCCGATCATGATAAATCATTGAAATTCATATCTGATATACAATTTAAAAAAGATTTCAATGTCTATTGCCGGGCATGGACTGGAACTAGAGAGTATCGTCTTAAATTTTTAGAATTATTGAACAAAAATAACATCGATAAAAAATCAAACATATTCTTTAATGAAAATTGTGACTCAGAACATTATTCAACATATCCGATAAATGAAAAACAATGGGAAGTTGACATAAAAAATATCGACAATTTAACTTGCTGTATTCCAAGAAATGTAGATAGCTCAGCAAGTGCAACATATGAATCTGATGATTATCAAACCTCTGCGATAGATGTTGTATTAGAAACTGTTTTTAATAAAAATAAAATCCAACTAACAGAAAAAATTCTAAGACCAATTGCCTGTGGGAAACCTTTTATTCTTGTTTCTGACAAAGAATCGTTAAAATATTTAAAATCGTATGGAGTTAAAACATTTGAATATCTGATTGACGAAAGTTATGATTTGATAGAAAATTCCAAAGATCGTTTATATGCAATTGTAGAAACTATGAAAAAAATTTCTAACTTACCAAAAAAAGAAAAAAATCAATTATTTTTTGAAATGCACAAGATTGCTGAATATAACAAAAAATGGTTTTTTTCTGAGAGATTCTTCGATATTATTAATAGCGAGTTAGAAGATAATTTAACATGTGCACTTGACATGTTGGACCACCCATGTTATCAAACTGGTAAAAATTTAAAACTTGAATATAGAACATATCGACGGTATCAAAAACATTTATCAGGAGAATCTAAAAAGTTTGCTGATATGATTATAGAAGAATACCCAGCAAGGATTGAATTAAGCAAGAGAAATATAGGTATATCTTAAAATTGTTTTAAGACGCCAGTCCAATCATCGCTCTTCATTTCTTTTTTATATTCTCGCACCCGCGACTCCAGCACATCATAAAAAGAATCCATCTCACCTTTAAACTTTCCTCTTAGAGAGTCAATTGCCTGCTCACAGAACTCCCACTTTTGTTTGCGGTAATTGTTCATTAATGCACGATGCGTTTCTGCATATTGTTTTAATAACGAAACTTCTTCTAACGTAACCTGCTCTCCACTAATAACACAATATGCTGTTGTTGGGTCAATGTCCTCTGCATATTGAATAGTATCTAATTCTAATACTATATACTTTTCAGTTAGGCCCTCGGGCGGTTCTCCAAATATTATTTGCATTTGTTCTCCATTTTATTGTAAATATATATTATATGTATTTGTCATTTGATTTAATCTCAGATTTACACCTAGAAACCCGTGACGATTTTAATTGGGTCGGGCAGCCAACAAGTCAATGTTGTGTAGTCGCCGGTGATGTTTCTAAAAATGTTGATGATACCATTTCGTGCCTAAAGCATCTTGGTGAATGTTACAAAAAAGTAATATACATCGATGGAAATGCCGAACATCGTTGGAATTACTCTGACCTTGGTTCCAGTTACCAAACCCTGACAACAGAATTGCAAGATATACCTAATGTTATTTTCTTGCAAGATAATATGGTTATTATTAATGGTGTTGCAATTGTTGGCACAAATGGTTGGTGGTCATATGATTTTGAACCTAACTTAGAATTTAATGATTCAGTAAAGTACGCTATAGACCGTTACAATATATCCCTTGACGATGCAATGACATTGCGGACTATAGCAATTAGTGACGCAAACTATCTTGCTAATACAATTAATCGTTGTCAGACAATGCCAGATATTAGAAAGATTGTTGTTGTCACACATACAGTTCCCCAAGAACAATTGGTTTCCAGCGACCCCGACTTTGCTACAGAGCACCAATACAATCTTTTAGGTAATTCATATATTAAACAAATTTTAGAACAGGACACTGAAAGAAAAATTGATACTTGGTGTTTTGGGCATTATCATAAAGACGTCGATTCGGTAATTAATGATATCAGGTATGTTAATAATTGCTTGGGTGAAAAGGGTTCAACGTGGGGCAAGTCAGTGTATCACCCCAAACGCATTGAAGTTTCTTTTTAGTCTGCTTCTGGCTCTATTTTAATATTGAGTGGGAAACCATTGCTCCGGGCACTTACGGTAATCTCTATGCCCTTTTGCTCAGCAATTTCATAAGGCAGAACAGCAACACACGCCGATCCTACCTCATTAATCTCTTCGGTAATTTTTTGAGCGGTTGCTTCAGTATAATTTAGATATTTCATCAAGCATTCGATAACAAACTCAAATGTTGTGCTCGTATCGTTGAGAAAAATCAACTGATACATTGGTGGCTCACGCAATTCTGTGTTAATTTCTACTTTTGTTTCGCTCGATGCTGAGGATGCAGTCATCTAATTTCCTTTCTGTAATTAGTAGAGTGGGAGTTACTCCCACTCTATATGGTTTGGTGTTGATTAGTCTTTTTGAGTAATTGCAATGGTCTTAGGCTTCATTGTTTCTGGAACAATTCGCTCTAATCCAACTTTAAGAATACCATTCTCAATTACTGCATCATTTACTTCAACATATTCTGCCAAAGTAAAAGACCTTGTAAAATCTCTTGCAGAGATTCCATGGTGAAGATAATGAACTTCATCTGTTTTATCTTCCTGACGACCAGTAATTTTTAGATGGCCCTCATGATACTCAACTTCTATCTCGTCTTTATCAAACCCGGCAACAGCTACCTGAATTTCATAACGGTCTTCATCAACCCGAATGATATTATATGGTGGGTAATTGCCACTGGAACCACCAGCATCTACTTGATCCATTACGCGATCAAATATTCTGTCCATTCCAATAGTGTTCCGATAAAACGGTGATAAGTCTAGTGATGTAATTTTAGTCATTTTTGTCCTCCTTATTAAGCAAGTGACTATGTTGCAACCCATAACGGCGTTGCATAACTATTTATTGATTTGTTTGGCAATATTTTAAAATTAATATCCAATAATAATTAGTAAGTTTCTATCGTAATTACTACTGTTAGCAGTAGCATGTGGCACATACCAATTCCACTGAAAAATATCGCCTGCTTTCCAGCTAATGTTGTTTCGACCTATTGCCCACATTTGACCTATCTGTTGGTCTTCCAAAAACCAAACATATTTTTTAACGTCACTGGCCGGAAGATTTTTTAATTTATCTTTCTTAGTACTAAAAAACTTTCTATTGTAATCTACATGTACCGAGACACACTTTCCCGGTTCTTGGATAGCATAACGACAAAAAGAATCTTTTAGGTTAAGGTATTGCCTAACATATTCATTTAATGGATCACTATCAGCAATATTTCCTGCTTTAACAACAGAATTTTCTGCACCCCTAGGTATATTTTTTCTTGCATACCCATTTCCCCCGCCAAAAAAATTATCAATCCCAAACTCGATTAAATCAGTATTTGGATTTGGGGGTATATGATTTCCTATATAATCACAATCATTTTTATAAGCTTCTTTGTGTTTCTCATAAGCCAACTCTGCAATGTCTTCCAATGTATCATTTTCCAACATGTTAATCCAGCATTGATTATTGTAATATTTTAAATCTTTCATTTAATATTAAAAACTTGGAGTTTTCTTTTCGTCTTTTAACTTTTTAAGCCAACGTTTTCTGGCTGCTGCCTGTCGTGCTTTTTTCTCTTGGGATGGTTTCTCAAAATGCTCGTGCTTACGAACATCTTTCAAGACACCAGATTCATCTACTTTTTTTCTAAATTTTCTAATTGCACGTTCAAATTGTCCATCACGTACTTCTACGCGATTTCCTTTTATTTTGATTTCATCGTTTTTCTTTCGCAATGTGATTACCTTTGATCTCCTGTT
>Ga0102927_1000391_pt1 | contig 10250 bp, 4 predicted proteins | sample SalPon1_A_H2O_MG_FD_78208 | JGI IMG/M metagenome (GOLD analysis project Ga0102927, IMG submission 78208) | Salt pond water microbial communities from South San Francisco under conditions of wetland restoration - Salt Pond MetaG R1_A_H2O_MG | ecosystem: Environmental > Aquatic > Non-marine Saline... | reverse complement strand
GCCTGGATTGCATTTTTGAAACCTGCTTTTTCAAAGGCAGAGTTCCAGTCTTCGATCCCCTGTATAAAGTACTTTCTCCATTTCTCCGGAGTGGCAGGATCCAAGTAGTACACGATAGGTTGTTTAGGCTCGGTGAGTTTTCCTCTGGCATAGGCTTTTTCGTCCTTTGGCTCCAGTCTCCAGCGACGAATTAATCGGACGTCATCAGATTTTAAAGCATCAGAACTGTAGTTGTATTTTCTTAAGCCAAACCAGCCTACACGGGAGTCTTCATAGCGCACCTGCATTTTATCTTCTGGCAGGGCGATGATGGAGTGATTAATTTGAAATGTAAAGGTATTGGTTGAATTTCCACGAGGAGGATTGCTCGTGGGGAAGGTCAGCGTATGGATGATTTCTGTATTTTCAGGGAAACTTTTTACAGAATTGATACGGCTTCGCTTAGCATCTACTTTCCCAATTTTGTACTCTTTTTTTAAGCCATCTGGAATAATATTGAAAGAGGGAGAATCGGCATTAAAAAAGGAAGAGACTTCTATCACGATATCTTCTCCCTCTTCAGATTGGATAGGGAAGGAAGCCAATATAGGGTTGAGGTTATTTTGGGCCACACTCAGGCTGATGGGATCTTCTTCATCGGCGATATTGGTGGTAAGTACCTGCACCAAATCTATAGACTTGCCCACTTTCACCAAGTGAATCATTTGCTCAGAAGTCTTAGACCCTGCATTTCTGTAGGCTGAATAATTCGCTGGTAACTGCTTAAGGCGCGTCACCATTAGTAAATCTTTTTCCAGTACTTCTTCAGAAAATTTGAAGTAGAGTTTATCATCTTCAAAATAAGAACTAATCAGTCCCTCACTTTTAGGCATAAAGCTTAATATTGAATCTAGGTCTTTAGAGTTTTTGTCTTGTGCAAGCCCAAGTTGGAAATAAAACAAAAACGATAAGAGTATTATTTTTTTCATGATATAATTTTCAGTATGACTAGATTTTTGGGTTTAAGTTTAAAAAAGAGTAAACTTGCTTAAGTTTATTTGAAGTTAATATAATTTTATGCTAAATAAAACCCAATTACACAATCGTTTATTTTCACAAATAGCTCTGATGAGTCTTATCTCAATTTTAATTTTAGCCTGCAAAGACTCTAAAACAACTGGTATCCCCTCCTGTGTTAAAGACGTTCCAGAAGGAATGATCTGGGTGCCCTCCAAGCAATTTTTGCAAGGCAGCAAAGCTGGGGACGACCTAGCTATGCAGCGTGAACAACCAGCCCATCTAGTAGAAGTGGATGGATTTTTTATTGACAAAACTGAAGTTACAAACCTTCAATTTATGGCCTTTGTCGAAGAAACTGGATACATCACTTTAGCAGAGCGACCATTAGATTGGGAAGAACTCAAAACACAATTACCACCTGGGGCAAACCGGCCACATGATTCAATTTTGGCTCCAGGAAGTTTAGTATTCAACAGAAATGCTAAAGTAGGTGATAACCTGAACAACTATCTAGCATGGTGGACATGGCAGGTTGGAGCAGACTGGAAGCATCCGGAAGGGCCAAAATCTTCATTAGAGGGAAGGGAGCATCACCCCGTTGTTCATATTGCTTATGAAGATGCTATAGCTTATTGTAAGTGGAAAAACAGACGATTACCAACTGAGGCAGAGTGGGAGGCTGCAGCATTAGGAACCTACGACAATAGTATTTTTACTTGGGGTGATGATTTAGAACCCCTTCATCAATATGCAAATACTTGGCAAGGAAAGTTTCCGAATATCAACACTTCATCAGATGGATACAAAGGTTTAGCCCCAGTAGGGTCTTATGCTCCTAATAGTATAGGGCTGTATGATATGTTGGGTAATGTGTGGGAATTAACCAATGATTATTTTGATATGCATTATTATCAAAAGTTACAAATCAATGACTTACAAAAAAATCCAAAAGGACCAAAAGAATTGAAACAGAATGATAACGCTTATAAATATGAAAGAGTCATAAAAGGAGGATCTTTCCTATGCCATGAAAGCTATTGTGCAAGCTTTCGTATTTCTGCACGTATGGGAAACGCCGAAAAATCCAGTTCCGATCATGTTGGATTTCGAACAGTTGCGTCTTGCGACATGCTGTCGAATTAATATACTTCTTGATGATTTATTCCTTTTATGGCTTATAATTTGCTTGTTTTTTGGATTATTGTACAACACTTATACAACATTTAATAAATGAAATTTTTATTAAATAGGACAGCATAATGTTTTTTATAGAATTGACATTACAAAACTCAATTATCAAACAAATAAATATCAAACAAAAGTTAAAATATTCTAAAATATAAAAATTAAAAATTTTTATCATTTGATTTTTGAATTTTAAATTTACTTTTAATTTAAATTCTTTAAAATGTTAAATAAAGTACTTTATATTTTGGTTAATATTATGGTATTTAACCTATCATTTGCTCAAGGTTATGACTACCAAGACTTACGCCAAAGGATTGTTGATGATAGGAGAACTGGGAATGTTGCAGAATCGACATTAGATAACTGGGTAACTTCACAACAACAAGATGGGAGCTGGCTAGACTTAAACTATAGCTCTGCAACTACTTCTAAAAACCATGTGTTAAGACTTTGGCATTTGTCTGTGGCTGTTACAAGAACTGGTGCAAATTATGACAATACAAGTTATAAAGCGGCTATAAAAAAGGGTTTAGAATACTGGCTAAGCTCAAATACAGTAGATAATAACTGGTGGTATAATAAAATATATTATCCGCAGAAACTAGGAGAACTCTTAATTTTTCTTAGAGAATTAAATGGTTTTATCCCCGAAACTTCAGCTACTTCTTTAAGCGAAGAAGATGTCCTTGCTTACTTCTCTCCAACTAGCATTCCGGATATCACAAGCCGTGGTGATGGCGCTAACGCAATCGATATAGCTGTACATTATGTTTATAGAGGATTTTTGACAGAAGATGATGCACTTCTAGAACAAACAAGAGATAAGCTTGAATCCATACTTACAAATTATATTCAACCTGATATGATTTATCATGACCATGGTCCTCAAATTATGACGGCAAGCTATGGGTGGGTGTTTTGTAATGGCATTGTCAACCTAGCTTCTTACCTTGCTGATACCCCAGCAGCTTTTGATACTAATCAAGGTAACTTTAAGACGGTGTTGGAGTTTATAAGAACTACACAAGCATCTTCTATTAGGGGGAGATATTGGGATTTTAGCGTTATGGGTAGAAGTGTGAGTAGGAAAGGTGCCCTAAATGCAAGTATGCACTATCTACAAAAAATAGCAGACAATATAGATCCAGACAATTCTACTCAGTATTTGGATATTCTGGACAGACTTAAAGGAACACAACCACCTGATTATAAAGTTAATGAATTTAATAAGCATTATTTTGTGTCTGATTATACTCAGCATTCTAGACCTGAGTATTTATTTACAGTTAGAAATACATCCAAACGCACAGTAGAGGCTGAGAGTGGAAATGGTGAAAACTTAAAGGCTAATTTCTTTTCTTATGGAGCTACCTTTACGTCTGTGACTGGTGAAGAATATTATAACATTATGCCACTTTGGGATTGGTCTATGATACCGGGTACTACCTTCCCACATACCACAACTTTTCCATCGCGACAGCAATGGGGGTTCAATTATGGTCAGACCGATTTTGTAGGTGGGGTGTCTGATGGTATGTATGGTGCAAGTACTCTACATCTTAATAAAGGAAGGACTACCGCCAGAAAAAGTTGGTTTTTCTTTGATGATGAGATGGTGTGTTTAGGCGCTGGAATTTATGATTATAGTGGCAAAAATGTTAGAACGACTATTAATCAAGCATGGCTAGATGAGCCTTCTTTTATTTCTGAATTTGGGAGTAGCACGGAAGCCTCACAGTCTTTAAGCTCCAACACCTACGCACCTTCAAATCTTGAGTACATCAGAAATGGAGATTTTGGTTATTATTTTAAAAATCAGCAAGATGTAAAATATACAATGACTAAAAAAACAGGGTCTTGGAATTCAATAAACTCCAATGCTTCCTCAGAACAAAAATCAGGGTATGTGTTTTCATTATGGTTGGACCATGGCTCTAATCCTCAAAATGATAGTTATAACTATATTGTAGTCCCTGGAATTAATACAGAGGCTAAAGCTCAATCCTACAACCCAGATACTATAGAAATAATCCAAAATGACCATACTATTCAGGCTGTTTATAACAACGCGCTGGATGTATTTCAAGTCATATTCCACCAACCTGGTTCTGTTTCTATAGGAAATAAGACTATAACAGTGGGGAGGCCTTGTGCTTTAATTTTAAAAGAAGGGAATAAAGTAAGCGTCTCGGACCCCAATCAAAATGATGTAGCATCTGTAAATGTCACTATCGAGGTAGATGGACAAGAACATTTTAAGCAGGTACCTTTGCCAGGTAATGAAATGAAAGGTTCAACCTCCAATGTTACTTTTGAAAATATACTAGCTGTAGATTCACAACGCACAGCACTAGATGTGAGACTTTTCCCGAATCCTACCTCTGATAGCGTCAAAATCAATACTCCAAACAATGACCAGTTAGCATATGAACTGTATGACCTCAAAGGCATGCGTTTAGGGCAAGGTAATTTGACGAACGATACTGAAATAGACTTATCTGGTTTTTCTTCAGGGGTTTATTTGGTCAAAGTTAGAAATAGAGAATCTGTAGAAAGCACTTATAAAATAATAAAACGCTAACCAAAACTCAGTTGGATTGAAGTAGTTTTTTTAAAACGCTTATTTATGAATCCCACAGTGTTTTTTCTAAAATGGAATGATAAAAATGACTAACCCAATATTATCAAAAATGCATAAAAATTTATTAGTCTTCAAAGTGATGTTTTTGTTACTGTTTTTAGTCAACAGCCCGTCTCTTTTTGCTCAAGATTATGAAGTTTCAGGAACTGTTTTAGATAAAAATGGCATGCCACTGCCTGGTGTTTCTATAATTGTGAAAGGCACAAGTACAGGGACGATTTCAGACTTTGATGGTAACTTTAGTTTGAAGGCTTCTTCAACTTCTACTCTAGTATTTTCATATATCGGTTTCAATACAGTTGAAAAGAAAGCAAGTGATCAAAACTTAAAAATTGTACTTGAAGAGGATGCCCAAATGCTTGATGATGTTGTGATTGTAGGGTATGGAACACAAAAAAAGGAAACCGTTACTGGCGCAATCAACACCGTAGAAGGTGCTGATTTAATAGACATTCCCACTTCAAATTTAAGTACCGCTATCACAGGTAAACTTCCTGGTGTTACTACCATTCAATCCTCTGGAAGGCCTGGAGAAGACGCTGCAGATATTTTTATTCGTGGTCGCTCCTCATGGGCAAATAGCTCTCCTTTGATAATTGTAGATGGTGTGGAAAGAACCAGTTTAGCTCAGATAGACCCCAATGAAGTAGAAAGTATTTCTGTCTTGAAAGATGCCTCTTCTACAGCTGTATATGGGGTACGTGGTGCCAATGGTGTGATTTTGATAACAACGAAGCGTGGAGAAGTTGGCTCACAAAATATTAATATTTCCGCCAACTTATCTGGACAGTCCCCTTTAAATATTCCAGAGTTTTTGGGCTCCTATGATCATTTATTACTAAGACGTACAGCTTCCATCAACGATGGACTTAATATTGAAAATGATCCTTTTATTTCCGATGAATCCTTGGAAGGCTTTAGGTTAGGCACAGACACATATAGATACCCCAATTTGAAATGGTATGAAGAAGTTATCAAACCTTTGGCTTTTCAACAGAGGTATAACATCAATGTATCTGGAGGTACGGAGAAGGTAAAATATTTTGTATCGCTTGGTTATCTAGACCAAGAAGGGATGTTTAAATATGATGATTTAAATGACAAATATAGCTCAGATACAGATTATAAACGCTTTAATTTCAGGTCGAACTTAGATTTTAAGGTTAATGAATACCAAACCCTAAGTGCTAATATTAGTGGTAGAAAAGAGCAAAAAAATGGATTTCCTAACGTTGGTAATTTGTTTCAGACCTTAATTGCAAAAGTACCCTACGTATTTCCTATACGCAACCCAGACGGCACCTATGCTGCTAGTTTAGGACAATCCAATCCAGTTGTGAAAATCGCTGAATCTGGATATGACAGGACAAGTATCAATAATTATGATATAGTTGGGGTATTAAAAAATGACTTAAAGTTCATAACTGACGGTTTATCTTTTGATATAAACCTTTCTTATAATAGCATCACAGGGACAACTAAGAGTTATAGAGAACAAGCAGATACCTATTACTTTGATCCTATTAATGAAACCTATGATCAAATTACAGAAGCAACTCCTTTTACCTTTAGAGGGGAACGTCCAGAGACCACTTATACCAACTTAGGTCTTCAATTTTTCCTGAGACATACCAAAAAAATTGGAAAGTCTAATATAAACACAACCTTGGTTTATAATCAGCAAAATGAAAAATTTAATTCCGGGAATCCATTTGTACTAATGGGCTATGCGGGTAGGTTAGAATATGATTATGATAGTAAATATCTAGTAGAATTCAATGTAGGCTATAATGGTTCAGAAAATTTTGCCCCAGGCAATCAGTTTGGGTTTTTCCCAGCTGTATCTGCGGGTTATGTGTTGTCGAGAGAGTCTTTTATGGAGCCGGTTAATGATGTGATAAAGTTTTTAAAAATCAGAGGCTCTGCGGGTTTAGTCGGAAATGATGATATAGGTGGTAGTCGTTTTTTATGGCAAGGGCTATACCGCTATATCAGCCCTACGCCTTCTAATCTTCAGTATTTTGGTTTTGGAACAACCAATCCCTCAAGTTTGGGTGGAATATTTGAATCACGGACAGAAAACAGAGAATTATCATGGGAAACTTCCATGAAGCAAAATATTGGTATTGAGGCAAAGCTATTTGGAAATGGGCTTCTCAATTTTACATTTGATGCCTTTTTTGAAAACAGACAGGATATTTTGATGCCAGCAAGATCTCTCCTCTTTACATCAGGTATTCCTTCGCCTCAATATAATATTGGAGAAGTAGAGAACTGGGGCTATGAGTTGGATTTAAGCCACAGCCATTATATAGGAGACCTAAGCTATTCCCTGAAAGGCATGTTTAGTTTTGCTCGTAATAAGATTGTGAATTATGATGACCCTCAGGGCACTCCTTCATGGCAAAAATTTGAAGGCTACCCTATAGGTCAATTTAGAGGCTATGAGTCTTTAGGATTTTTCACTTCTCAAGAGGATATTGATAACTCACCAGACCAAAGCTCACTTGGTGGGCCTATCATTCCTGGAGATTTAAAATATGCTGATATCAATGGTGATGGGATTATCGATGAACGCGACAGAAAAGCCATAGGTTATTCCAGCTTACCCGAAATTTTTTATTCTATTTCTCCTGAAATCCGATGGAAGGGGATAACCTTAAATGCTATGTTTCAGGGAGCTGCCAATGCTTCTGTCATGTTTACTGCTAATGCCGGGTTTGAATTTGGTGGCGCTGCTGGTGGTGGCCAAGTGACCTCACTTCATCAAGACTACTGGACTCCAGACAATCCCAATGCACAGTACCCAGCCCTACACCTCAATCCACAGCACAGTAATAAAAATGTGAACTCATTTCATCTTAAATCTGGAAATTATATAAGACTGCGTAACCTTCAGTTGAGTTATGATTTGCCTGAAAAAATCACAGAAAGGCTTAATTTTTCTAATGTAAAAATCTCCCTTGGAGGTAATAATTTAAAAATATGGTCTGAGCTAGATGGGTTTGACCCTGAAACATCAGACCAAACAGGAGAGGTTTATCCTCAGCAAAAAGTTTATAACCTAGGAATCAATTTAAATTTATAATACTTATGGACATCCAAAAATTATATAAGGTATTAGTTGTTTCAATTGTACTTCTCTGTTCTACATCATGTACAGAAGTTTTTGACTCATCACAGCTTGAACAAGCTCCAGAACAAGACCTTGATTTTGATAAGGTTTTTAAGGATTATCAGCAATTTAGGCAATATCTGGACTATAGTTATAAATTTATGCCCAGCCATTTAGGCCGTATGTGGAACAGTATGATATGCGAACTCTCTGACGAATGTGAAGGTTTGGGCGTTAATGTGTCTTCACCAGTTTTTAATAACGGGGCATGGACGGGAGACAGAATACAAGGCCCAAGCTCAAACCCGCAGACGGCTGCAAATTTTGAACTTGAAGACATGTGGATCGAATTATTTAAAGGGATTCGGCATGTGAATTTAGTGATCAAAAATATAGATCTTGTAGAGAATTTTCCTTCACAAGAAGTCTATGAACGCTCACTAGGTGAGGCCCATTTTATAAGAGCTTATCTTTATTTTGAACTTGCCAAACGCTGGGGAGGTGTACCGCTCTACGATAGTGCTTTGGAACTTGGTGTTGATGACCTTGACGTCCCTCGGAGTTCTTATGAAGAAACAATAGATTTTATTGTAGCAGATACTGATTTGGCAGCTTCTCTACTTGATTTAACAAATTCTGAAGGCGATGTGGGCAGGGCTACAAAAGGAGCGGCAATGGCTCTAAAGTCCAGAGCCCTGCTGTATGCAGCCAGACCGCTTAACAACACCACCCAAGACCCTGCAAAATGGGAAGCAGCCGCCAACGCAGCTTATGATGTTATCAATCTAAATCAATACAGTCTGGACTCAGATTATGTTAAAATGTTTTTTAGACCCAACTTAGGTACAGAAATCATAATGAACCGGCCTAGGCGAAAAATCAATTTTGAACAAGGGCATACCAATAACTCTAACTTCCTTGTGCGATTTATCGTACCACAAGGCTATCTAGGCTGGATGGGTACTGCAGTGACTCAAAACTTTGTAGATCTGTATGAAGACTCTAATGGATTTCCAATTGATGATGCATCTTCTAATTATGACCCAACAGACCCTTATGCCAACAGAGATCCTAGATTGAAAATGTCTGTACTTTATAATGATCGCTTTTGGTACGACAGAAATACTCAATTCTATAGAAATGGAGGCTTAGATTATGGCTCTACCTTGATAAACCCGATGGGGTATTCCATTGCTAAATTCTGGCCAGAAGAGCATCAACGCTATAAAGGTACTTCTACATATCTGAATTACATTGTATTTAGGTATGCTGAAATCTTACTGAATTATGCAGAAGCAGCTAATGAAGCTTATGGACCAGATGGCCAAGTCCCAGGGGCTAGTATGACTGCCAGAGATGCTGTCAACCTAGTAAGGCAACGCGTAAATCACGTTCCGCTCCCATCGCAGCTTTCTTCTAGCAAGGATGCTATGAGAGAACGCATCATCAATGAACGTGCTGTAGAGCTTTCTTTCGAAGAACACAGATGGTATGACATCATCAGCTTAGAAAGAGGAGTAGAAGTATTTGGTGAACAAAACCCAATTATGGGTATGAAAATCACAAAAAACGAAGATGACACCTTTACTTATGAGCCTTTTCTTCGTGAAACAAGAACCTTCAAGCCGCATATGCATCGCTACCCAATTCCTAATAGTGAGATTTATAAAAGCAATAGCCTAGAGCAAAACCCAGGATGGTAAGATTATTTAGACGAAGCTCAAAGAAAAAAGAAAATTATAACACAATGAATGACGTAAAAATAAATTCAGAATCACTAAGGTGCCTATTGGTTTTTGTTCTCATGCTTTATTTTGCCAAGGCTCTACCTCAAAATGCTTCAGATGATTTTGAAGTCAAGGGAGTTGTGACTGATAGTGATGATAACTCATTAAGCAGTGTAAACATTACAATAAATAATCAAACTTCTTCAACTTATACTACTGCCACAGGAGAATTCAAAATAAATGTATCTAAGTTGGATACCCTAATGTTTTCTCATCCAGAATTTGTGTCAAAAACGTTTATTGTTTCAGATGCTAAGGATATAACAATCACTTTGCAAAGAGAGTTGATTCAAAAAAGACCAGTAAACGTAGCCTTTGGAACTTATAAAAATTCAACCCTGCCTGCTGCTATCAGTACTATAAATGAAACAGAGGTTAGAAAAAATGCAGTCAATACCATAGAGCAGGCACTCAACGGAACGCTGTCTGGATTGTCTTCTATCAAAAATGGAAGTGAGAAATTCGGACTTTCGAATTACAATTTCTATGTAAGAGGTGTGGCTACTACTGGCAACTCCCG
>Ga0102927_1000389_pt1 | contig 10266 bp, 3 predicted proteins | sample SalPon1_A_H2O_MG_FD_78208 | JGI IMG/M metagenome (GOLD analysis project Ga0102927, IMG submission 78208) | Salt pond water microbial communities from South San Francisco under conditions of wetland restoration - Salt Pond MetaG R1_A_H2O_MG | ecosystem: Environmental > Aquatic > Non-marine Saline... | reverse complement strand
CCCCGCGGAAAATAACCTCGAAAAATACCCCCTCCCCCTCCCTGGATGATATCCCGACGGGAAATATAAGGTTTTCCAAATTTGAGAGTTTTATTTGGGTTCTGTATTTGTTTTTAGTTTCGTTGTGACGTGCTAAAGAAAGGAAAAAAGAGGAATTTACACACCACAAGTATCTTGAAAACTCATGATTTTCTTTTTTTTTGAAAAGATTTCCATATGAACTTCTACAATTTTTGGCAGTAGCGGGCGCATGTAGGCTAAAAATCGTCAAAATTAAGCCAAAAACATATGGCTCCGAAAAGTTTAAGAAGGTTTAGATTTACTTTGAAAGGATTGTTGACTTTGGGAACCAACACATCCTTATTGCTTAAGTTTTTACGGACGAAAGCGTTGTCAAATACAAGTTTGTTTTTCCACGAGTCTTTCGTTTTTTATTGACATAGCTTTTTTCGTGGAAAAAATATCTTTTTGTTTTTGTTCATAGTTTTTACCTTTGAAGATTATTTGACGTTATTGCTGCTCATATTTGGTTTAATGAAGCTCTTTACTTTTCTTTACGAAACTTGTTCCGTACTTTTTCCATTAACTAGTACTATTTGTAAGTAATTAAATAAATAAAAAAACAAGTTTTTCAACTCAAAGTAAGTAGCATCATCAAAACAAAACGAAGAGAAATTATCACGTGTAAGAAAAAAGTTGCCTCCTCCTTAATACCTCGCTCTTTACACTAACGTTTTTTATAGAATTTAAAAAAAAGCTTATTATTATAACTAAACGGTCATTGTGTTTTAGGAATCGTTCTGAAAGAATTCGGAAAAAAAGTCAAAATTTAGCATAAAGAAGAAGGTCTTGAGGAGGGGGCATATACGTTTCCATACGTAATAATTTCAGTTCATTTTAAGTTTTGATGTTGCTCCTTACTTTTAGTTGAAAAAAAAACATGTTTTTTTTAGACTTAATTTATGACCGTTTTAAATAATACCAGGCATTCCGGTTCCCCCTGCATGAAAAATTCCTTTCTCTTGTGGAAAATTCCTCCGTGGAAAGTTCTTTTCACGCAAAATGTCCCTTCCCTGCCGGGGAAATTCCCCCGGATAATTACATTCTGTCTGAAAATTCCACCTGAAAATTTCTTGCGGATAAATTTGGGTTAAAAATTCTCCTTAGCGCGCTTTCATTTGAAAAAACTTTAATTTTTGATTGGTTTTAAAATCATGTTGGTTATCTCCTCCTCCGTGGAATGGCTTTCGAACAAAAAGCCAGCAAAAGGGTATCTTCCAACTAATGTTTTTTTTTTGGGGGGGGGGGCTGTGGGGTACAAACGAAACTTTGAAAAACGCATTAAAAATGGGAAATTGATATATTCTCCCTAATGATATCTCCGAATATTTCTGTTCTACACTGTTATTACGAAAGTAAAGAGTAACATTAAAATCCAAAATGAGCAGAATTTATTCCGTATAAGAGGGGGGCTACCCCTTCCTCATCTGAACCAATTGATGGTCGCAAAAACTTCAGAGTGTTTTCATTAGAAGAGAAACTGAGGGTTCTATTCCTTTATTTAAGGTCTAAAGGGAATGGAGACCAACCAGCCGCGTTGAAGTGGTATTTTTGGGGGGTATTTTCTGGGGGAATGGTTACCAGGGGTTATTTTCCTTGGGTGGGGGAAGGGTAAACGCCGGTCTCCATATTAATGCTGATACTGCTCAATTGGGAAATATTGGATAAAATCATGTTTGGTATAAAAACATTGCCAGGAAATTTTGTCAATAAGATGGGCGTTTTCTAAAGAATTTGTTTGATGTTAGTAAATTAACTTATTTTAAATATATCAATTGGTATTAATATATTTTGATCTTCATCAGAATTTCCATCAAAATATGGTTTTAAAAAGGCCGATGGGAGGGGCAAAAACAGACGGATCTAGGTTTTAAAACTGCGGTTTTATTGTCTTACTTTTTCCAGAGTCGAGTGGGGAAGGGGTAAGGGGTCATATCGTAAATAACTTGCACTAGAGGCCAACACGTCATTCGTCTTTTATTATACTAAAACTCAAATAATGTCAGATTCCTCATTCGTTTCAATATGTTAGAAATAAGTATTTTTATGCTTATCTCAAGTTCTTGGTTCGTTTACCCAAAGGACTAGAGCTTTTTATCGGATTAGGAAGCTTAGGCTTTTTTTATTGGTTAGGGATTTTCCTCTTAGGGGTCTTTTAAATTATGTCAATGTGGTGTAATTGTTATTTGTCCCGTCTTTCAGTATTTGGGTTTGACAAAATAAAACGGAGCAATGGAATTATGGCCAAAAAATTAAGAGATCCTCTCTTATTAGAATTATCGGTACATCCATATTTTATGGTACATACTCAAAAATTTTGCTTAGCTGAATCAGACAACAATCGGTTCACCATCTCTATTCGCAGACAATTAGCTTTAATTCACTGAAATAGACTACGTTATGTATATTCCAATTCAGGGTGTATATTTGCAAACTAGGGGGTGGGGTAATTTTCATTTCCGACGCAAATGAATGTTCCATTTGGTTCAGAATGCAATTCTGACTATAGAGGTAAGTTTGAACTTCTTACTATAGAGCTAAGTTTGAACTCCTCCCCCCCTTATGTGCAAATATATACCCTCCTTAATATATAATATGGTTACTAGAGTAGGCTATTGTATTTTCATCATATTTTGTATGTTTCATTAGGATTAACCTCACTTCCCTTCTCGAATATGTACCATGGAATATAGAAGTACCAAATTATCTCACTTTCGGTCAAATTCTCAGAACTAGGCTACATTTTAATTAAATTAAATTATACTAAACACCAGTTAATTTCAAATGTCTCGTTTGTAACTCTATCCTATTCCTCCATCATATTCCTTTATTCCTGAGACTTCTTGTCGGATTAGGAAGCTTATACTTGATTGATTGGTTGGTGATTTATCTTTAGGCCCATTCACAATGAAATTTTACTAATACCAAGATTATCTAACGCTAATTAAAACCAACCAGAAACTTTCTTTAGCCAATCGTAAAATACCATGACAAATCTGATTGGTTCAAATTAGCGTTAGTATTAGTATAACCTCATTGTGAATGGGCCTTTAGACATCTTAAAATATGTCTGATTTTATTTTTGTTAGTCCCTTCTTTCATTATTTGAGCTCGCTAAAATAATCGAGGAAAACGGAGTGCAGCCATTGGACTTATCAGCATTGCCATTCATCAGCTATTTCGCATTGCCATCCCATATCGTAATATACTTAACATAAGAATGCATACCGATCTACCAATGGTCAACTATAAGTAATCCACCAATCATAATCAAGCGCCAAAACCCTATAGGCTGCTGTGTATTATCCGGACGAGCCCTTGCGTTGGGTGGTCGCCTTTAAACTATTTGTCTTATTCATTGTTTTACATATTCGATATATGACGACTTCTACGTACTTATGACACAACTGCCTCTTTATGGATTATTCTTTGCGGTTAATTGTGTATGGCTATGCTGTTTCACCTATGTAATTGGATGGATTAGTAGGGTTAAGGCCTCGTTCAAGTACTTATCTATATTAATTACTAAAGCAGGAAAACAGTCTTCCTTTCTTCTTCTATCTTTCTTTTTTGTTTATATGTTTAATTATTTATATATTATCTATTATTTATTATTCATTTTTTTTAATATCTTATATATTATTTATTGTACATTATTTATTTATGATTATTTTTTATAGTTTATATTTTTTATGTTTTGTTGTATGGTGTGCGTTTGTTTCTGTGTTTGTGCTGTTGCACTGGTGATTTCCTTTTTCACTATAAGAATGTATAACGATCTACCAATGGTCAACTATAAGTAATCCACCAATCAGAATCAGGTTCATATTCTTCACCAGTATGACAACCCTGCTTAGCCAATTTGGACTACTGTTGTTGCCACCATCCATATTCATTCCTGTTTAGGGACTTCAAGAAATATTTGTGGACTGAGTAGTTAATTTTTCTTTTTGTATAGTGTTGCTTTCACACTACTCGATAGATTGTTTCTCACCAAGACGTTAAGTTATTTAATCTTAGGAGGAAAATTTTGTCTGTAATGTGATGCGAGGGCTAAGTACACTCGAGATGTAGTCATAATTTTATGTTACTTGAATTTATGTTTCGTTACGGGAAAGCAGTGCCGGTTCTGGCCTCTGGCGCCCGGAACAAAACTTGATTACCCCCTCCCCTCCTGCCTCCCAAAGATTTTCAGGCCAAATTTTAGCAAAAATTTCATCCACTAACAATATTATCATTTATTAACAAAATTTGAATGCAAAATGTCACAAAAAAATATTAAAATTAATTAAATTTGGTCTTCTTACTTTTATTTTCAAGAAATGATGATGAAGATATGGGAAAATCAAAGTGTCGGATTGAATTTTCTTATGCTTACTGCCAACTCTTCCCTTTACTTTATTTTAATAAGAATCAAATTTCAAAGATTACAAAATGATTATAACCGTTAGACTATTTATTTGAAATGATGCGCCCCTGGACTTTCTGCACCCGGGGCAAATCCCCCTCTGCCCCCTAAGACTGCCTCTGCCGGAAAGCCAACATAGTAGCATAAACATTGATTTTTTATGAATATTTAATAAATTTTGAAAAAAAAAACTTCTCCTAGAAAGTCTTTCATGATTGATCGGAGCTTGAATCTCATTCTCCATTCCATATTTTCAATATTTGAATACTGTGCTTATGATGATCTTAGACTATTATTGCGATTGTTTTATGGATTTTTACGTCAGCCTAGTGTGAAAGATCATGTTGAAGTGTGAAAGGTTATACAGACGTAACGTAACCACTTTAAAAACTACGGACGTAGTGTGAAAGCCGCTTAATTTTCAGGTTTAAACCTAGTTTAAACCGCCTAAATGATCAGGTAATGTGATAATTATGTATAACTATAACATTATGGTTTAATAAACATGCTTAGTTCCTGCTTCTAAATACATTGCTGCTTGATTAAAATTAACGAGACTTTATGTATTCGGCCGTGTAATTGCCATTTGTCAGATACTTAAGTTTATTTAAAAGCATGAAATGTGTGTTTATCAATTTATTATGATCATTATTCACAATCTCTAACATCCTTGATAGTCTTTATATTAATTATTTATTTGATAATATTTTTCCTTTTTTATGTCCTAACGAGGGTGCCAATTGATGAAATCAGGAGGGATGCAAATACATATTTCTTAAACGGAAATAGTAAAAAATTAAAGGTTTTTTTCAAAATCTGGGGGAAGGGTAATCTTCCAATTGATGACCGTGGTCCCAACCCTCCTAAGTATATCGAATATAAAGTACAGAACCTAGTTGTTTTTTTAGTTTGTAGAATTTAACTGCCTTATTACTTGTTGATTAATACAATGCTATGTCAGAGCAGAACCCCTAGTTTCCTTGGAAGGGGCCTAAGCCCCTCTTTGGAGTGGCGTTGGCCTCCCATGCACACAAGACCTATTCTTATTCCTTCTGTGACTCGTCATCGTGAATTGCATATTGATGAGCAAAAATCATATATAATCTTACGCAGCTACATATTAATCACCTCTCCCCCCTAAAAAAAAAAACAGGAATAAGCTTGTTTAACCCACGCAAATTGTAGCTAACCTTAATTTCAATGATCATTTCTAAATTAAATTCTTGCTTTCCCTTGGTGTTGCCACGTTGAAACGTGATAAGCAGAACTATTTAGTGAAATTTGACAGCGCTTTTTGTCCATTACAAATGTCAATTCCCATTGACAAGAAAAGCTACGTTCAAAGAAAACCTACATCTTCTTAAGCGGTTTGGTATCATATGTGTTTTTAGTTTATTATTTTGTGATTTTCGCCCAAAGTTTTTTTATTTTGGCACCCCTTACTATAAGGAACTGCATAACTGCATATGGATACCTTTTTTCATTAGAAAATTAATTCCTGATTATTCCTTTTTAGGATATATATGATCCTGAAATTTCCATCAAACAGTTCAAACAATAAGATTTAATTTTCAATATCCTTGGCACTTAGCAGTTTCTCATAATTTCTAGTACGTCCAACAGAATTGTGTTGTCATGGAGTAGCTAGTAAGTGATAGAACTACAATGATGAAAAAAAGTTTACTTCACTGTGCTATTGCACTGACTTATTTTTGTGCAGTAATTACGCAAGCATATCCGGGGGCTACTGAGCTACAGGGCTGCAGGGCTACATGGCTTTTCCTCGCCGTTAAATTTTTCGTATATTGGTCTTAAAAATACCAGAAAAAACCTTACACTCCCCTCCTCTAGAAAAATTCTTTTGGTAAAGTTTTGGTGAGTGGGCCAAACCATTTCGCAAGGCCAAATCGTCAAATAGTGAATACAGTCTAGGTCATTTAGTAATCTAGGATTATTTTTTTTTTTTTTTTACACGGTTATTTAAAAGGGATTGTTTTTACAGTGCAACCCGTCGTAGCCCCTGCAGCAAAGAAGCCAGTAACTACGGCTCCCGCAAAAGTAGACAGTGGACTAGCTCCAAAACGTAAGTTTCTCTTCGTTCCCTTTGTCTGTGGTGGTTCAGATGGCGGTTGTTACGCAATATAAATTTGAAGGAGGGATTTATAACTGAGATTTTAGTTTGAGTTTTTCGGCTGTTATTTACGAATATTCATTTTTCCAAGGAAGCTTTTTTGGGTACTTTTTGTTCAAATTATCAAGTAAAATTAGCTTTTATCATCACCCCCCTCCCCGAAAAAAAAAACTGCACGTATTTTCCTCTAGTTATGTTGAGACCCAATTAAATGACTGAAAAAGAAGGAGAAATAGAAATAAGTAAAAAGGGAGAAACAAAACATTTTGGAATAAACAGGGACTATTAATTGTTTTGAGACTCAAATAAGATTTACAAAAACGTATCAACTAATCGATAAGTCGCATTTCTTTAATTACAACGGTCAATAAATATGCCTATCTCGAGTCTATCCACGTACGTAGGTATTTTGTCGGGCGGAGAGAATGAAAAAAAAAAAAAAAAAACTAGGTCTAGCAATTTGGAATGTGAAGCAGTTATGGGAGTAAAAACCTCAGAATTTAGGGGATGCGTTCCAGAAGCCCCACCTCCCTTTTTGCACAGATGCTTAGTAGTAGATATTTTCATAAAAACTATATTGTCGCCCAAAATCACTGGCGTTATGTGAGCAATTAAAAAGCCTTCTTGTGCATATAATCTGTAGAATTAAAAATAGCGTAATGTAGATAGAGAATTAATTGCGTGATGGAGCAACTCGGGGTTCGGCTTGATCAGTAAAGTGATAATATGTAAATAATGTCTTATTCGAAACACAGTAGTGCCATCTATTAAATTTATGATGCGTGAACATTTTTAGCGAGTATTAAAAAGAAAAAAAGTTTTAGCACAGCATTTCTAAAAAGTTTTGAACTCAACCCGCTTAAAAAAATAATATTTATTTTATACTTATTCCGAAATGTTTGAAAATAAATAAATTTTCTCTCTCTCTCTCACTCAGAGATTGGTTATGATTGACAATGACTAAGAGTTTGGTTATGATTGACAATGACTAAGAGTTTGGTTAATTAGTACCTCATTGATAAAAGAGATTCTATTGAAGCCTTTCTCTTGCTTTCCTTTCTTTCTTTCTCTCTTGCCTATTTTTATTTTCTCTTTGGTAATGCCAAATTGACCTTTCTGTATATTTTAAGCAGTTCCCATAAGTTGATATTCGACCTTCAAGAAGATGCAGTCGACTGCCAATAATTTGAATTCGCGATAATTTGAAATTTTTTCGCAGTCCCTTAAAAAACATTTGGTAAATTGAAAAAAAACCACCTAGGTAGTTTCAGATTGTGACGAGGGTGTCTTACTTGACATTACCCTATAAAATTTTATAAATTCTGCTAAATAGCATTGATAAAAGGGAGAATGTGAATATAAGTTCTGACCTCTATAATTATGATTGATAAGGCCTGGAAAAATGTCACCACCCTATATAACTGCTTAAAAAAAAACGAATTTACCAAGGAAACAGAAAACCCCACTCGGTTATAGGGGTCACGATATTTCACAGGATTCATCCCCCTAGACACAGAGTGGTTACTTCTACCAAACTATGATGATTTTACCTTAGAGAATTTGGTTCACATGAACGATGACATTGCTGTTCATGGTGCTTAACCAATCTCAAAGTGTTGACTTTTCAAGATGAGGAAGAGGATAAAAAACAATCATCACTTAGTCCAATTCTATTAACAAGGCAAAAATTTTGCCCTAGAAATAATAATAATAAAAATATATATACTCTCTTAAGTATACTGCTATTAATGTCACGGCAACTATTGCTACTACACAAGCTAAGGGTATTAAAGTGAAGCTCTCAATGGATGTCTAGGTGGAAAACAATTTGCGAAAAAAAAAAATTTAAAAACTAGGTTACCGAAAAAATTTTAATGTTTTCAATTTTATAGCTTTAATAGATGGAAAATTATTAGGATTTTGATCCTAATAGGATTGGATCATTGGATTGGAGATTAATTGAACAACGTTAAATTAGTAGAAATTAAGTAGAAATTCATTTTTTGCCCGCATGATTTTAACACTCCATATACACATGAGATTAAGGAGTTGAATAAGAGTTTATATGTATGTATGTACATATATGTGTTACGTATTTTTAATAAAACACTTGTTTATTTGACAATTCTTCCTTGTTCGTTCTTGATTATTTGATCATCCCTTGAGTTTCGAAAGTCGATAAGTTGAGTTTCGAAAGTATCGAAAGTCGACTGTACACACAAACATAGATAACGACTCAAAAAGGTACTCTAGTTTTTAGCCCTATCATAAGTGGTCAGGATTTATCTCAAAAGTCTTAGTGATTCGTATCGCTCGTTCTCTCTTTCCCTTTTTTTCTTTTTCTCTTCCACATGTTTCTCCTCATTTTTTGAGTGTTTTTCGAAAATATTATTCTCTCTACCTTTTTTGACGGCCTCTTCTATCTTATACGTATATTTAAATAGATTAAGTTGCCGTCTTATTTAGCTTCCTATGCGTTTATTTGTAATTTGTTTTATTTTTATGTAGCTTTGCTTGTCTGCTTTTTCATAGATTTTGTTATTTTAGCTTTCTGGCACAATTAGTTTCATTATCTATTTATATTTTAGTACCAGGGGTTCGAGCTTCGCTCGATGAAAAGAAGGATAGTTTTTTTTTTTTCTGCAAAACAACTTTAATTAGATTCAAACATAATGTTATAGTGCAGGAAATAAATCTATACAATTATATTGTATTAACCATGTTTATGAAATCTTTGTTTTGGTATTTTCATTATAAAAAACAAACAAAATGCCCCTCCCCAACCTAGATTTTGCGATCTTTTTATCTTTTTTATATCTTTGTCATTTTTTTTTATTAAAAAAAAAAATCCGTCCTTTCCCTTTTTGCTTTTCTGAATTGATGCCTTTGAACTATATATATATATATATATATAAAACTTGCCTGACCAAAAATCCAGGCTAAAATAACAATATTTTGAATTAAATACTATCACTCTCTTGGTATTGTCGTTTAAAGTTCAATCGACCTGTTCTGTTAAGTAGCAATGACCATTAACCCAACACAGCGTTGCCAATGTGGTACAGTTGTACTGTTTTTGGTTCAGTTTAGAGGTCCTGGTATATTGTGGTAGATTTAAAAAAAAATTCGCTGAATACAAATTTTCGGGCACATTTTGGTTTTACTTGTTCCTTACTTACTCGGGTTTAGTTTATCGAAAATGTTCTTCTGGCTACCGTGAATTTTTAACATGGTATTTAGACAATACAAACTAATCTCTTGCGGAACAATTTTAGCTGGCGTACCGGTACAATTCATTTCAAAGCGTTGGCAACGCTGACTCTGTCACTTAGCACAGAAGAGTTTCACAGAAAAAACCACTTCTTTTTTATTGCCTCTGATTACCGCCTCAGTGTCATCTTATTTTATTCTTTTTACTATGCATGTGTGTGTTTGTTTGTCTATTTTGTATGTATTGTTTTTTTTGTTGTTTTTCTACTTATGTGATAACAAGCTAATGCTGTGTTATATCTTATGGAATATCATATGAGTTCAAAACTTCCAAAAAAAAATAATTTAAGCAATCCTTAATCAAAATGTTTAATTGTTTCAATCAGTATTTATTGCAAGTTTTGCACAGGTTGGTCCCTTGTGGCAGCCTCCTTTTTCACTAGTATTACAGGAAATT
>Ga0102927_1000386_pt1 | contig 10279 bp, 8 predicted proteins | sample SalPon1_A_H2O_MG_FD_78208 | JGI IMG/M metagenome (GOLD analysis project Ga0102927, IMG submission 78208) | Salt pond water microbial communities from South San Francisco under conditions of wetland restoration - Salt Pond MetaG R1_A_H2O_MG | ecosystem: Environmental > Aquatic > Non-marine Saline... | reverse complement strand
TAGGTTAGGGCTTTACCTTTTAAAACTTTTTCCGCTAAATCCAATTGTTTTGTTGCATGACGGACTAAAGCGTCATTACCGGCCTTCTTAACTTTTTTAGTAAAATTATCAGTTAACCAATAAGTTATACCTTTATCCTCACCTGATTTTGGCTCAAATACTTGCCAACGCTTTGAGTCATTTTGATTTTCGCCATCAAACTGATCAAAAAAACGATCAAACCATAAACCTGCATTTGCCTGATTTGTAAACTCAGGAAGAACTTGTTTGGTTTGTTGCTCTTTATAAATAGGTAGGCTCATGAAGGCTCTCCCTGTGGTGACTCTGGGATCGATTTATTATCGTTAGACTCATCCACCATAAATGCTTTAGCAAACTTCTTAACCCAATCCATTAGCGCTTGTGCTTCGGCTTGAGCCAGTCGATAGGTATGCATATCTTCAAGCGTAATACCCTCTAGCATATCCTGATAATTCTCAGTTGGTTTTTCTTTGTTAGGTTTGCTGTAGGGTTGCTTGGGCATTGGATTAATCGTATTGCCTCGACTACAAAGCCAGTCAGACAAGGTCTCGTATAACAGAAAGTAAGCCTTTTCTTTTTTATTTCTTTTATTTTCAGCTTTATCAAATGCACTTTTTGATCTAAAAAAAGCTGCTGCCTGCCCTAAACCATTGGTATGAATCATAGCAGGCAAGCTAGACGCATAGCTTTTGTATTCGCCATGAATCTCTTTATCTTTCGCTGCCTCTAATACACGCTCCATCGCATATTTAGCACGCTGTTGTTGAATGGTTTGGCTCATGCTTTATCTCCTGTTATCGGAGTGACCGCGCACCAGCCCATGCCAACCGTTTCATTGCCGCCGATTTGTAACCAAGGCTTATCCTTAAATAAACCTATGACTGATGTTAAAACCCAATTTGCAGATTGATCACTTGGTAGATCAACTTTTCTTTTGTTTTCGTCAGGTGGGCGAACTTTGTTAGCCGCTAACCCAATATATAACAAAGTTTCTGGTGGCAATGTTTCCTCATACCACAATGCACCGCCTGTGACTGTTTTGCTGGGTGAATCAATGGCGATGTGAGCATTCACTGGTGTGGCATGTTGGCATAAATGAGCGAACATCGTATCGCTGACAATTACCAACTGTTTAGCCAAGGCTTCCTGCGCATCATCACGCTGCATGAGCTCAGCTATGCTATCAATCACATTACTTAAGTCCTGCTCACAACTACTAAAACGATATTCCTCTAGGAATAAATCTGTGTTGCCACCACTTGTATGCACACAAGCTTGTTCATCACTTAGTTTAATATCAGGCATAGAAACCGTTAAGCCAAACCGCTGTGCATCTCGTTGATAACGCTTTAAAACATCAGGGCACGTTACCCACTTAAATTGCGAAGTGAGAGAACGGATAGGTAATAACAATAAACGCGCATCGCTGACGATCAATGCACCCGCATGTTCACCTGCTCCATTTGTATCAGGACCAAAAACATAAATAACACTAGCTTTGCTTTTGCCGTGTTGTAGTTCCGCATGATTACGCAACGCTCCCTTCATCGAGGAGCCGAACACGCAGGGATAACCATTATGCCCTTCGCGCTGAATCGGCAAATCAATCACGCCCGTATTCGAGCCAGTGCCTGCATGAATGGACGTTTGGGCTAATAAACCTAAAATTGCTGTTGCTTGTGTCATAAATTAATCCTTTGCTTCATCGTTCCAAACGCCAACGGCGACGTGACCAAAACCCAGTTCTGTTAATGTACCAACTTGCTTATCGTGTAGCGCCTCAATAGCTTGTTTCGCCGTGCTGCTATCCTGTAACTCAAGATAAAAAACGCTGCCAGCAGGAATAAAATTGGTCACTGTTCTAGGCGCATGTTTTGCCATATCCCAGCCACCTTCGCGTAATAGTTTGCCGGTAACAGCGCTGTGTAATTTCAGATTTATACCTTTGAGCGTCCCCATCCAAACCGTTTGCTCGGGACATTCCTGCTTAATAAAATCGGGTAAGATTTCATTAGGCTCAATGGGTAAAGGGGTCAGTAAATATAAAGCGAATTTGCCGTTTTTAATCGCTGAGGCTTCAATAGTGGTTAGTAGCTGAGGCGTTTGTTGAACTAGTTTTACTTGAGCCGGACGGCCTTCCCCGCCTAAACGCACAACCGTTTGAGAAGGCATTTTAGGCAAACCTGCTACCACATCTAATTCAATTAGTAACTCAGCTTCAGGACGCACATGCTGAGTTTGATATAATAAGCCTTCAATAACGCCACGCCTTTGATTGTCGCGGGCAATGCCTAGGCGTGATTCGCGCTCGAAAAGTTTGTCAGCTTTTACAAGAGAGTCTGGGTCAGGCTTCTCACCTAACAAGACTTTGCTTAAATCCGCTGCGGTAAGCCACGTATTTTCCAAAGCCTTACCACCCTTATAGCGTTCCTCATCACTAGGAAAAGTCGCTAAGCGCACCTGCTTGCCTAAATCACATTCAATAGGCTGATCGAGCTTTAAGAAAAAAAGCTCGTCTTTTTTGGTTTTCATCAAATTTAACGGCGCAGGATAAAGCCGTTGGTCATTCAGCTTTAGCCAAGCGCCTTGAAACTTCAGTGCGCCTAAATCATTACCAAAGCCAATGATTTCCCTTAATGGATGGTCTTCCTGTTCACTGAATTTTTTCCAATCGACAGGGTCTCCTTCTTTACTCATCCAGCAATTACCAATCCAGCTACGCACCACTCCTGCTAAGGTTCGCACCGAAGGCGGAAAAACGCTTTGCAATTCGCCTTGGGATTCCATCGGGCGAGTTTCGCGGAAAAAGAGCGTATCTACTGCGCTGAATTGCAAAGTGATAGGTTGAGTGAAATCTAGAGGAGCGTTGGACTCTTTAGGCTGTGTGATAACAACGCTCTTTTCACGCGCTGTATCGGCTTCATTCATCGGTGCTTTTCGGTTTGCTGGAGAGTTCGTACTCACAGTGTTAGAAGCCTTAGTTTTATCCTTCTTACCATAGCGGACTGGGGGCTGCTTATGGCCTTTTCCTTTATTTTTAGGTTTGCTCATGCGCGCTCCACTCCTTTTTGGGCAAGAAATCGTACTAATAAAGCGGCGTCGGCTTTCCAGATTTTAAATTGTTGCAAATCCGGCTCTTTGTGTTTTTCAATAAAGCTTTCACTAAGATCGTCACTATCAACCTGCAACCATTCGGATTGAGGTTTGCCCGTGTCACGCTTTAAAGGGCGGCATTGTTTCATTAAGCGCGTTACCACTGTTTTGGCGTTGTCGTAACTTAGCTCTTTCTTGTTGTAAGCATTCATGTACTCCATTGTCATCAATTGAATCGCTAATTGGGTTGCTTGCTTTTCATCACTAAAAACAGAAAAGTTCGTGTACTTACCCGCTTTATCCTTAGGTGGATTTAGTAAATCAAAACGCTCGCGGATTTTGTAGAGAAACTTGTTTGAAAAGTCTTCAGTAGTTTGATTATTTGCTTTGAATTTCTCAGCTAAGTTACAGACTTCAGCACTTTTATTGCCTTTTTCATCTTCTACCAAAACAATATCCCAAGGCTGCGACCATTCAATCTGCAACCCGCCAGGTTTCCAGACACGCACCGCCAAAGCATCGCGCCCGCTACCGTCTTTGGCAACGTCATCCAATAGCTTGTGGGAGTCTTTGAGGATTTTAGTGAGCGGGGTGTGGATGTGCACAAACTCAATTGCGGCGGAGATCGTCGTATCAACCGCTATACGTTCCTTCTCATTATTAGTAGCTGGCTTATGTTTAAAACACTCCATGTAATGTTCACGTAAAGCCACTGCACAAGGAATTGTATCTTCTAGTGGTAGAATTGCTAAGACATCATCACCACCTGCATATACCAAAAAGCCATTATTACTTTCAACGCGGTCTTTAACACCGCCTGTAAACTCCTCTAAACCTTTAGTAATAGGATACTGAAAATCCTTATTACTCATTTTCTCGCCTAAAGAGTCACCATCCATAAGCAAAATTGCGTAGAAGGGCGTTATATCTTCGAACTTCTTGCCTTCAGCGGCTCTAAGGTCTTCAGACTGTTGCGTGATAGTTTTTAGAGCACTCAAGGTTTGTCGAGCTTGTTCTATTTTGGCAGGGTCTTTTTTAGAGAACATACGTGGGTTTTCTAGCTCAGTAGGAAAAAAAACATTGCCATCCAAAGCTAGAATTTTCTTGAGCAAATCATTACTTTTAAATTTAGCTAAACAATTAATGTTGCTGCGAATTTCACTGTATTGCCCTCCCGTCAGCGCATAAGCCAACTTGCGAAAACCTTCCAGCAGTGCGTCATTAGGACGTGGCTCTTCAAGTAACTGCTCCAGCCAATGCACAGCAGCCATATAAGTTACTGAGGGAACACTATCAGGCACAGGCCAACCTTTTACAGTCCAACCCGTTTTGAAGCCACCATCATTTTTAGCTTGCGCTTCAAAGTGTATCTCAACTAAATCAAAATGGCGGCTAAAGCGGCGTTTAATGAAGGCAATTGCGCAAAGAGCTTCGCCTTGATTGATGTCATAAAATAGCGTTTTTCTATCCTTTGCCTGATGCTCACTCTCGATAGGTTTTCCATCTTTATCGACACCACGGACTTTATTCCAAAACTTATCCATGTCATCACGGCTAGGTGAGGATTCTCCTGATAGCTCTTGCCAACCATCCATCATAAAGCACTTAACACCAGCTTCTTCGGAAGGCGTGTAAGTACGCCAGTTTTTGCGGCGGTCTAGGGCTGCGCTATCTTCTACACTAGCAGTAATTACCCATGCCATATCCCAAAAAGCCTTAACCTGCCGTTTCCAAATAATGTAGTGCTTCGAATCTTGGCCAAAACTCTTTAAATCCCTCTCCCAAACCTTATCAGCTAGCGCTTGCCAAGCTTCTTGCACCGCTTCAGTTACTAATTCAGGTTTAAAGCTTTCATCAACCAATGCTTTAAAGCGGTTAGGAATACTGCCTTGGGTAGGCTTCTTCTTAGGATCTTTATCTTTTCCGTCCGTTAGCCATTTCATAAATTCTGGATCAGGTGCTGGAAATAAAATAACCTCTTCCAGCTTTTTGTCAGGATATTGAGCATGCACTGCTTTCATGGCCACAGCCGAAAGCCACGATAAAATAAACGAACTCGCCCAAAAGTCACGGGTGCGGCGTGCTTGCGAGACGAAGCTTTGTACTGGACCAAGGGTGAAGTGGAAGTATTTTTCGGTCATTTAATTTTCTCCCCTGATAGGATCGGCGTCTTTTTGGGAAAGCGCGGCTCACCCTGTGCCTCTAATCTTATATTTCCATCAATTAAGTCGGTTAAAACTGACCACTCTACCTTGGCAGGTACATTGATACCTCCTGCGTTAATTTTTTCATTTGTAGGCAGAAACTGGGCAGGCAACAAAATAGAAACCCCTAAATACTTAGAACCAACTTTGTGAACGTGAAACAATAGAGGGCTAGCTCGTCGATCATGCTTGTAATAGCCTTCTGGATAAGGTGCTTTTTGTTTTTCAGGATTTACAGCGTACCGATCTTCTTGGCCGTAATTATGTGGCAAACCGAATATCACTCGTCTGGGATGGAAATCTTTTAGACGGTTTTTATCCTTCCAATCGTGGTCTTTCTTGAAGTTTTTTTCAGAGTCTTTTTTTAATACTTCTCCATTCTTTCCCCAGCTACGATACATCACCATGCCATTAGCCAAATCGTCTAAAGCACTCAAAGCACTATTTGCTCTCACTAATAAGTCAATTCTAGATTCGTTACTGAAAGCGCTAAAGGGAGGTTGGCTTACGTTTTTAACATCAGGGAGATGCTTTTTAATAAGGCTAATGTAGTCAGCCTCATTCTTAGGAGAATTAAAAAGCTCTTCGGTTTTATCTTTATAGGTTGTTGTCGATACTTGGTATTCTTTGTAGTTATGAACTAATCTCTCTAATGCGATACTACCTATACCACGTCTCACACGACTACCTAAACCACCAAGTAATCCCATAATAATTAAAGCATTTTTTATGGAGTCATCTATCTGATCCCGAAAAATTAACTGTAGATCAAAAGCCTGATTATTATTAATGCAGCTTCGAGTAAGCTGTCCTGCTTTAGTACCCTTATCTTTACTGTTAAAGGCTTCCATTAAACCATAGCCGAAATAACGAGCTGCATCATGCGCTTTAAACTCAGAATGAACTGTATTTTGGGCTGTAGTATTGAACTGAGGATGGATCACCCTCAATGTGAACTTCCCCTGTCCATTAACTTTACCGCTTTTTCCCCGCTTCTCATCCATCGCAATCCCAAACAACTTCGCCTCTTGCTCGTGTAATTCACACAAGGCTTCTTCGTCGGTCTTATCTGCTGTTTTGATTTCCCCCCACTGCAACGCCCGCCACCAAAAGCGCAGCGCACCTTTCACGGATTGTGGGGAAATGCCAGTGGCGTGTTGTTCGGCATCGCCAATAAACATGGGCGTGACAATGCGGTAGGTCGCACGGATTTCATGCGGCGGTTTTAGGTTAAGCGCCATACAAGCCTCAAAGGGTTGCTGAGATTGCAGGCATTATGCCCAAAAAACAACCGCCTGTCTGTTTTCACAAGCTTGTGGAATAGGGGAAACTTATAGGAATGAAGGTAAATCTACTGACAAAACTTTGTTTTCAATCAAAAAAATTAATAACATAATTTGGCAATGTAAGCCTATAACGCCTTTCGGCATACTTTCCCTGTGCTTGTATTAAATAAGGTTGCGCAAGCTTATTGCCCAATACTTGCTGCAAAACTTTATTTGTATTCGACTTACGCTCTTCCAACCAACTTTTACTGAGACCCTTTTTCAATGACAAGGCGCTGCGTTCATAGTGCCCCGTTATACCGTATAAGCGTTGGTACACATCCAAATATTGCTCGTGTAAAGCAGGTGTTTCATCATCCGTCCAGCGAAAAGGAGGGCATTGCTGCAAACAGCGTTGCAGTAGCCAAGCATAAAAAGCAAGCTGTGCAGGTGGCATATCAATAAGCTTGCCTGCACAATATAAACACCCTTGGCTCCAGTCCATAGATACCTTTGGAGGGTCAAACTGCGCTTGTGCAGCAGCAATCGTTTCAGTGAAGCTTTGCTGACCAGCCAGCAAATCTACCGGCAAACTATCCCGCATACGCACAAAAGGAAGATCGGCTAAGGTCACTTCAATACAGCGGGCATCAACGTACTCACCGTTTTGGCAAGCGATCCACTGTTCATAAGGCGGAGGGTAATAAAAGTCGTCGTTAAAAAAATACTGATCTTTAATTAAAACATGGCTTAAACGATCTTGTGAACGGCCAAACAAGGACAAGGCATAGCCCATGTAGTACGTCATGGTTCGGCGTCCACCGGATAGAGAGACATGCAAACTACTGTCCCCGTCAGTGGTCAGCTCGCGCACATAACGCGTAATAAAATCTGCCGCACAGGCATTATCTTCACTGCTACGAATATCCTCTAGTGGCTGCTGCTGTGCATCAGTAATCACATGAATATGCTGCTCCGGCAGATCAAGCACAGGCAAATCATAATCGCGGCATAAACGCCCTAGCCAATCCTCTCCTGCTGCGCACAACTTTTTTATATTGGAGTATCCAATCCCTGTAGTAATCACCTGAATTTCTGTTGGCAACCAGCGGGGCTTCGTTTGGCAAGCTAATGCAAAAAGCGTTTCAGTAACAATTTGTGGCGATTTCGCAGCCACTGCCAATAAAATACGGCGGGGATAGTGGTCATTAGTGGGCATACAGCTATCAAAGCTCGTTTTTAATGACCTTGTCGCGTCCGCAATACCCGCACCGCTTCAACACTCAAGCCCGTTAACTTAGCAATCATGGCATCATCGACATCCATATTAGTCATAAGATTAATAGCAAGCGCTTCTTGAGTTTCGCGCCTTCCCTTTTCGATGCCTTGCTCCAAGCCTTGCTCCAAGCCTTGCTCCAAGCCTTGCTCAATACCCTGCTCCAACCAACGCTGCTCCCAGACTTTAACCCGTTCTGACAACATATCTTTCACCTCGTATAATTCCTGTAGCTGCGGTGCTTCTACATCAGGGAAGTGATGCGGTAATAAAACGCGCACCATCCAGCTTGTAAACGCACGCCGCACTGATTCCTTATCTGGCGTATTCAGCCACTGTACTAAATTGGACAAGACCGCCAATAAGTCAGTTTCCGTACGACTGTGTTCTAAGCGGAATAAAGCCGCCGCTAGGTTGTGTAACTCATCCGGCAAGTCGGCTTTTTCTAAGATAGCGCCTTGATCCAGCAGCAAATAGCGTGCGGAAGGGCAATATTTTTCCATACCGCCGCCAATATCTTCGATCAACTCGCTAATATTTTGCGCCGCTTGCCAGCGTTTTTCACCATTATACAACACGATAGGGAAAACAGGTGGTAGCTTGCCTTTAGCGGTGAGCAAATTTTGCTTGATCAAATCCTGATACAGCAAGGACACATAATTCATCATGCGCACCACCATGAACTTATTCACACTGCTTTGGAACTCAATCAGTAAATAGACATACAACCATTCTTCACCCCAGCGTACGCGCCAGATAATATCGTCTTCCCGCTCGCGCAAGTCGGCGGTGATAAAACTGCTTTTGACGGTTTCTAAGGTACTGAAATCAAGCTGCTGCACCCAGTCTTCATGAATAAAGCCGGTGAGCAAGTCTTCGACCATTTCGGGGTGGGAGAATAATTGTTTGTAACTGCTATCGTGTTGCGCCATGCGTGTTCATCATTGAGTGGTTCGTGGGCACAGTGTAGCAGGAATATGATGTATGGGCAGTTGGCTTGGCTTCGACTGCGCTCAGCCAACGGGTATGGGCGTTACTCGCTCCCTGAACGCAGTCGAAGGGAGCCTCCCAAAGTTCTTGGCTTATGCTACCATTCTTGGCCTGATTTGAGCATAGGAAGCAGGCATGCAAGTTCGCGCAGCGCAAATTGATAGCCATTTGCAACAGGGTTTAAAGCCGGTTTATTTGATTAGCGGGGATGAGCCTTTGCAGGTGATGGAAGTCGCCGATGCGGTGCGCCAGCATGCGCAAAGCGCTGGCTACCACGAGCGCGAAGTATTAACAGTGGATCAGCAATTTGATTGGGGCGTATTGCTGGAAGCGAGTGAAGCCTTGTCATTATTTTCCAGTCGTAAACTGTTGGATATGCGGCTGAGCTCCAGCAAAATCGGTGCAGCAGGCAGCAAAGCAATCCAACAGTATTTACAGCAGCCGCCAGAGGATAAAGTGTTATTGATTCAAGCACCTAAGCTGGATAAATCTACTCGTAATGCCGCTTGGGTGAAAGCACTTGGCGAGCAGGGCGTGCATGTGCCGGTGTGGGAGTTGTCGGCAGCACAAACACAGGCTTGGGTGGCTGCGCGGATGCGTGCGGCTGGTTTGCAGGCGGATGAAGCGGCGCTGCGTTATTTGGCGGAGCGGATTGAGGGGAATTTGTTGGCAGCGGCGCAGGAAATCAAAAAGTTGCAATTGCTGCATGCGGATGAGCTCATCACGGTTGAGCGCTTGGCGGCGGTGATTGCAGACAGTTCGCGCTTTACGGTGTTTGATTTAAGCGATGCGATTTTGCAGCAGGATGTCGCACGGCTGCAGCATATTTTGCAGGTGTTGCGCGAAGACGATACGCCCTTGCCGTTGTTGGTGTGGGCGCTGAGCGATTTACTGCGCCAGCTCAATGAAGCAGCGGAGACCTTAAAACACAATGGTTCTTTGCAAAAAATACTAGTCCGCATGCCCCGCCAGCGCCAAGCCGCTTTTCAACAAGCCGCCAAGCGCATGGTCAATGCGAACTGGGCGACTTTATTTCGGCGCGTGGCTTTGTTGGATCAGCACAGTAAAGGTGTGGGTGAAGGCGTTTCGCGTAGCGAAGCCCGTTTGTGGGATGCGGTCTTTGATGTGGCTTTGGCGCTGTGTGGCAAGCGCTTGTTTGGAGGGCGTTGAGGCTTTAGTTTCATTCCCCCCAAAAGCTGTTAAAATCCCCGCTTCGCTAGCAAACCCACGACACACACAAGGCCTCATGGATACATTTATCCGCGTGCGCGGTGCTCGCACGCATAATCTAAAGAATATTGATATTGATTTGCCGCGTAATCAGTTGATTGTGATTACCGGCTTGTCGGGTTCGGGAAAGTCGTCGCTGGCTTTCGATACCATTTTTGCCGAAGGGCAGCGGCGTTATGTGGAGTCCTTGTCGGCTTATG
>Ga0102927_1000385_pt1 | contig 10281 bp, 14 predicted proteins | sample SalPon1_A_H2O_MG_FD_78208 | JGI IMG/M metagenome (GOLD analysis project Ga0102927, IMG submission 78208) | Salt pond water microbial communities from South San Francisco under conditions of wetland restoration - Salt Pond MetaG R1_A_H2O_MG | ecosystem: Environmental > Aquatic > Non-marine Saline... | reverse complement strand
GAAAGCTCTGTGTCTTCGTTTATCATTTGTTTTTTAGGTGCATCTACACCCGCTAGTTTTGCAAATGCTTCTAGTTCGTCTACGCTTTCTGTAACAGTTTCCTGTTGAGACTGTGCAGTAGACTGCGGAACAGCTTGGCCTGCCATTGCTTTTAGATTTTCTTTTTCTCGAGTAGGATCGACAGGGTCCATCTCGAATAGTTTTTGTTGTAGGGCGCGATAGTCCATAATTAACTTTTACCTTTTTTCTTTTTTCCGGCACAATGTGCTTTTTGTGAGAATCCTTTTGGGTTATTGCAGTTGATGGAACTTTTGTATTTGCTGCTCCACTTTTCTGTCAAAACTTCACTTATAGTCATATTTATCTTTTTACTGTGCCTTTACCAAACAGGCTGGTGTCCATATCTAATGCATTTTTAGCTGTGCCGCGCTTGGTTTTTGGCTGTTTAACTTTGGGTTGCGGTGGTGCTTTTGTACCGCCATGACTGCCAGGTTTGCCTGTGTACGATAGTTTACCTCTAGCACTGCCTGGCGATAGATGCGGGTTAGAAACACTAGCTATTGCTCCTGCGCTGGTGCCGCCAGCAGTTGCAGTTTCTGTTATTTCCAATATTTTCATGATTTTTGTCTCCCGCTTTTCATGTTTGCGCACCAGTGATACATTTTTTGTTTTTCACCGGATGCATTTTTTGCTTTCTTTCTTAGACTGGTCACACTACCGTCGCAACTAGCCCCGGCGCGTTTTACTCTGCCAGGGCGACTTTTGCCTTTCTTCTTACCGTCGGCAAAATTCTCTCCTAGTTCTGTTCTAGTTAAAATGTCAGTGTTCCATATCTGATATGCAACGTTGTTGCCATCTTGCATGCGCACACCATCGTAGCCCATGTTTTCAAGTTCGCCTGTGCTATATCTGTCAATATCGTCGTAACTTGCTAGTTTTGCTTGAGGAGATATCTCAAAGGCCATGTCAACGCCCTTGCCTGTTGTGACAGTGTTGTCCCAGTCGGTATTATCTACACCATTCATCCAAAAAGTGCCATCCGCGCTTTTACTTAGGTCAATTACTGCAAAATCATGTGAACTTCTGTGTATTCCGATTTCACTATTTTCGTTCTTCTTTTTGCCTTTCTTCTTGCCGTCTGCGAAGTTTTCATTATACTGGCTATCAATTAAGTCACGCAGTTTTTCAGACCTACTAGGATGACGCAACTGTCTAAGTGCTTTTGCTTCTCTCTGCCTAACAACTTCCTGCGTTACTCCTAACCAATCCCCTATTTGCTTTAGGGTGTAGCTTTTGTCAAAAGGTTTCAACCCAAATCTTGCTTTTATAACCATTTTGTTTTTTTCATTATCCAGCATGTCGTCTATAAGTTGAGGCAAGACCTTTCTAATAGTTTTTTTATCAAAATCTTTTGTATCTAACTCGTATGAGTCATCAGGCTGATCTGTTTTTGTAGATTTTTGGGTAATATCAGAAGAGCTAGTCTTCGGCATAAGTTTTTTTAGATAGTGTGTGCTATCTGGGTTATACATTTTAAGTCGACGCTCGTCCGAAAACTCCTCGTTCTTCTTTTTGCCGTCCGCGAAATTTTCATCAGTTTTTTTCTTGCGTCGCGTAGGAAACATTTTTTTTACGTTTTGATATTCACCGCCCACAGGAACATCCCCGGTCGCATTCTGTTTGGTTACGATACCCACACCCGCCGCTTCAAAATTTCCTTCTATTCTTTGCTGCTCGATGTTATTTTTGTTTGCATACTCATCTATTGCCTTAGCCAACGCAAAATCTAATATAGTTAAGCTGTTCGTATCTGATGTTGTTGTTTTAACAGTAACCTCAGACACGTCCTGTGTCACTTCAGCAAAGTGATCTAAATACTCAGATATGCGATTAATAAATTCAACTAATTTTATTGCTTGCCGATGGTTTTTAGCAACATAATCTGCCTTTAAAATTCTATGATCTAGCATCTCCCAGTCCGGCACTGTGCGTTCTTTAAAGTCCATCAAGGTTTCTTTGCTCATCTTTGCCTCTTCTGACGCATTTGCTCGAAATTGGCCTTGCCGACGGAATAGCTCATTTAAGATCATCAGTCTTCTTTGTCCCAAGTTAAACTTTTTTCGTCTGTTGTAATAGGGCCGCCTTTAGCCCACGTTCTGCAAGTTCTAGCGCTATGGCATTTAAATTGATGCATCCAACAGTACCCCAATTCGCCGTGCTCGTCTGAGGTTTCGCCAGGCATGCACTCCTTCATTCTAGGCGAAATGTCAAATGCTGTGCAATTACCACAAAGACTTTGCATTGCTGCTTCTTCGGTGGTATTCCAGAATTCTGCTATCCTTTCAAAGTAATCGCCCGGCTCGTCTATATTAAGCGGACCATATTGAATATGGTCAGCTTGGATTGCCTCGTTGCGATTTTTAGTATTCAGTTCTAGGTCCTGCGTCGGCAACGGACAATTTTTATCTATTGCTTCTAGAACATTAATCAGATTTCTCACTCTTCGGCCTTGTCCTTAATTGTATCAACATGGCCTTGTATATAACTGTGTTCTGCTTCTAGACCCATCATTTCAGCCATGTGCATTATTTGGTCTGCAATTAGTTGGGCAACAACTGCGTCCTCTTCTACATGATCTCTATTCGGCGACTTCTCGAGGTAATATAGAACATCTTGCAGCTTCGCCGACCGCTCAGCTAGATCAATATCCTCAACTTTTTCATCTATGTCTTTATATACGCCGGTCGCAGCCGGACACATATCAAAGTGTCTTGTTTGATAATTTCCAACCGACAGCTCCTCAGTGTCAGCTGTTTCGCCGCTTGCATCGTAGTCGTTTTCAGGAGCCTGGTCCTGATCTTCTATCTCGTCCATTCTAGCTATTAGATCTCTTATTCCTGACTCCATTTTATTCTCCTGTTGGGTTTTCGCCTGTTAAGTAAGGTAAACTAAACCATAATTTAAACCAATCTTCCGTTCCGGGCTTAATTCCTTTCTCTCTCTCAATTTGCTTTTTTTCCGTACCTGTGATGCTAATATTACTGCCTTGATATTTTCCATAGCCTTTAAATTCTGTAATTCCAGCTAGGCGTTTTATATCATTTATATCGTTCATTATTTTACTTGCTGCATTGCAAACTTTGCCATTTTCATAAATCCTGTTTTTGTGCTAAGGACATCTTTCAGCTTGCTTTTATTTTCATTATTTACTGAATCATATACCTGCATAATAGCAGAGGCTGTATATGCATCAACTTTGCCTTTTCCGTCTTGGAAATCAACAGTCATTGCCTGACTGCGATCGACAATAGACTCAAGCGTGCTTAGCACTTTGCTGCCGTATTTTGCTGCAGATGCGCCCGGTAGGTTTACTTGCTCTCTAAAATCGTCATCCTCGTCGCCGTTAGTGTCCGGCTCCGGGTCTTTCACTTTAGATGCAGTAGTATCTTTGAAATTAGATGCATAATTCATAAGCTGCAAAATAATTTTTCTAGGCATGCCGGTGCGTTTTTCTAATTCTTCAATGGAATTTGCACCGCTAGGCTCGCCATACCCGGTAAGCTCGCTTCCGACAACACTCATAGTTTGCGACATTGTGTCGTCTTTTTGCTCAACGGCCTTGTTCATTAGGATCCTTCCTAATTCAGCCAGCCTTTTAGAGTTATCGTTTTCATTATACAGTTCAGCACCGCGCATTTTATTTCCTTTATGTTTTTCGTCACCCCGTTTTTGTGATTTTTTACGATCTTTGTGGGTTTGTGGTTTGTTAAATTTGTTTAAATTCTTAGCAACCGGGTTTCCTAAATTTTCTTGGCTAACGGTTTCATCTATGTTTAATCCTGCACGCACTGCCTGATATAAATCTTCTGCAACATCGCCAGCGCCAGTAGCTTTTGCAAATGCTTCTATGTCTCCTGCTGCTGCAGCCTTGCGCGCTAGTGTTGCAGAAATACTAGCTATACCGTCTGCCTCGTCTTCTCGCGCACCTGCACTTACGAAGTCGATTGTTTCGAATTTATAATACCCGTATTCTTTTCCATCAACCCCGTTGTACTTTTTTATGAGATCGAACATGTTTTTTCTATCATCGCCAGCAACAAAAGTTACATGTGTATAGCCTTGATCGTACAGATAGGTTGCTGCGTCTAATGGAGTTCTAATGCTTGCATCTTCTACAATTTTATCTGCATGTTCTGGGTGAATGCGTTTTATAAAATCGATCTTTGTTGCGTAATCTAGAGGATTTTTTTTACTGTCTTGTGTCTTAGACAGGAAAATTCTATAATCTCCCCCTTGTTTGCGCAATGTTTCGAATACAGCTTTATGACCAATTGTAGGCGGATTCATTCTGCCAAAACAGAATGCAACGTGCCTGTCTTGATCTTCTAGAATACTACGCAATTTCACCGTAGTCGCCTCTTTTTATAAATTTTATTTGCTCTTCAGCAATGCGTTTTGCTAACGATATCAAATCCTGCTGCGGGAATTTGTCGCCCGCGTCTTTAATTTGGAATTTAGCGCAATATGCTCTGCAGCAACGCTTAAGGGGACGCATATACAGTTTATACGCCTTGGGATGATTTCCGTATTGCATATGTTTTTTCACTGCAGGAAACATTTCATTTTTCAATAGACGGTCCTCGTTGTCGATAAAGAATTTAAGATCTCCGAGCCAATCTATTTGCTGTTCTTCTTCTTCCTTTGCACCACCCATTGGCGAAAACATTTCTTGCAACTTCATTTTAACATATCACTCACTGATTTTCCGCTTTGCCACATTTTGCAGCTCCAGTAGCGTGCTTTAGTGTTGGGTCCTGGATTATCGCAGTTGTGCCTTGCTCTAAAACTCTTTCTTGCTTCTGGATCGTCGCGTTTAATTTCCATGCTGTCGGATCCAAAATTTACTTTTTTAACATTGCCTGTTTTTTTATCTTTGACATACACTTTAAATTTTTTGACATCGCCTCGATACGGCTGATTCAATTTTACATCTCTACCTTGGTATTCTGCCTCAAAGACATTGTTATTATCTTCGCTAAATCCTAGGTAACCAAGATACTCATGAAAGTCTTGATCGTCGTTTAGAGTAATTTCTTCCTTCGCCCAGAATTCGTCGTCTAGTAAAAGTCTATCAAGTTTTTCCAATAGGTCGCGCATAATAAATCCATCTTTTATAATGTATTTATTTAAAAACGCGTGTTAAAGATTATATCGAATGGAAAGTATAGTGCCGTCTGTGAGCGTATATGCAGCCCTTAGCCAAACAAAATTGCCAGAGAACGAGTTTGTATAGCTATCATCGGCAGAGGTGCTGTCGTCATCTATTAGAGTACTATTTATATCTACCCAGTCGTCGTCGCCCGGGTATAGTTCTAGAGTTCCTTGCATTTTTATAGAACCGGAAAACTCTTGTACAAGGTATTGCACAGTGGTAGTAGTATCAATCTTTCCGTCATACCCTGCGCCTTTGTTCTTTGCAGTATAATTAAAATCAAAAGTTTCGTTGGTGATATTTTCTGCTAATTCGATTGATTCTGTCAACATCTACTATTTATCAATAATTTTAAATGTGTATGTACTGCCTACCAGTTTTCCACATGATAGTTTTAACATTAACAGCGTTGGTTCATCTTGCACTAGCACATATCTACGATCGTAATTAGTAGTCGCCATTTTAATCCACCGGTTAACAGCAGGCGTACATTTGATTTTATCATTGTGTGTTTTGAAGAACTTTAGCATTGTATCTCGCTCGTGAACACTTCCTTTATGAGGAGACAGGAATACTTTATGAGAATACTTATTGTGAGGCAAGTGTTTAACAACTATAGTTCTCGGTGATGTAAATTGGTTTTCCGTTCCGGGAACAGGTTCAAATTTATGTACAATATTGTCGGCAAACAACTCGCTTAACTCCTCGTATAGGCTGCGCGAGTTAGAGTATATATCAATATATGGCCATTCGATACGTTTCCCCCATTCGTAGGAGGTTGCAGATAGTAGTTTTGCTAATGCAATCAGCTTTTCCTTGTGCACGGGCCTACTCCATCTCCATCCTTTTGGTACTTTCTCATCATCTAAGTCTTTATAGGTGTCTACTTTACATAGTTTATCTAAACTGGTATACCTAAACATTGCACAGCCATTTAAATGTAATGTAACCTTAAATAGCCATTTGTTATAAAATTTACGAGTGGTTGGTTTTGCCTGCACACTATGCCTCGATATTTTTTGAGCTTGTATCTTTTTTTGTATTTTTTGAAAATTTAAATTGAATACCGGATTTGTTTTTATCAACCTTTACGTTACCGCCGTTGGTAAGCTTTCCGAACAATACTTCTCTGCTAAGCGGAGATTTTATTTCTTTATCTATAATTCGAGAAAGTGGCCGCGCACCCATTTTAGGATCAAATCCTTCTCCTACAAGGTATTCAACAGCATTTTCTGTAAGTTCGATAGTTATTCCTTTGTCCACAACCTGATTATTTAAATCATCGATAAATTTATTGACAATACTGCTTATAGTTTCCTTGCCCAGTTTGTCAAATTTGACAATAGAATCTAACCTATTTCTAAATTCAGGAGCAAAATATGATTTAACTGCGTCATCGTCTTTACCGCTCTGTGCAAGATCACCGAACCCGATCGTGTTCTTTTCGTTATCGGCCGCCCCTAAATTAGAAGTCATGATTAGGATTGAATTTCTGCCATCTGCTTGCTTGCCGTTACTCCCAGTTATGAACCCGTTGTCCATAAACTGTAACAAGATATTTGAGACATCGGGATGTGCTTTTTCAATTTCGTCTAAAAGAAGAATTGAGTTTGGAGATTCTTGTAATTCGGTAATTAATTGTCCTGCATTATCTTCGTAACCAACATAGCCGGGAGGTGCTCCGATCAATTTTGACACAGCGTGCTTCTCTTGATATTCACTCATATCAAATCGTATAAGATTCATATCTAGTTGCTTAGAAAGCTGTTTTGCAGTTTCGGTTTTACCACATCCAGTCGGCCCAAGGAAAAGAAAACTGCCAACGGGTTTGTTTGGAGTTTTAAAACCACTTTGTGCAACAAAGATTTTATCTAGAACGTTGTCAATCGCATTGTCCTGACCGAATACAGTTGCCTTCATGTTTTCTTCTAATCTGGCCAGTCGTGTGCTTTCTGTTTGTGCTACGGTCTCTTTTGGAAGATTAACCATTCTACTAAGCTCAAAATTAATTTGCTCTAGGTCAACAATTTCCGTAACATTGTCTTCTTCAGAAGTTCGCTTTAGTTTATATCGAGCCGAAGCACAGTCGATAATATCAATAGCTTTATCGGGTAATTTTTTATCGTGCATATATTTTACACTCATTTTTACCGCCTGTTCAACAGCAGCGTCAGTAATATTAACATTATGATGTTCCTCATAATATTTTCTTACCCCGTTTATAATACCTACAGTTAACTCTGCACTGGGCTCGTCAACAGTTACGCGCTGAAATCTGCGCATTAATGCCCGATCTGCTTCAAAGTATTTGCGGAACTCCTCCCAGGTAGTACTTGCTACTAGTTTTACAATACCTTTGGTAAGAATCGGTTTCAGTAGATTAGCTAGATCGTTTGAGCTTTGCCCCGAAGCGCCTGCTCCGTTCATCATGTGTGCTTCGTCGATAAAAAGAATTACATTGCCTTGCTCTTCTAGTGCCTTAAATACAGCTTTTGTGCGTTCTTCAAAGTCGCCGCGATACTTAGATCCTGCAATCAAACTGCCAATATCTAGACTATATACTTCGTGATCTTGGATAAACGCAGGAACTTCGCCGTCGTTAATTTGTTTCGCTAATCCTTCCGCAATGGCGGTCTTGCCCACTCCGGGATCGCCTACAAGGATTGCGTTTGCTTTATTTCTTCTTGCAAGAATTAGTTCGACGTCTTCAATAATTTTATCTCTTCCGATAACAGGATCGATCTTTCCATCCTTTGCTTTTTCGCTAAGATTAACGCAGAACTCTTTAATTACTTTCTTACTATTTTTAGGACGGCCCGAGCCCGATTCTATACCAATGCTTTCTTCTTCCATGATATCGGAATCTGTAAAATATTCTGCAAAAGTATTTTTTTGAATTCCTCCCTTAGAAAGCATATAACTCGCCATACTGTTTTTTTCGTTCAGTATGCTAAGAATTAGATCTTGAACTTCTATCCTAGACCTGCCATTAAATAGTACCGCTGTAAAGCATCTGTTCAAAGCTCGTTCGACTGAATTTGTCTTACGCGGTTTTTCAACGTTAAAGTTTTTAATTTCTTCCATGTTGTTTTCAAGATACTCTACAGCATTATCTAGAATAAAATCAACGTCGGCGCCAAATTCTTTTAGATAATCATAAGTTTCTGCATCGTTCATAATGCAAAATACGATATGTTCTAGAGTGACATATTCGTGGTTTCGTTGGAGAGCTGCCTCCATTGCACTATCAAAAATTTTCTGTAGATTTTCACTTGGTTCGATCATTTAGTTTTCCTTAATTTTGATTTAGCTAATTTTAACTTCAATGGACTCACTATGTCAACAAAACACACACCATTTAGATGATCTAATTCATGCTGAGCACATTTTGCTGCGTAATCTGTTAACCTCTGTCGTTTTGTCTTGCCTTTGCTGGTTTCATATTCTAGCACAACCCAGTCTGGTCTTTTAATTTGTAGTATCAGCCTCGGAAAACTAAGACATCCTTCTTTATCTGACACCAAAGTCTTGCTGCTTTCTATAATCCTAGGATTGAATAATGCAGCCGGCGCCGAAAAACCAGCTAGTTGATTTGATCCCATCGTAAACACTCTTTTAAGTAGTGCAATTTGATTTGCTGCCAGCCCTATTCCGTTATTTGCAATCATAAAGCTGCACATGTCCCTTTCAAGCTTTTCGCTGTCGCCGTCTGTGTCGAAATTCCAGTCCGAGCTTATTTGCTTTAGTGTTTCGTGTTTTTCTAAACTATAAATCATTCTGCAGCCTGTTAATTATTTTTCGCTGTTTTTTATTAAGGTTTTTAGGAATATCTATTTTTATAATCACTAATAGATTTCCTCTACGCTTAGTTCTAATATTCGGAATGCCTTCTTCCTTACAACTTAATACAGTTCCTGGTTGTGTTCCAGGTGGTACATTTATATTTAGGTCTCTTTTATCAAGAGTTGATACCTTGACCCTAGATCCTAGCATTGCATCCCAAACACTAATATGTGCCTCAGTAACAATATCGTTGCCGTGCCTTTCGAACACCCTATGCGGCTGTACTGTTATATTTACAATTAGATCACCAGCCGGCAGATTAGGAATGCTATTATCTCCCATTCCGGTATATTTAATCTGCTGTCCGTTTTCTATTCCGGCAGGAACTTGTATATTAACTATTTTATTCCTACCACTTTCGTCTATGATTTCAGCTGAAATATCCTTTCCTTTCAATACATCTTCTAGCGCAACTTGGACCGTGACATTATAACTCCTGTTTTTGCGGCGCTGCTGGCGACTACCGAACCCAAATCCAAATTGATTGAAAATATCATCCGGGCTATCACCGAAATGAAACTCGAAGCCTCCGGACCCAAAACCCCCTTGTTGTTGATTAGGGTTTGCGCCGTGATCGTAAAGCTGTTTTTTATGCGGATTACTTAGGACGTCGTAAGCTTCGGAAACTTTCTGAAATTGAGCAGTATCACCTCCTTTATCGGGATGATGCTGGTGCGCTAACCTGCGATAGGCGCTTTTGATATCCTGCTGACTAGCATTGCGTTGCACACCAAGTATAGAGTAGTAGTCCATACTGTACTTATTATGCTAATCCGTCTGTTTGCTTTTTACTGACTTGCTTTTACTTGTACCTGTATACAGACCAAACCATGCAGCCCCTGCACCTACTACTACCGAAATTAAACCACTCTGCTCCATTGTTGGTGCTGGGAGTTCTGTATACCAGATTACAACAGAATAAAGAAGATATATGTATACGGAAATAAAAATCCTCGGAAAGATACGCCAGCTATCAACTGCTTCTGCTAAATGCATTAATTTTTGATAAGGATTAGGCCCAATATCTGCAACTCTTCGTGGCTCAATTTCAACGTCTAGTGTTACTTTCTTGGTTGCTCTGCCTGCTTCGTCTACAGGAATGTTTGTTGTTTTTTCTTCAGCCATCTTTGCCCTCCAGGTGTTTAATGCGTGTTTCTAGTTGATTGATTTTTTCTATCAGTTTAGGATAGCGTGTTTGCCATTCTGCTTCTGCAGGGTCCAGCATG
>Ga0102927_1000381_pt1 | contig 10304 bp, 8 predicted proteins | sample SalPon1_A_H2O_MG_FD_78208 | JGI IMG/M metagenome (GOLD analysis project Ga0102927, IMG submission 78208) | Salt pond water microbial communities from South San Francisco under conditions of wetland restoration - Salt Pond MetaG R1_A_H2O_MG | ecosystem: Environmental > Aquatic > Non-marine Saline... | reverse complement strand
TGTGTGCAGGGCGTGGAGCCAGTTCCTACGTTACATCTCACGCGTGTGGCCGATGGCCTGCCTGGTGCCCGAGTCGAGGCGGGTGAGGCCGTCGCTGAGCTTGGGTTTGATTATGCCGGGCATCATGTCAGTGCCGATGATACAGGCAGCGCAGTTCAGGTATTTGAGCGCAGTGAATTACGTGAGTATCCGCGCAATCGGCGTGCGGAAGCCGCCGCCCGTGCTCGGCTAAAAGCAGCCGGTCTGCACAATACTGGAACCTTATCGAAGGCTCGATTGGTGCCAGACCAAACCAATGATTGGCGTAAATTTGTTGCAAGCACGCTCAGTGCATTGGAAGCCGAAGGCTGGCAGATCAATACGGAAAGACATTTTCCGTGGCGCTTGGCGAGTGCGGATTACTGGCAAGCCAATGCTGAGCGCGCAACTGGGCAGCCTGGCTGGTTTAATTTTGGCGTCTCCATTGAAGTCGATGGTGAACAACATGCCCTAATGCCGCTGTTGCTTGCGCTGATTCGGGATAACCCGGAGGCGATGTCACCTCGTCATTTAGAGGCGATTGATCCAACAAGCAGTTTATTGATTGATTTGGGTGATGGGCGTTTGCTGCCGGTGCCCGCTAAACGCTTAATTCCCTTGTTACAGGGGCTGACTGAGCTCTATGATCCGGCGATCCGACTGCAAAGTGGCCGCTTGCTATTGCCCCTCGGACGGACACGAGTGCTCGATCAATTAGAGCAGGCTGAAGGGCGAGCGCTGCATTGGGAAGGAGAGGCAGATCTCCGCCAACTCGGACATGAACTCAACGGTCTTAATGCACTAGGCAAGGCGCCTAATCCGAAGGGCTTGCAGGGTGAGCTTCGTCCTTATCAGCGCGCCGGCGTGAACTGGCTGCAGCGCTTATCCCAGCTTAGTCTTGGCGGTGTGTTAGCCGATGACATGGGTTTGGGTAAAACCCTGCAAGTGATTACCCATCAGTTGCTTGAAAAGGAGTCTGGTCGGGCGCAATCACCGAGCCTAATTGTTGTGCCCACTAGCCTGCTGTTTAACTGGGAGCGGGAGGTGGAGAAGTTCGCGCCAGGCCTTCGTGTGCTGCGACTGCATGGTCCTCAGCGTCATCGCGATCATGCCCGATTAGCGCAATATGATTTGGTGCTAACCACCTATAGTTTACTAGTTAGAGATGTCGCGGCATTGCAGGCGCAGGCATGGCATCTCTTGGTGCTTGATGAAGCCCAAGCGGTGAAAAATCCACGCGCTCAGGCAGCTCGTGCTGTGCGTACATTGAGTGCGCATCAGCGCTTGAGTTTGACTGGAACGCCACTGGAAAATCACCTCGGTGAACTGTGGTCGCAATTCGATTTCATCGCACCTGGCTTGCTGGGCAATGCGGCTGCGTTTAAGCGGGTGTATCGACGACCAATCGAACAAGATCAAGATACGAGCCGGCTTGAGGCATTACGTGAACGCGTTGCGCCATTTCTACTGCGTCGAACAAAACAGGCGATCGCACAGGATTTACCAGCAAAGACTGAAATCCCGCTTTATGCCGAGCTGGTGGGGGGGCAACGCGATCTCTACGAACAGTTACGCTTGGCTCAACACACACGACTTCGAGAAGCGTTAGCAGAGCACGGCCATGCGCAGGGTCGGGTGCTCGTGCTCGATGCCTTATTAAAGCTTCGCGAGGTCTGTTGCGACCCGCAGCTCGTGACTGCGGCACCGGTAAAAGCGCGAGAGTCAGCCAAGCTCGAGCTTCTTTTAGAGTTGGTGGATGAGTTATTGCAGGCGGGGCGGCGGATTTTAATTTTCTCGCAGTTCACTCGCATGCTGAGCATTATCGAAAAGGCATTGGGCGATCGCGGTTATGCCTTGACCAAGCTCACGGGTGCAACGCAGAACCGTCAAGCCCCTGTCGAGCAATTTCAAAATGGCGAAGTACCATTATTTCTCATTAGTCTCAAAGCGGGTGGTACCGGCTTAAATCTCACTGCAGCTGATACGGTCATTCACTACGATCCATGGTGGAATCCGGCGGTCACTCGGCAGGCAACCGATCGAGCGCATCGTATCGGCCAAACGCAGCCGGTCTTTGTCTACCACCTACTCACGCGGGATACGGTAGAAGACCGAATTATGGCATTACAAAAGGATAAGGCTGAGCTTGGAGAGCGCTTGCTTGGTGACACACCATCAGCCTCACCAGCGAAGTTTGATGAACAAGTGATCGATAATTTGTTTAGCCCGTTATTGCATGAGTCAGAGTAAACGAGTGCTGATGGGGATTGGGTTCGACAAGCTCAATAATGCTTCAGCGGACATTTTAACGTTTTAACGCTGCGCCATAAGCGCCCGTCGATCACGGCTAAGCCGGTAAATAAAATGGCCATGCCCATCAATGCGCTAGATCCGAGTCGTTCAGCCAAAAATATGGCACCAAGGCTGATGGCGGTTAAGGGGACGAGGAAGGTGACGAGTGACATATTTGTTGCTCCTGCAGAGGCAAGGATTCGGAAATACAGCAAATAGGCAAAAGCGGTACACAGCAGGGCTAATCCTAATAAGGCTGCCCAGCCGCTTGCGCCCGGTGATAGCGTCCATGGCTGATCCACAATAATCGCCACCGGTAACAACCAAACCGTGGCGGCACTCAGCATATAGGCGGCATTAACCAAAGCCGGCGTATTACCAAATTGGCGACCATAATGGACGGCAAAGCCATAACAAACCGTCGCTGCCAAGGCTGAGAGCTGAGCAAGGCTGTAGGGGTCGAGTTCGCCCAATAAGTCAGGCCCGATTAAAACCGCAACACCCAAAAACCCGAGCAATACGCCAATCGCTTTGCCAACCGTTACACGCTCAGCACTACCAATTAGCAAGCCCACGACGACAGCCCAAATCGGTGTCATTGCATTAATGATGGATGCCAGACCACTCGGAATCTGGGTTTGACCCCAAACAATGAGAGAAAACGGTAGCGCGTTACTAATACCGCCAAGAAGTAGATAGCGCAGAGCAATGGCGGTAGAGACGGGTAAATGCTCACCCCGCCAGCGAGCGATGAGAAGTAATGTAATAGCGGCTAAGCTCACCCGGCCTAAAACCACGGTAAATGGCGGCAGGGTTTGTAGAGCAATCGCAGAAAAGAAAAACGACCCCCCCCAAACGGTGGAAAGAATCAATAATAAGATCCAATCGCGAGCGCTCATGACGGCGCACAATAACCGCATGGGCGCGCTACGTCGATGTGTTTTGTCAATGCTAAAATTCTTTGCATGACAGAAAACACAAAGGCCATAGACGAAAGCTCCCCAAGCATTGAGGCGCATCTTAATACGGAAACCGGAAAAATTCGCTGGTCAGAACTTGAAAAACACTTCGCCCGTGGCGTCGTGGTTAAAGTCGCTGCTGAGCTTGATCTGGTCGCCGTAGCCGCCGCGTTTGTGCGTGACGACGAAGCGGCGGTTATGGAGTGGATGACTGCGCAACAGGTCTGGCGCGCCAATGATGATGATGCCTCGGATTGGCATGCCCGCGATCCACTTCTATGGGCGGTCGTTGCTGCCCCTTGGGTCTTAGTTCAAGAGCACTACTGAGCGTATTACGCTTAGCGCATGCGCTCAGCGAAGTGCTGCTGCGTTTGCTCAAGCTTTGGCACGATTACCATTTGGCAGTAAGGCATGCGGGCATTCGCTAAATAGTAATCTTGATGCTCTGGTTCAGCTGGATAGAACTGGGTCAGTGGCTCGACTTCGGTAACAATCGGGTCATTAAAACGACTCTGGCCCGAGAGGGCATTAATCACGGCATGGGCCGTCTCTCGTTGATTGTCGTTTTCATACAAAATAATGGAGCGATATTGGGTTCCAACATCAGCCCCTTGGCGATTAAGTGTGGTCGGGTTATGAATGGTGAAAAACACCTCAAGCAGTGTTTTAAAATCAATGACTGAAGAATCAAAATCCACCTGCACCACCTCAGCGTGTCCGGTTTGACCTCCACAGACTTGGCGATAATTGGGGTTGGGCGTCTGCCCACCGGCGTAGCCAGAGGTGACTTGATTAACCCCCTCAAGGCGCTGAAACACCGCTTCAAGGCACCAAAAACAGCCGCCGCCTAATGTGGTTGTTGGCATGTCATTGCTCCTAATCAGTGGGGTTGGCATAGGCCTGAGCATGGCCTTCCATATGTGATTGATGATCTTGCTCAAGCGCCCATCCTACGGTTGGAAAGGCGAGCTCATCCCACGGCAAGTCAGAATAATGAAACAGCGCCACCTCTTGTGACTCTGGACCGGCGGCGACGTTCTCGTCGGTAAGCACCGCACGGTAAATCAACTGGACTTGATGGATGTTCGCTAAACTATAGACCGCAAGTAACCCGGTTAGCTCCATGCGTGCTCGCGCCTCTTCCCAGGCTTCGCGCATGGCGCCATCTTCTGCGGTCTCGTTAAGCTCCATATACCCGGCCGGTAGGGTCCAATAGCCAATACGCGGGGGAATGGCCCGACGACACAGTAGAATACGTTCATCATTGGCACGGGCGACAACGCCGACAACAATCCGTGGATTTTCATAGGCGATAAAGCCACAGTCAGGACAAGTGAGGCGCTCGCGGTCATCGCCTTCAGGAATCTTATAAGTGCGTGGGCCAATACTAACGCCCTCAGGATTGTTCATGTCGGGATCTCTGCTGAAATGAATAGGTCCGAGGATAACAGAGCACTGGGTGGGGCATACCACCTTCACGCTAAAAATATTGGGAGTTGGCTATGGCTGATATTGCCTTTGAATCACTCACTCGTTGGTACGGCGAGTCTGCGCAGCGGACAGTGCTCGAGGGCGTCTCCGGACACATTCATGAGGGTGAGTTTGTGGTGGTGGTGGGACGCAGTGGCTCAGGTAAGTCAACGCTACTCAATCTCCTTGGTGGGCTTGAGCTGCCGAGCGGAGGCACAGTGCGTGTGGATGGTATTGATATTGCCTCGTTAGCTGATCGTGACCTCACGGCTCTGCGTCGTCGGCGTATGGGGTTTGTGTTTCAGGCCTATAATCTTATTCCTACCTTGAGTGTGGCCGATAACTTGCGCTTACCACTGAGCTTAAACGCAATTGCCGAGACTGATCAGGTCGAGCAGTGGCTTGCGCGCGTGGGATTGCCGGGTCGTGGCAGCGACTGGCCCGATCGATTAAGCGGTGGCGAGCAGCAGCGTGTGGCTATTGCTCGGGCACTCATTCACGAGCCTGAGGTCATTTTGGCCGATGAGCCGACCGGTAATCTGGATTTAGAAAATGCCGAGCGAGTCGTCGCCTTACTGGATGGGCTGTGCCGTGAGCAAGGCCGGACATTGATTATGGTCACCCATGCAATGGAAGTAACCGGCATGGCTGATCAATTGTTCACCATTCGCGAAGGGCGCTTGGTCAGTGCAGATAACCCAGTGCCGGCGGGGGTAATGTGAAGCGCCTATTGTTGCGAAGCGGACGCAGTGATCTGCGCCGCCACCCGCTACAAACGGGGCTTGCTATCGTGGGTGTAGCCATTGCCGTCGGCGTGGTTGTGGCCGTTGACTTAGCCAATTACTCGGCTCGCGAGGCGATGCGGGTATCGCTCGAATCGGTCACTGGGCAAACAACTCACCAAATCGTGGCAGGACCGCAAGGCGTGAATGAGTCGCTTTATGCTGAATTAAAAACAGACTATGGGGTTCGTTCAGCTGCGCCTGTCATTGAGGGCGGGTTAACGCTTGCCGGTAAGCAGCGTCGGCCCCTGACGCTTTTAGGATTAGATGCATTCGCAGAAGGCCCCTTTCAGCGCCCGCTTGGCAGTAGTGATGGCCTAGGTGAGGCGTTTAATGAGTTATTACTGAGCGATCAGGCGATTGCACTGGGGCAAGGCGAAGCGAAACGCTTGGGTGTGAATGTTGGTGATCAATTAGCCGTTCAGATTGATGGCTTAGTCCATCGTTTAACGATTGCTGCCGTGGTCCCTGACCCGGAGGATCAAGCCCGTGGACTGGTGCTTGCCGATATTGCCGCTGCGCAAACGTTGCTTGGACGAGATGGTCGGCTTGATCGAATTGATCTGATCCTAACGGATGCAAAAGCGCAAACGCTTAGCGCCGTCTTGGAAGATAAAAAAGCCCGCTTGGTGCCCGCTGCCGCGAATGCCACATCGGTGTTAGCAATGAGTCGGGCGTTTCAGGTCAACCTCACCGCGTTGTCCTTACTGGCGGTGGTGGTCGGTGCATTTTTGGTCTTCAACACGCTAGGGTTTTTGGCCGTGCGCCGGCGCCCTAGCATTGGTGTGCTGCGCGCAATGGGCGTGCAGCGCCGAGAAATTCTTTGGCAAGTCCTCGGAGATGCGCTACTGATTGCCAGTATTGGTACGGTCGCGGGGTTAGCGCTTGGATATGGCCTTGCGCATGCGTTGGTAGGGCTTGTCCTGCAAACCGTTAATGATGTGTATTTTGAGCGGGCTGCGGGGGAGTTGGTGCTTTCTCAATGGAGTCTTGCAGCGGGTTTGTTGGTGGGACTGGGTGGCTCAGTCCTAGCTGCGCTGGCGCCTGCGCGCGAGGCTGCAGCAACCCCGCCCCGCGCGGCACTCTCCCGCGCCGATCTTGAGACCCGGGCACGGCGTCTTGCAAAGCGGGCTGGCATACTCGGCATTATGGCGTTGCTGATGGGTGCTGTGGTCATTGCCGCTAGTACAGGACTGATCGCAGCGTTTGTCGGTTTATTTGCGCTTATTCTTGGCGCGGCCTTTCTCGCACCCTTGATTATGTTGGGGGTAGGAACAATGCTGCGTCCGTTGGTGCGCGGCCGGCCTATTGGCGGGTTAGTCGTTGAAGGAGCCATCGCTTCACTTAGCCGAACGGGCGTAGCGGTAGCCGCGCTATCGGTGGCCGTTGCGGCAGTGATTGGGGTGGCAGTGATGATTGCGAGTTTTCGCGGCAGCGTGATTGATTGGTTGGAAGGCTCGCTTGCCGCTGATTTCTACATCACCGCGCCGGGTGAATTTTCCGATCAACAGGCGGATCGACTCGCTGATCTAAATGGCGTTGAGTTTATATCTCGCTCACGCTGGTATTCGCTACCGACAGCGGATGGCCCGGTCGAAATCTGGGCGCTTGGACTGCCCGCTGGACGTCACCCCGAGGTTGAACTTCGCCAAGGTGAGCCCAAGGCAGCCATGCAGGCTTTTGCCAATGATCAAGCGGTCCTTGTCAGTGAGCCTTTTGCTGCCCGCCGCGAAGTCACGCTCGGCGATAGGCTTACCCTGCCCAAAGCCCAAGGCAAGTCGGTGTTTCGTGTGGCCGGTATTTACCGAGATTACGCCAGTCCGACCGGCGTTGTGTTAATGCGCCGGGATCTCTACGAGCGATTATATGCTGACTCACGTATTGCAGGAATTGGTGCCCATGTCAGTGCTGAGGTGGATCGAGAGGCCTTACGCGATCAGCTTGAAATTCAATTAGCTGGCGTGCCCGGCGCGCGGGTGATCGACAATGCGGCTGTGTTTACTCAGTCACTGGTTATTTTTGATCGCACATTTGCCATTACCGAAGTGTTGCGATGGCTTGCTGGACTTGTGGCTTTTGTGGGCGTCGTTAGTGCGCTAATGGCATTACATCTTGATCGATTACGTGAGTTCGCGGTGCTACGAGCGATTGGACTGAGTCGAGGGGGTCTCGCCGGAGTCATCAGTGGTCAAAGTGGATTATTAGGTTTGGTGGCAGGGTTGTGGTCAATTCCGCTTGGCATTGCACTCGCTGGGTTATTGGTGTTTGTCATTAATCGTCGCGCCTATGGCTGGCGCATGGGTTTTGACTTGGCAGCGCAACCTCTGATGGAAGGTGTGGTGTTAGCCGTGCTCGCCGCTTTATTGGCGGCGATCTATCCCGCATGGCGGGCAGCACGCATGCCACCGACTAGTGGCTTAAGGGGAGAGAGATGAGGCGGGTTGATAGCGGCTTATTCGGCTTATTAACTGTGCTGATAATTGCGCTCGCAATTGGGTGGTGGCGGTTTGCTAACTTAGGCGCTGGCATCACAGCGGATAACGAGGCTGAAAATCTCGCCGAGGTTATGGGGCCTACGGATGATGCCAATGCCTTCGCACGGGTGACTGGTCCTGCGCCGCTGGTGTTCCCAAAAGACCATGGTGCTCATCCGGATTATCGAACCGAGTGGTGGTATTTTACGGGTAATTTGCGCGCGGCAGATGGCCATGAATATGGTTTTCAGCTCACGCTTTTTCGCTCTGCATTGGCACCTGCCAAGCCTGAAAGAGCCTCTGCTTGGGCGACTCGACAGGCATGGATGGGACATTTTGCGATTACTGATATTAGTGGCCAAGCGCATCGCGCCGCTGAGCGTTATCAACGCGGCGCGCTCGGCTTGGCCGGGGCGCGCGTTAACCCCGTCCGGGTCTGGCTTGATGACTGGGAGATAGAGAGTCACTCAAATGCGGGCTTATTTCCGCTTAACCTGAGTGCTCGGGATCCCGAGCAAGCGATCGCCATTACGCTTGCTATCACCGCGGATAAGCCGCACGTGCTTCAAGGTGATGCCGGGTATAGCCGCAAAGGTGCGGACCCAGCCAATGCGTCGCGGTATTACTCCTACACACGTCTAGCCGCGAAGGGCTCACTTGAGTTTGGCGCAGTGACTGCGAGTGTGACCGGCAGCGCTTGGCTTGATCGTGAGTGGAGTACTAGCGCGCTTGATGCTAATCAGCAAGGCTGGGATTGGTTTGCTCTGCAGCTTGAAGATGGCCGTGATGTCATGGTTTATCGATTACGGCGGCGTAATGGTCAGACGGATCCAAACTCTGCTGGCGTTGTGGTCAGCCGTGAGGGTGAGGGACGGGTGTTAAGTGCAGAGGATTTTACGCTGACCCCCAATGCCTATTGGCAAAGCCCTGAGACTGGCTCGCGTTATCCGATTGTCTGGACGCTAAGGTTACCGATCGCAAATTTAGAACTTAAGATAAGCGCACGCATTGAGGCCCAAGAAATGCCGACAACGGTTCGTTATTGGGAAGGTGCGGTGAGTGTGACGGGAACGGCCGAAGGGGTGGGGTATTTAGAGATGACAGGTTATTAAATGCATCAGTAATTTAGCGCTTCGAGGAGATGGCGCAAGTAGCTTAGTCGCTCGCGTGAGACACGGATGCGCTCAACTAATCCCGGTTCAGGGTCAGGAAGAATAGTCAGTAGATCGGCATGGAAAAACACCCCAAAGCTATCGATATAATGCAAATGTCGGTTGCGATCAAAAATTAGGTTATCCCTGCCGTAAAGGTCGATCACTTTATCCTCTTGGGTGTACCAACGCTCTGCGGTGGCGATAAATAGCCGAAGTGCCCGACGTAATCGTGCTGATTGGCCTAATAGCGGAATGATCTCGTTCTCATGGGCAGGATTAGCCATATCAAACCAACGCCGAATATTAGGCGCCATCGCAATTACACTGGGCTTTTCATCAATATAGGTGCGGGTAAAGATAGTGGTTGGAACAATATCGCCAAGGGCGTCGCGTAACTGTTGGTGCTCTCGGTGCAAGACGCGTACTTCGGTTTCAGGAATAGCCTGACGCGGCACCTTAATGACCAAATCCAGGGGTTGTCGTAAGCCATCCCGAAAAACACTGCCTGAGCTGCGCCAGACTTCGCAGTGATAACCCGCATCAGATACGAGCGTTGCCGGCAGCTCATCGGTGCGCAGGCAGGCAATCCGATTATCAATGCGATCATTTTCTCGAGCCATGAAGTTAGACTGCCATAACGGGACGATCAATGAGCTGATGAATGGCCACGACACAACACAGTGCCATTGCAGCAGCGCCGGCCATAACGATACTCATCCCCAAAAGCGGGCCTAAGGTTAATAAACCAATCACCAGCGCACTTAGCGCCCCAAGGCCAAATTGCGCCAGACCAAACAGGGCCGACGCTGCGCCGGCATGGTGCGGATGGCGATCGAGGAGGCCAGCAACGGTGTTGGCCGCGATAATGCCGACGGTGGCCAAGGCGATAAAAAGCACCGGGGTGATAATCCACTGCTCACGAATGCCCAAACTCACCAGGGTGAGCATGGCTGTCGTGGTGCAGGCCATCACAGTGACGCCGGCGGTGAGCATGGGGCGATGGCCAAAGCGCATAACCAGCCGGCCATTAATACATTTGCCGATAATTAACGCAATCACCTTAGAGGCGAAGTAATAAGCAAAATGCGCTTGCGGCACGCCAAACGCTAGAGTGTAGGCAAATGGACTGCCGGCGACATAAGCAAACAAGGCACC
>Ga0102927_1000380_pt1 | contig 10321 bp, 9 predicted proteins | sample SalPon1_A_H2O_MG_FD_78208 | JGI IMG/M metagenome (GOLD analysis project Ga0102927, IMG submission 78208) | Salt pond water microbial communities from South San Francisco under conditions of wetland restoration - Salt Pond MetaG R1_A_H2O_MG | ecosystem: Environmental > Aquatic > Non-marine Saline... | reverse complement strand
CCCCAGTCGGGATTATCTTTCAGTAGCTCCACATACAAGCGATTCAAGCGGCTGGTGGCGCGAATATCAAACGAACTATCGCGCAACTGCTTAACTGTGGTGATCCCCGCTAAGGGTAAGAAAAAGCCGAAATAATCAGGAAAATGCGCATACTCACAAGCGACGGTTTCGCCTGTTTTCAAATCCTCCGCCTCAAACGCCTGCCCATCGGTGGCGAGAATAAACTTGGCTTTGGCGCGTTGGGTGGCGGGGCTTTGTTTTAAAGCCAGCAGGGTTTGCGTCACCGTGCTCGGCTCAGCCACGGCGATATGAATATGGTTAGTTTGCAACACCCCACCGCAGTCGGATTTATTCGTCGCGCCTGTGCGCAAGCGCTTCAGCGTGGTCGCCTTATTGCCAAAGGCTTCCAAAAACGCATACGGAAACTCAGCCGCAACAAAGGGCTGGTTGGCTAATTCAGAAATAGCAGCTTCGATCTCTACGGCGTTCATTGAACTTAGTCGGACTTGTGGATGTGGTTAATGAGTTTAACACAGACGCCTAGCACCTGTTTTTAGGTGTGAGCTGTTACAATAAAAGGACTTTTCACCAATAACCTATCAAACACATGGATAAGCAACAGCAGGAAAAAGCCGCATTTCTAGTCGGTATTTGCGGTGGGAGCGGGAGCGGTAAAAGTGCTTTAGCGGCGGCATTATTGGATGTATTACAACCAGAGATGGCTACTTTAATTAGTTTAGATGCTTATTATCATAGCCAAAGTGACGTACCGGCTGCAGTGCGCGGTAATATGGATCACCCCGACGCCTTGGATGCGGATTTATTGGTTGAGCATTTACAAGCTTTGCATCAAGGGCAATCTATTGCTAGACCTGTTTATGACTTTTGCACTCACGCGCGTACGACTGAAACACAAACCATGCACAAAGCCCCTTTAATGATTATGGATGGCATTTTATTGTTTGCCTTGCCGGGTGTGGCGGAACAATTAGATGTGTCTGTGTATGTGGATGCGCCCGCCGATGTTCGCTTAGGGCGTCGCTTGCAACGTGATCGGCGAGAACGCGGGCGTACCACGGATGATGTACTAGCGCAGTATTTTAGCACGGTGCGCCCCATGTACGAGCGTTATGTCAAGCCGGGGCGTGAACAGGCGGATTTAGTCGTTAGCAGTTTGGATGCGATCGACGTGGGGTTACAACAAGTACTCCTGTTATTGCAACAGCATTTAGGCAAGCGCTTGTCCGCGTGGCTTAAGCCTGACGCACAAGCACGTTTCGAATATCTTATGATAAAGGAGTAATACAGTGCGCTTACAAACACGTATTCCACCCCCTGTTTATGCCTTACTGAGCGCCTCACTGATGTGGGGCTTGGATCATTATTGGCCCATCCTGCACTGGCTAAGCGCGCCTTGGCATTGGGGCGGCTTAGTTATTATTGCACTGGCTTTGTCGCTGGATATTGGGTCTTTAAGTTTATTTTGGCGGGCACGTACCACCGTTAATCCTTTGCAGCCTGAAAATAGCCGTCACTTAGTCACAAACGGTTTATATCAGTATACCCGCAATCCCATGTATGTCGGCATGTTGATTATGTTGTTGGGGTGGTGGGTTTTCTTGGGTAGCTTATCGCCGGGCTTGCTGCTGCCTTTGTTTATATGGGTGCTGACAGAAATGCAGATCAAGCCAGAAGAGCGCGCCTTGCAAGAAAAGTTTGGGCAAGCTTATGTGGATTACAGCGCCAAGGTGCGGCGTTGGTTATAAAAAAGGCGCTCTTGATTTTTAAGATTTCAGCACGATCTTAATTGCATACAAGTTGCATTGAATACATACAGTGAGTGAATAGAGTCGATATATGTCATCACGTCATATTAACCAAATGTGGCTAGAAGCTTGCGAGCTGCTCAGCGAAGCTGAGCGATTGCAAAAGCAATTCTTCCGCCCCAATAACACAGGTTGCAGCCCAGTATGGGAGCCGCCGATTGATTTGCTAGAAACCCACGACGGCTTATTTATTACGGTGGCTTTGCCCGGTGTTGCGCCTGAGCGGGTGGAAGTTTCCTTAATTGGGGGCAATTTGGTGGTGAGTGGTGTACGTCCTTTGCCCATACGTGCCCAAGGGGGGCGTATTCACCGCCTAGAACTGCCTTATGGCCGTTTCGAACGCCGTATTCCTCTACCAGCGGGTCACTATGAGTTAGGGGCGCATGGTTTGCTACATGGTTGCTTGCAACTGAATTTGAAAAAATTGAGGTGAATGAATGAATCAAAACGAACAGGTTCAGCCACAGTTGTCAGATCAGCCCGATCAAGCTGTAGCGCAGGCGTCGCTTCCCGAGGATGCGCTGATTATTTTGCCGGTGCGCAATGTGGTGCTCTTTCCGGGGGTGGTGGCGCCGATTACGATTGGGCGTGAAATTTCCATGCAAGCCGCACAAGAAGCCGTGCGCGATAATCGTAAGCTAGGGCTATTATTACAGCGTGACCCCGCCGCCGACGTGCCGCCGGTTGAAGGCCTGCATCGGCTAGGCACACAGGTCAGTATTTTGCGTTATGTCACCACTCAAGATGGTAATCATCATTTAGTGGTGCAGGGCGAGCAGCGCTTCGAGGTCGAGGATTATATCGAAGGCTACCCCTATATAGCAGCACAAACGCATTTATTGCCTGATCCAGACACTTATGATGCGGATATAGAAGCTCGCATGCGGCATTTGCAAACTACCGCTTTAGAAGTAGTGCAGTTATTACCACAGTTACCGCAAGAAGTGACGCAGGCGATCCAAAACAGCAGTTCGGCGGGTGCTTTAGCCGACCTCATTGCTAGTTTCATGGACATTGATCCGCAGGAAAAGCAAAACTTGCTAGAAATGACAGACTTGCGCCAACGCTTAGACAAAGTGAGCGAGTTACTGCGCCATCAACTGCAAGTGCTAAAGATTACGAATGAAATCAATGAGCAAGCCAAAGAATCTATGGATGAGCGCCAGCGTGAATACATGCTGCGTGAACAACTCAAAAGTATTCGCAAGCAGCTTGGCGAAGACGACGGCAATGCCGCAGAGCTTGAGGAATTAGAGCAAGCGATTGCTGAGGCGAAGATGCCCGAAGACGCTGAGCAACAAGCGCATAAAGAGTTAAAGCGTCTTAGCCAAATGCAGGAGTCGTCCGGTGAATATTCCATGGTGCGCAGCTATTTGGATTGGCTCACCAGCTTGCCATGGAACCGTTTGGATGAGGAAAACATTGATATTGCTAAGGCGCGTGAGGTGTTGGACGACGAACACTTTGGTTTAGATAAAGTCAAGCAGCGTATCTTGGAATACCTTGCCGTGCGCAAGCTCAATCCTGAAGGGCGCAGCCCGATTTTGTGCTTTGTCGGCCCACCGGGTGTGGGTAAAACCTCCATGGGGCAGAGTATTGCCCATGCCATGGGCTTGGAGTTTGTGCGGTCTAGTTTAGGAGGCGTGCACGATGAGGCGGAGATTCGTGGTCATCGGCGTACTTATTTAGGCGCTTTGCCGGGTAATATTATCCAAGGTGTGCGTAAAGTAGGCACGCGTAACCCCGTTTTTATGCTGGATGAAATTGATAAATTAGGCAGCGGTGGCTTCCATGGTGATCCTTCCGCGGCTTTATTGGAAGTGCTTGATCCTGAACAAAATGGCAGCTTCCGTGATAACTATATTGCCTTGCCGTTTGATTTAAGCAAGGTGGTATTTATTGCCACGGCGAACGTGCTCGATTCGATTCCGGGGCCGTTGCGTGATCGGATGGAAGTGATCGAACTGCCCGGCTACACCGAGGAAGAAAAAGTGGCGATTGCCGACCGTTATTTAGTGGCCAAACAGCGCGACAATAATGGCTTGCAAGCCGATCAAATCGAAGTGAGCGATGAGGCTTTGCGGCATATTATTAGCGACTATACGCGTGAAGCGGGCGTGCGTAATTTGAATCGGCAAGTGGGTGCTGTGATGCGGCGCACCGCTATGCAAGTGGCAGAAGGCGCGGACACGCCGATTAAGATCGAAGCTGATGACTTGCACGGTATATTAGGCGCTAAGCGTTTTGAAAGCGAAACCGCCATGCGTACGAGTGTGCCGGGCGTGGTGACAGGTTTAGCATGGACGCCGGTGGGGGGCGATATTTTATTTATTGAAACCACCTTAATGCCCGGCAGTGGCCGTTTAACGATTACAGGTCAGCTCGGCGATGTGATGAAGGAAAGTGCCCAAGCGGCTTTGAGCTTGGTGAAATCGAAAGCAGACACTTTGGGGATTGATGCTAAGCAGTTTGAAAATCACGACATTCATCTGCATGTACCAGCGGGTGCGATTCCCAAAGATGGCCCTAGTTCCGGTGTGGCTATGTTCACCTCTTTAGTGTCCTTGCTTACCGGCCGCAAAGCAAAGCCGGATGTGGCGATGACGGGTGAAATTAGTCTGCGTGGTTTAGTGCTGCCCATCGGGGGCGTTAAAGAAAAATGCTTAGCGGCCTTACGTGCCGGTATTAACACCGTACTGTTGCCAGCTCGCAATCGTAAGGACTTGGAAGATGTGCCTGACAATGCGCGTGAGCAGTTGCAGTTTGTTTGGTTGGAGCAGGTTGAAGATGCTTTAGAGGCAACGCTAGAACCCGCCGCCAAGCAAAGCGAGGTACAGCAAGCGGCTTGATCATAGCCGCATTTTGCTAAGCTAGCAGGCAAGTCGTTTTATGAATGACTTGCCTGTTTTAACTAAATTCGGCCAGCATTTTGACATGCGCGGCGACACTGCGCCCTAGCGAAGAAAAGTCGTACCCCCCTTCCAAACAAGACACGATCCGACCGTTGCTATAGCGCTTAGCCAATTGGCACAGTTCCTCCGTGATCCACACATAATCCGCTTCCACCAATTTAAAACCACCCATATCATCTTCTAAATGCGAATCAAAACCCGCAGAAATCAGTATAAGCTCTGGTTGAAAGCGCGCCAGTGCGGGTAGCCATTGCTGTTGTACCGCTTCGCGCCAAGCGGTCGACGCTGTGCCTGCCGGTAACGGTATATTCAAGATATTGGCGGCTTGTGTGTCTGCGCCACGATAAGGATAAAAGGGGTGTTGGAATGAAGAGCAAAACAAAATGCGCTCATCACCTTGCACAATATCTTCCGTGCCATCGCCGTGGTGTACATCAAAATCAATAATAGCGACGCGTTCCAAGCCATGCGCGGCCAAAGCATGTTGAGCAGCAATGGCAATATTATTAAAAATGCAAAAACCAGCCGAATGAGCGCGTCCGGCATGATGACCGGGAGGGCGTACCATGCAAAAAGCATGCTGCTGTTGATTCGTGTTATCCATGACTAAATCAACGGCTTGTGTGGCTGCGCCAGCGGCTAACAAAGCAGCCGCCAAGGAATGCTGATTCATAGACGTGTCACCGTCTAAGTCTATGCTCATTGCATCGGATGGCGCACTGGCAAAAATTTGCTCTATATAGTGGGCCTTATGCGCACGCAGCAATTGGTCTTTTGTGGCGGTTTGTGCGTCATAATGGTGGGTAATCCAATCAACGCCCGAGGTAATCAGTTGATTATTAATCGCATCTAAACGTTCGGCGCATTCGGGGTGATAAGAATGCCCGTTGTCGTGTAGGGCACAAGTGGCATGGCTAATAATAGCGGCTGTCATGGTATTTCCTCGCTATCCGGCGTAGAATATGCTGCGATGCACAAAAGCATGTTAATATCGCATGCTCATAGGCTAGCAGCAGTGATTCCGGGATTGATCGACATAAATGTATAACAATAGTTTAGAGGGTTTTGCGATGAGTCACCATTACCTACATCAATTATTTGAACCTAGCAGTTTGGTGCTGGTGGGGGCGAGTGAGCGCCCCGGTAGCATGGGCACGGTGGTCTTAGCCAATATATTGGCGGCGGGTTTTGCGGGCAATTTGTATCCTGTTAACCCTAAATACGAAGTCGTGCAAGGACAGCCGTGCTACCGCGATGTAGGCAGCGTCGCTTATGCCGCAGATTTGGCTATTATCGCCACACCGGCTGCGACCGTGGCGACGATTTTGCGTCAATGTGGCGAATTGGGGATTAGCAATGCAGTGATTTTATCCGCCGGTTTTGCTGAAACGGGGACGCGTGGTAAGCGCATGGCTAAAGACATCCTCGATATAGCGCGTCAATATGGTATCCATCTAGTAGGGCCAAATTGCCTAGGCATTATGCGTCCCCCGGTGCATTTAAATGCCACCTTTGGTCATAACCAAAATAAAGCCGGTAAATTAGCCTTGGTGGCGCAATCCGATGCGGTGTGTACAGCGATTTTAGATTGGGCACAAGCTCGCCAAGTGGGCTTTTCAAGCGTGGTCACGTTGGGTGATGCGCTGGATGTCAGCTTTGGTGATGTATTGGATTATCTGGCACTGGATAGCCAAACCAGTAGTATTTTGCTGTATATCGAAACGGTGCAAGATGCGCGTAGTTTTATGAGTGGCTTACGTGCTGCTTCACGTATGAAGCCGGTGATTGTACTGAAAGCAGGGCGGCATGAAGAAGGCTCGCGGGCGGCACGCACCCACACCGGAGCGATTGTTGGCAGTGATGATGCTTTTGCCGCAGCGTTAGAACGTGCCGGTGTGGTGCGAGTCAGCAATGTGGGGGAGTTATTTGCCGCAGCGGAAATTTTATCAAGCGGCATGGCGGTCAAGCAAAACCGTTTATTGATAATGACCAATGGCGGCGGTCCGGGGATTATGGCGACAGATCGTGCGGTTGAGGTTGGCTTGCGCGTGCCTAATTTAACCGATAAAACCTTAACGGCTTTGAATAAGTTATTACCGGCGACCTGGTCACGGACTAATCCGGTGGATATGCTCGGTGATGCTGATGCGGCGCGTTATGCTGCTTGTTTGCGCGTCTGCTTAGAAGATGCCGAAGTGGATGGTGTCTTGGTGCTACTCACACCGCAAGCACTGACTGATCCCGCCGCAATCGCTGAGGCGGTGGCACAAGTGGTAAAAGCGACTAAGAAGCCGGTATTGAGCTGTTGGATGGGGGAAGCACGGGTGTGGGCTGGCCAAGCGATTTTAGCTGAGGCGCGTATTCCGCATTTTGAAACCCCAGAGGCGGCGGTGGATGCCTTTGCTTATTTAGCGGCGTATCGCAGTAATCAAAAAATGCTCATGCAAGTGCCTGCCTCGGTGGAAAGGCAAGAGAGTGCGCCGGATGTGGAAGGAGCACGCTTGATTATTGAAAGTGTGTTGGCCGAAGGGCGGCGGGTGTTGTCGATTACCGAAGCACGGGCGATTTTATCCGCTTTTCGCATTCCGTCGGTGGCGACGATTTTAACACGTAGCCCCGCAGAAGCTTTGGTCGCGGCGGAGTCGGTGGGTTATCCGGTGGTAATGAAAATCAGCTCGCCGGATATTGTGCATAAATCGGATGTCAGTGGGGTGCGGTTAAGCATTAATAGCGCCCGCACGGTGCGCAGTGTCTATCAGGAGCTGCTAGAGTCGGCTAAACGTTATAAACCTCAGGCGCGTTTGGATGGCGTGACCGTTGAGCCTATGTATCGGGAGCGCTCAGCGCGAGAGTTAATGATTGGTGTGGTGCGCGATCCAGTATTCGGGCCGGTGATTAGTTTTGGCACAGGCGGCACCGCCGTAGAAGTACACTGGGATAGGGCGGTTGTCTTGCCGCCTTTAAATGATTATATGATTAAAAAGACCGTGTGCGGGACGCGGGTGGCTAAGATGCTGGTGGAGTTTCGGAATATGCCAGCGGTGAATTTTACGGCTTTGCAGCGGGTGTTACAGCGCGTGTCGGAGTTGGTTTGTGAAATGCCGGAGGTGCTGGAGATGGATATTAACCCATTAATGGCGGATCCAGACGGTGTGGTGGCGGTGGATGCCAGTATCACAGTGGGGTATCCCAAAGGCGGGGCGCAGCGTTATGATCACATGGCGATTCACCCTTATCCGAATGATTTAGTACGTGAGCAGCAGTTGGCCGATGGCACGAATATTTTGATTCGCCCCATTCGCCCTGAAGATGCGGAAATGGAGCAAGCCTTTGTGCGCAATTTATCGCGGGAGTCGCGTTATATGCGTTTTATGCAATCTTTACGCGAATTAACCCCGGATATGCTGATACGCTTTACGCAAATTGACTATGATCGGGAAGTGGCTTTTGTGGCGATGGCACGCGACAATGGCGAGGACGGTGAAGTGGGTGTGTGTCGTTATGCGATTAACCCGGATCGTTTTAGCTGTGAGTTCGCCTTAGCGATTGCGGATGCTTGGCAAGGACGCGGTTTGGGGGGCGTGTTAATGCAAGTTTTAATTGATACGGCACGGCGCAAAGGCTTGCGTCGTATTATTGGCGAAGTGTTGGCCGAAAATACGAGTATGTTAAAGCTGATGCAGCGCTTAGGTTTTGAGCGTCAAAAAAGCCATGATGACGACAGTATTGTGGTGGTGACGAAATATTTAGCGAACGGAAATCATAAAAAGTGACTCTTAAAAACACGCCTGAGCATTATTTAATGGCTAAACCTGCTACAGACGTGGCCACCAGCTTATTAATTCACCCTTGGGTCTTGCAGGATTTTTATGACTATAATAGTTTTCTGGACAGCGCCGAGGATGTGTTGCAACAAGCTGGTTTAGAAAGCCAAGTGCAATTAGCCAGCTTCCATCCCGCTTATTGTTTTGCGGGTACAGCGCCTGAAGATGCGGAAAATTATGCCAATCGCTCCCCATGGCCGATGTGCATCTACTGCGTGAAGCACAAGTCGGAGCAGCCATTGCTCATTACCCGGATATTGAACAGATTCCGGTGCGCAATATTCAAATTATGAAAACAGTGGGCGCTGAAGCGCTTGCCGAGCTGTTGCAAAGGATACAATCATGAAAAATCATGTTCATCGCATTCGTGAAGAGTTGCCGGCTGTTATACTATTTATCGGTCTGATTTGGCTGGTTTTCGCACTAGATTACTTTTTACCCCTAGAAAACTATGGTGTTATTCCGCGGGAGCCGGAAGGTTTGATTGGTATTATAGCCATGCCCTTTTTGCACGGTAATTTGGGGCATATTATGGGCAATACCGTACCCTTAGCCGTGTTGCTCACTTTATTGGCCGGTTCGCGAGCGAATAGCCGCTTAATTGTGGTGGTGATTGTGCTTTTAGGGGGCGTATTGCTGTGGCTATTGGGGCGGGGTAATTCTTTGCATCTAGGGGCAAGTGGCTTGGTGTTTGGTTTAGCGGTGTTCTTGATTGTGTCTGGTTTACTAGAACGTCGCCTGATTCCCTTACTCATTACGGGCATTGTCTTGTTTCTATACGGCTCCACGTTGTTAGCTGGTGTTATGCCGGGGCAAAAAGGCGTGTCTTGGGATGGTCATTTGTTAGGCGGCTTAGCCGGTGCCTTAGCCGCATGGGGTGTGTTTGCTTATATGAAGCAGGACAATCCAGCACGAAATAAGCGCCTCTAGCGATTAAGCAAACAAGCGCCGCCAAAAACCAGCAGGGCGTGGTGCTTTAGCTTCTGCATCAGGTTGGTATTCCATCAAGAAATCATACTGTTCTTGGGTTTGCGGCATATTATGGCCGCGCACTTCAGACATCAATTCCACAGCATCTTGTGGCGTCATCCCCTCTTTAATCATTAAACAAGCGGTTAAGACGCCAGTGCGCCCAATGCCCGCATAGCAGTGGATCGCTAAGTTTTCGCCTTCGTAAAGTGTGGTGTGTAATTGATTCACCAAAGCTTGAAACGCTTTTTCATCCGTAGGAACACGTCGATCCCGAATCGGGAAGTGGGTGAAACTTAAGCCAACTTGTTTGCACAAAGCCGCCTCATGCTGCAGCCCACAAGCTTCAGCTTCACGCGCTTCTAACAAAGAGGCCACCGCACGCACGCCGCGGGTACGGAAATATATTAACTCATCCTTGAGATGATCGGCATCGGGGCAAGGCATAATAAACAAGCGACCTGCGCCTATTTGGGTTACTTCATAGATAGAGGGATTCATTAATGCGGTACAGTCAGCTAATAAGATAATAAAGTCTACAGCCTATCATAGTACGATTCGCTTAAAAATTCGATGCATTCAGGCATGCTTAAGCCGTCAATGTGCTTGGTTTGCTGTCTTCTTGCCCGTTTGTTGCCAGATTAAACCGCCTAAAATCAACACCAAGCCCCATAAAGTAGAGGGTAAAATGGTTTCGCCTAAGAAAATATGAATAAAAATCAATGACAAACAAGGTGACAAGAAAATTAAGTTAGAGATTTTGGCGGTGCTATGGGTGTATTTCATAGCT
>Ga0102927_1000378_pt1 | contig 10361 bp, 7 predicted proteins | sample SalPon1_A_H2O_MG_FD_78208 | JGI IMG/M metagenome (GOLD analysis project Ga0102927, IMG submission 78208) | Salt pond water microbial communities from South San Francisco under conditions of wetland restoration - Salt Pond MetaG R1_A_H2O_MG | ecosystem: Environmental > Aquatic > Non-marine Saline... | reverse complement strand
AGAAAACTGTTCAATCCTCCTGTAGAATCTATTATTACAGAAGTGCTGTTAGAAGTAATAGTGGTATTTTCGCCGGCTAATATTTCTTTAAATTGAAGAGTGTTTACGTTCTTGCCAGCAAATATGCCCTCACCTGAAACGCCTAGGTTTTCTCCCTGTATAGGTAAAGAAGTAATGCTATTACTTAACTCCGTAAAGTTATCATTGACTTTAATAAACGCTTCTCGAAGATCATCGCCTGTGCCGTCGTTTGCTAAATTACCTACATTAATTGATTCTATTGTCATCGTCTGCCCCGTTTAGTATATTTATTAGGCTTGCTGTCCTAACGCTGTTAGCGCCGCTGCTATTCTATCCAGTGCTTCTTGTATTGTTGTTGGTGCAGGGTTGCTCCAATCGCTACTAGTAGTAGGTGTATATGCTCCTGTCCACGCAGTTGATTGAATTGTACTGTCTGGAAATTCAATATCACCGTCGGCCCTAAAGATAAAATTGTGATTGGCATTAGCGACATCAGTTCGAATGCTTGTTTGTCCGTTGCTTTCGACTATAACGTTATCCTGTGCATAGATGTTAACATTGTCTGTTGCAGTTAACTGAATATTGTCTGCTGCGGTAATAACAATATCATCAGTTACAGAAGTAATATTAACATCGCCTGTAGTGGCATCAACGTTAACAACACCACTTTCGATATCCCCAACAATCTTGCCATTTACTCCGTCTACCAGTAATGTGCTGTCATCACTGAACACTGAACCAGTTAAATCACCTGTCGGAGTAATATCTATACCAGATTCTAGATCCTGCTGTGTTAGATAACCTGCATCATTTGTAAATGCACTAACAGCAGTTGGTGTATTCTGTACTTCTGCATATTGAACTCGAGAAGGACGCCAGGCACCTGCTGTGAATTTTAGAAATCTATCCGTCACATTACCTACAATTATAACATTGTTAAGCGCCCCTAGAGTAAGTGCATCAAGATCCGTTTGATTAATAATTGACTGAGGTCTATACAATCCTTCTAGTGCATCATAAACCAGCGCATCACCCCCAACCGGATCGTCGCCACTTACATCACTGAGATTTTTTAGTATTCCCGGAATAGTCGGCTTGTTTGTCAGGTCGTTATAATCGCCCGTAAACCCAGTTGGAGTATTATCTAGATCTTCATAATTATTAGAAAATGCAACTGTAGACAGTGATTGACTGTTAATAGTTATAGAATTTACTGTAAGGCTACCGGTAATAGCAATTGAATCTGCATTTACCACCCCGCTTCCTGTTAGATTGAGATTGTTACCTACTGGCAGCTCTTTTATTCTATTATCCTGCGCATCAAATATAAGTGGGACATTATCAGTCATTATGTTCTTCCTACAACTATTTCTATTACAGATTTTCCGTCGTCTGTTTTATCTTCGAGTGATTTTCCTATCACAGTGCCTATGCTTGGATTATTATCTACAACACTATATCCAGGTATTGCAGACGACACAAGCATGTCTCCCTTTGCAACTTTACCTAATACCTTACACGGAACTCTACCTTGTAAAGCAATTGCAACTGCGTCGTCTACAAGATCGCTATTCATAAGATATGCTGGATTGGTGGATACTACACCTGCTATTCTTCTATCACCTTTTTGATTTGTTACAGTAACTTCTTGTTCTCCTCCGAACACAACTACTGTACCCGGTTCATATTTACTGTCAGCAGTATATTTTTCAGCCAAGTCAGCATATTTGGCTTCTGTGGCAACACCGTTGAATATATTTGCATACATGACATCCCAGCGTGTTGCGCTTGAACCTAAATTTCTAGAACTGTTCGTGTCGGGAAGCACATTAGAGTTTACTCTTGAAATAAATGTTACAGTGTCTGTGTTTTCGTCTCCAAGATTGACATTCCCGTTTAAGAACGTTTCGCCTTCTACAGTTAAATCGTTATCAGTTGCTATACCACTGTTAGATACTACTAATCTTTCTATACCACTAGTAATTAACACTATTGAGTCATCGCCTGAACTTGTAAATCCACCGCCTGCTCCTAAGCCAATACCAGTAGATGTACTATCTCCTTCACTTCCTGCTTCGATAAAAGATGTATATATCCAATCAGATGCTAACCATCCTTCACCGGAAAAACTTGATCCGCTTTGGAAGGTACTTTGGTTTGTTCTAGTTGTTTCTCCTACATCAATATTGCCCGGAAAGCCTGTAACTAGAGAGTCGCTGTTTGTTCCTGCTGCTGAAAATACTCTTGCTCCTCCAGGAGTATCGAATCTAATAGTGCTTGATACAACACTAAGAGTATCAAATCCTGCTACTCTAATAGTTGCACCGTCTAGTGCTCCGGTTTGATCTCGACGAGCAATAGTGTCGCCACCTGTTCCGGTTGATATTGCACTAACACCATAAACTCCTTCTTCTAGTTTAACCAATGCTTCACCAGGGAAACCTGTATCTCCTGCTTCAACAGTTTCTTCGAAGTCTCCGTCTTCTAGGCCTGATCCAAATTTTACTACATCACTGAAGTCAACTGCAGAAATATCTCCGGGGTCAGATGCTGTTCTACCATATACCTGATACTGATCTACTTGATTTAACTCAGAAAACACAACACCGTTAGTCTTAATTCTTACAAATCCTTCATCGGTATCGAAGTTTTCGTCTGAGAATTTAGCAAGTCCAAGATCACTTTGCAATTTACCTGCAGTGCCATTCCATCCTGTTGTTGCATCATCTTCATCAAAGAGATCAGCCTTCTGCATGTTTAATTTACTCTGCGAAATTGCAGCGTCTGAATTTACATCCGCATTTGTTAAAGTGTTGTCTTGTATTTGGAAATCATATTCTGCACCAGAGGCTGTGCGAGAAACTGTTATATTAATAACAGAATTAGTAGCTTCGCTTGCATTTGCAATTTCATCTACAGGTCCGTCTACAATTACAGCATTAGCAGTCTCGCCAGGTTGATCAAAAATAGTTTCTCCAATTTGAAAGACACCAGTTGTTTCTGTATAGGTGATTATATTTAAAACCCCTTCGATATCATCTGTGTATACTTCTAAATCTACTACGGTTCCTGTTTTAATACCGCCTGTAGTTCCTATAGTATCTCCTACAGATATAGTGCCACCTGTGACAGGGGTAACAAAAATGCGTTTGTTGCCGGTGCCAACTAAAATGTCATTTTGAGCAACACTGTTTAACTCTATATTCCTTAAATCGTTAAGTTCGTCGTAAGCCTGGGCTCTTTCGTCAACAAAGTTTTTATTAGTTGCGGCACTGCCGTCAGAGCCTGGTAGAGCTAGATTAGTTATTTGATTGTTGCCTAGATTTAGATTACCCTCCATCGAAGAGAAACCATTAAGCGCAACAAATCCAGGACCAATTCGATTTCCCGATGGAGCAGGATCAATTTGCGAATTAGATTGTATGTTGTAACCAAGCACTCTATTGATATAGCCACTAGTAGCACGCTCTGTTGGCACTGCTTGACTGGATAAATCAGAAAAAGAGTCATCTGCTGAAAATTCGTTTATTGTTACACCACGTGTAAAACCAAGTGCATTTGCACCAGTAAGACCTATATCTCCTGAAAACTCTATGCTGCCTGTTGCTTGGTCAACTGTAAAGAATTTACCTACACGGAAAAAACCCTCCTGATCAGTAGTGACAAAGAAAACTCTTCCTTTTCTACGTTCCCAAACCTGTGATGACGTAGCAGTAGCAGCATCTGTATATGCTTCTGCTAGTGAATTTTCAGGTCTACCAAAAATAACGTTAGGATAGTTAGAATCGTTATAACCACCTGCACCTATTTGTGTAAAATCATGTCCTGTTGCTCTAAGCAGAGAGATAGCAATAGTAATTTCAGCGGTAGCTCCATCTGGCAAGCCGGCAAAAAATGTTCTTTCTCTGTTTGGAATTCCTATATTTAAACCAGTTCCGCTGTATGAACTGTTAACATTTGTGCCTGATACATCTTGTATAGTGATAAAAGCAAAACTGCCACTGTTATCAAAGTCTACTATTTGATGTGTCTTTCCAGCAAAGGTAAAGATCATACCTCCCGAATAACCACTGTCTCCAGGCTGCCTACCAGCTGTGTCTCTTGTTAGTCGTTCGATACGGCTAGGATTAGGTATGTCGATTACGGCAACAGCAGTGTCTCCTTGACTGTCTCCAAAACCTCCTGAGATATTATCTAAATCTACCTCTAGTCCTATAAAGTCATAGTCTAGTTCTAAAACACTTAGAACAGTGTTATCGGGTAAGTCGTCTGCTATACTATCTGCGGTTGAAAAATCAAGACTTCTATATGTGACAAGATCTGATTCATCGAAGTTAATAGCAGTACTAGGTCTTGTTTCAAGATCGTCAGGGTTTCTTACACTACTAAAGATTTGAGTTCTTACATTTCTAAATTCTATAGGAGTGTCATTAGTTACAGTTTCTTGCAACTGTCCAAAGAAATCATCTGTGACTGCTTCGTCTGCTCTTAGTGATAATCTATATACTTCATTACTGAATACACCTGTTGTTGCAGTTTCTCCTTCAAGATCTGTTAAACTGGTTACAGCAGATATTCTATAATTAACAACGCCTGTTGCTGCACCGTGATCAATTGTAATTATTGAGGTGTTAGTAGGCGGTGTTTGCAAATCATAAACAGTTATAAATGGATCCTCAGCAGCATTTGTGAACTCTGACGTTGTATATGCTTTACAAGGTATTGCCATAGGATTTGTAAGAGTAACCTGATCAGGAATTTCATTCGGATCTGCACCTTCTGCTACTAGTCCAAAGTTTCCATATCCGTTTGATCCGTTAAGCGAGCGTATTTCAGATCCGTTATTTGCATAATAAGCAGCATGGCAGTAGTAGGTGAACATAGACACCATTTCTGAAAATGCGCCGTTGTTTGTTACAAGTCCGTATCCTAGGTCATTGATTTGAGTAAAATCGTTGCCTAGCATAGATCTATTGCCAGCAGTTTGTATGAATATTTCCTGCGGAGCAGACCCTTGGTAACCTTGTCCAACACCAGAGCCGTCTGGATTAGAACTAGAATCAAGGTAAATTGTTACTGTGCCATTACCGCTATCATAATTAGCAATAGCATTAACTTGATATCTAATTCCTTCTAGGTAAAACGGCGCAGGAAGTTCTGGAGGACGAACAAACAATCCTTGTCCGAAATCACTTTCTAGTTCAAGTTCAAATGCATTGACTACATTTGTAATTCTTGCTGGGATATTACCAACAAATGCATCTACAAACATTCCTCCTCTAAAACGTTTTTCATTGTCGCTCTTCGAGAAACTAGACCCTGTCTGTATGTACGGTGATTTAGTAAGTATTTGAGACTCTGGATCAAGTACAACCATGAATCCGCCCTGCCCTTGCACAGTGACATTTCTTACAATCGTAGCATCGCCCATTTGGAAAACATCTACACCGTCTGCGTCATTGCGCTTAGGTGGATTATAATCTGAATTGAAAGCAAATTGTATAAGGCTTATTAGATCTTGCACGATACTGACCGTAATACTTTGTGCTGAACCTAGGCTTATGTCCGGAGAAATACTTCCTACTTGCTGCGGTTGCTGCTCTATCAATAGTTGATCAGTGTAAAAGATTATTCTATCTAGTACATCTTGAAACTGTGTTTGTTCTTGATTTAAAATGAATCGGAATATTTCGCCTTGTGTTTCGAGTGAAAATTCTGAACCGCCTCTTTCTAAGTCTCGTGATATCGCATCTATGACTAATCTGATGTTGGTTTGCCACTTAGTAGTATCATATGTAAAGCCGAACCAAATACTGCTAGTATCATTCGTAGAGTTGGCAGTGTTTATACTGTTGTTAACATATAGGATTAACTCTTCTAATAGAAAGGACTTATTTAATTGCAGTATATTGGCTGCAGTTGCATAGTCACCGGTATTGTTTGGTTTCGTTCCGATATTCTGTTCTTTTGTAAAGTCTTCAAGGTAATGTCTTCCAAAATAACCCTGAACTTGATTTGTTTGATTTAGGAATGGGGACACAGCATCGTCTACAATATACATTGTACCTGTTGCAGCAGAGAAAGAAATATCCGAGCCGCCTTCGGTTTCAGAAATAGTAATTTCTGTTGACGAAATAATTCCAGTAATAAAATAGGTTGTGTTTTTTTCTACTTCAGAAGCAAACAGAGTTTCGCCTGCAAATTTAACAGGCTGATCAACAGACATCCAACTTGTATCGTCAACTGTTATTGATTGAGGGGCGCCGTCTGCTACTGCGGATACCGTTGAATGACGTTTATCTAAAACACTTATATCATCAAATTCGAGATCTCTATAAAAATAAGTGTTAGCATAAACCGACTGAGAAGTTCTAGAGTTGGGTCTTATAATAACTCGTCTAAACTCATCTCCTTTTAGAGATACATTGTTGCTTAACTTTATAGGAAGATCTTCTTCATAGATTCCTGATTCTACAAAAATTGTAATCTGTTTTTTCTTTACAAAATTACCGTATTCAACTGTTTCACCGACCTTGAAGTCAACTGCATTTAGTTGTAAAAGTTCAAAGGAATCATTGTTATTTTCTGTGCCGTCATTAGTTGTAACGTCGACAATTCTACCGCGTGCTCCTGATTCCTTACCTACAATAATTTTACCAGGAATCATATCTAGATCGTCTGGGTTTGCTTGGTCTACACTGTTTTGATTTGCATTATCTAAAACTATTTTATAGTTGTTTCCGAAAATTTCAGTTTGTCCAGCGTTTATTCCATTTTCGATAATATTTAAAACAAGGTCAAATTTATCCCCCACAGCAGTTTGTTGGGCACTGCCTGCGTCTGGAGTATCAAAGGTTTGTTGTATTTTTATGCTTTCAAAGTCTGTAACTCTTGGCTGATAGACTATGCCTATCAGACCACCGGTGGTATAGTTTGTGTAACTTGATATGTCAAACAGCGTAGTAATATTACTATCTTCATACAATTCAAATTCAGTGTCACTAATAACGCGAACATAAGCAGTTTGATCTTCTATTTCTACCATGCCACCCATATTTTTAAATACTACTTGGTTACCAGTTTCGAGATTATGATTTTGTGTAGTAGTTACTCTTGCTCTTTCTCCGTTTACAGAAACACTATCGACATTCTTTTGTAGATATAATCTATTTTGAAGGATTTCGTTAACAAGATCTCTTGCAAACTCTATTGCTGAAACAACCTGTTCTGTTTCGCTTTGAATTTTAAAACGCCCTGCTGTTGTAGCATAGAATTGTTCTGCTGATCTTCTTGTAAGTGTGTTAGCCGTTAGTCCGCGATTAATATCGAACGCAATGGCATTCACAATCAATTCAATATCGTTTTGCCAATCTGTTCTGTCAAATATGAAATTTGGAAATTCATATTCTATGTAACCCACATACTCCCTTAAAATATATTCTTTGTTAATTTCTATAAGTTTTCTTGTTTGTTCAGATTGTGGTGACACTACATCGGCAAATGTTACAGTTGATTCTATATCACCATTGTTAGTAGTAACAGTTTGGAAATATGGACCAGGTTCTGCGTCACTGGCTCTGATGATTTCTTCTGCCCTTTGTGCAGCGGCGTTAACAGTTCTGAAAGCAAAATCTTGAGAAGTTCCTTCTCTGCCTCCGGGCACGCCAATCATTCTATCGTCGCCGCTAGTGCTTACAAATATATTTTGAGTGCTTGAAAAACTGGTAGTATCTACGTAGAATTTTGTAGCGGCTTGTAGGTCGTCTTCGCCGTTTACATTTCCGAAACCTGCTAGTTCTCCTGGATGGTCACTGAGAAAAAGTTCCCCAGTCATTATATCGCCCTGACGTCGAACAACACTTTCTCTAGGCATAGCAACATCGGCAAGGAAATTCCCTTCTAGACTAGGATCAAATCCTGCATCTGTTATTCTGTGTACATCATCTCCAGCAATGTTGCCACTTACTGTGATTTTTCTTGACAAGGCAATGTCGTTATCAATCAATTCAGCATCGTTTCGATCTTCAAAGACTGCAATTTCGTCGGTATTAACAAATCTTATAAAATAGGTTTCTCCTGATGTAAGATTGTCAGCGTCATCAAATAGTGCAGAATAAACAAAAGCTGAGCCGTTTGCTGCCCTGTCTATTCCGTGCGACGGAATTACCAAATTTCCATTTGTATAATCGGTAATTTGGAAAATAAATCCATCGGTGTTATCAGGTTCATCTGCAACTCTAATGGGAAGACCTGTGCTGATATATCTTCTATCAGCAAATCCTTTTGTTATAACAAGATCGTCGATATCTAGGTTAGTGTTATGTCTATTATTAAAGTCTCCTACTGCCGATTCGCTGATTGCCACATTTCCAATTGCATTATTACCTACATTTAATGGCCCGCCTAGAAGTGGTTGTGTATCGTCTGATAACTGAGTAAAGGCAGTTGAAATTACTAACTTACCGTCTAATGAATAATCAAAAGTAATAGTATCAAGGGCATCCCCGTCTAACGCACTATTGGAAACAAGTTCTGCAAGATTTACAAAAGTGCCAGTATTGTTAACCAGAGGAATAGTATTAGGCAATAAAACATCTGGAGTGTCGCCGAGGGTGGTAAAACTTATAGTGCCGTCTACACCAAATGCGCCGTAGAGTTCATTAAAATTTTCGTTTGTTTTTCTAAAACTTTCTCTAATGCTATCCCCGGTGCCGTCGTTGCCTTCTACACCAATATCAATATCTTGTCTTGCCATCTATTACTCCGATTGTTAAAAACTTATGCTTACGCCGCAGCCACAGGCTGATTCGACATTTGGATTGCGAATTTCCATTTTAGACCCTAACATTTCTGTCACATAGTCAATTTCAGTGCCTTCTAGAAAGGTTGCGCTGTAACTGTCTATAACCAAAAAGCCCTCACCTGTGGAAATGACCGTGTCGTTTTCTGAAACAGCATCCCGTTCAACAGTGTTCCACATATATTCAAAACCTGCACAGCCGCCACCTTTTAGAGATAGGCTAACAGCATAGCAGTTTCTAGTGTTGCATATGTGATTGATATGGGATTTTGCTGCGTCTGTGATTGTACAAACAGTCATTTTAGTCTCCTTATAGATATTTATCGAGAATTTTTATAATCCTAATGTAAATATAGTTATGTATTTGGGTGAATTTACGCATAAGACTCGGCATGTTAGATCTAGCAAACTAGGTGTAAAGCATGAATACTACAGAACAAAAACCATCCTTAAACTACGCTGCGATAACTGTGACACAGAATTTACCCGCGAACGCAGTAGAATGAGTCCTGAGCGTTTAAACAACAATTTTTTTCATGTGTGCGGAAACTGTGACGCAAAAATCTTCGCACAAAAGCGTGGAGTAGAAAAGAGAAAAGTTTGGCATCTTACTGCTAGTTCTAGCATGCCCATCGGAAAAATCTAGTCTTTCTTTATGATAGTATAAGCACCGTATATAATAGCAGCGTATGCAACTATAGCAGCAATGGGTTTGAAGATAAGGAATGTTACACCTGCTGCGACTAATACAACACCGTCTAGTGTGGTTCTTTCACGCAGTCTGTTTTTTATAAAATTTTTAATCATCAGTAGTGCCATCCGCCTTTTTTGATGTTGGGCGCAGTTTTTCTAGAAGGTGTTGGTTTAGGTAGTTTGCCTAGGTTGTCCGGATGTTCAGGTTTAACCTGCAGATAATCATTATGCTTGTCTGCTCTTTTACCTACTATTCTGTCTAGCGAAAGTGATTTCATTTTATTATCCCTTTCTTATATTTATCTAATATATAGTATATCATAATAAAGGAGAATGATAATGTTTCAATGGCTAAAGAACCTTTTTAGCGACGACGGTGCTCCTACTCTAGAACGTCCTGTAGTGACGCCAACAGTAGATTCAACACCAGCAGCTAAACCTAAGAAAAGCAGTGCTACTACAGGAAGAACATCTGATAAGAAGGTCACAAAGACAGATCTTAACAAAATGACGAAAGTTCAACTCGAATCATATGCCAAGAAAGAGTTTAACGTAGATATTGATAGACGCAAAAAGAAGGCTGATCTCGTAGCAGAAGTAGCCAAACTAGCAAAAAAGTAATCAAGAACGATTAAGTTGAGCGGTTAACTGTTCTTGTAATCTTTCAACGCGGGCGAGTTTGCGTTCTAAAACACTTAAAGCCGCCCGCTGTTTTTTGACCTGTTCTTCTAGACTCTGCACATAACGCTGACTAGGAATCTGCCTTTCCTGTCCATCCTCGCCTAGTATAGAAAGTGTATCTACACCTTGCGCTCTAAGTCCGCCAGCGACTCTGTTTGGATTTTTT
>Ga0102927_1000377_pt1 | contig 10382 bp, 9 predicted proteins | sample SalPon1_A_H2O_MG_FD_78208 | JGI IMG/M metagenome (GOLD analysis project Ga0102927, IMG submission 78208) | Salt pond water microbial communities from South San Francisco under conditions of wetland restoration - Salt Pond MetaG R1_A_H2O_MG | ecosystem: Environmental > Aquatic > Non-marine Saline... | reverse complement strand
TGTATTTCATTGAGTTCCTTTTCAAAATTTTTGAGCTTGACACGGCGTTGAATTCCAAAATCAATGACATTATGACTCAATTTCAGATCAAAATGTTTCACGAGAGCACTGTGCATGTCTTCAATAGGCGTTTCTAGACAAAGCTTATCGATAAGATTATTATTGACAAATACTTGATTAGATTTATCATGCTTTACCAATGAAATATTTGTATTATTGGTTGTGTTGTCTGTGGTATTATGTGAGTTTGTAGTAGTTTGATTTGTCGGGTTGTGTGAATGAACAGTACTATTTGTAGGTGTATTGTGCGATTGAGTATGACTAGTTGTATCACTAACATTATTACAAGATCCGCATTGTGCATTTTGTCGTGCACAAAGTTTGTCAAGAGCACGCGCCTTCACCTCTGGTGTTAATTCAACATTCTTTAGATTTTTGCACATATTTTTTGATTGAAAATGCATGAGCAAATTGTATTTTTTGTGAGTTTGATAATCGCATCTCGGACAGGTGTACTTCTTGAAACACCCTTTTTTATGCTCTTTTTGTAGAGCGAAATTATTAGCTTCAGAAGACAGTCCAATGACACATCGATTATAAATTCTTGACACTTCCGCAAACGTTCCTTCAAAATACTCAGAGCCGTAATCGGTTCTATGACGAATTGCAACAGCCGATTTTAAAGCATTGATCAAAACACGCTCTGTTTCGATGCAATTTTTTACATAGTAAACAAAGAGAAGTTGACTACTTTTAGGATAAGCTTTGTATCGGGTGATGATATCTTGCGTACGCCCAACCTTAAAAACATGTTTTTTATCAAAAATACAATTCTTGATGAGAATGGCGTATACATATCCACACGTCATGATACACTTATAACATTGACGTATCAACTACTTATAATGTTTTCACATGAGCAAAAATAAGGTTTCAATAGTCTTTTTTTGTGTAGCTGTGAACACATGCAAGTGCTTCAAAGAAAACACAACAATAGTTGTGTGTACTACACATCTGGTATCTCCATCTCAACATATCTGAAAACGTATCCGATATCCGACTATTCACACAGTAAAAAGCCCACAAAAGTGCCGTCACCTTTACATTCACAATTCTTTCTTATACTGTTTTGTCACCCTTAGTCGGGCACCATAAAAAAGGTCCATGAAGGAATACGTCATAATGCTCCCGCCTACGCAATCCATATCCCTATATGTCCACTTGACCATCTTGCCACCCACCATAAAACAGATGAATATATTGTACATTTGTATCGAAAAATTTGAAATGCCAAAAGGGATTCTCACATCGGCAAAATCGTAAAATGCTAAAGCGTCCATCTTTGGTCGGTCCATTGCTGGAATACATAGGCTATGGATTTTACTCCCATGACGCAGCAGACATGTCCATGCCATCCCGCAGGTTGTGCACGCATTTTCACAACTATTACTACACGCTGCTCAACGATTCAAAATATACCATATCCATAGATGAAAGATATTTGTTCCAAAACATTCTCTTCCTATCATCCTTTCTCTATCATGCATTTACCAATGCAGAGCTCCAGTTCTTCAGCACCCACAAGTACGTCGAAATAATGGATTATGAACACTTGTGGGTCGCCTACACCAAGGCAAAAGACACCCTTCCCACAAAAGACAAGAAGAGCTTTGTCGTATACCTCGAAAATAATCTAGAGCATTCTCCTTTGAGGAATGCTGAGGATGGCACCTTTTTCATATACAACCTTCTGAAAGAAATCGTCCGCTTGTCCACACAAGGTGTGTTTCATATAGACTTGGAAACAGACTCTTTGATTTTTCGGTTGGGGGTGGCACGGACACCCCATCCCCGAGTCTGAAAATTTGAGTCCAGTCCTTCTAAATAGGCAACGTCAACCTCATCATCACCATCATGCGTATCTCATGGAAACATCTCATTTTGGGCGCCCTTATCATCACCGTCACCATGCGCATGACCTCTAAAGCCCATACCTGTCAAGACGCGCATGCTGAATTGGTCGAATACTTTCCGCTCAACCTCGACGAGTGTATGTATACCTATGCATGGAGCGATAATACGCATACATATTTCGATCAGGTCACACTCAAATGCACGCTGACCACCACTGAGCATGGAAGTGTTTATTTAGTGCCCCACGTGGTACTTCCCTTGTCCGGATGCTTTTTCCATGTGCTCCCTGAAAAATACATGTTGTATGCCTAGCTAGGATGATGCATTTTCTTCTTTATTATGGTCTCCTACATGCTGTAATATCTCGGGACAATTCCGTGAACAAAAAGCGTGCATGAAGTCTCCTTTGGATTTGCCGTTGCTCGCCTCGCCACAAAAATGCAGCAGCTTGGGTACAAAGGCGCTCTCCGGGCGCACAAACAATTCACAATGATCATGTGTGATGACATCATACCGCGCTCTCCGCGTTCGGTTCAGATACACATTCATAAAGCTCTGTTCGTAAAAAAACAGCCGTGGATCAGGCGTAGTGTGTATCATCTCCAGAATATCCGAAAAGATGCGCTTGATATCCGCGTTTACTTTGAAAGAGAAGAGCCCCGTATTGAAGGCATATATCCCCTCTTCTTCGAACGCGGCTATTTCTTCATCCGTATAGTCATGAAGATCAAAGTAATGCATCCGGTGCATGCACATGTCTTCAAACTCCCGCATGGCATATAAACAGCCATCCTCCAGCTTTTCCGGGTTGCATGCTTGCGATACGATGAAATCTCGCATGTCAAAGTGCGGAGGCACGATGATATCGGCGTCTATGAACAACGCCGTGTCATAGCTAAATACGCGTGACCAATCAAAGAGATGCAGTTTGAGATAGCTGGGCGCCATGTTGTTGTCTTGATAAGCCGCATGGCTTTGCGTATCCGCTTGGTGAAGAAAGATGGAAAAGGGAAAGTGGACATCAGAAATCCACTTTTGTACATGTGCATAGAGATTTTCGTCCACGATAATCAAAAAATCAAAATAAGGCGGCGAATGATGATGACACATGAGAGACCGCATCAAAAATGAAAAAACCTGCAGATAAGACGGATTTCCACCTAAACATGTGTAGAGAAGAATCTTGGAAGAGTCCATGTCTTTATTTGGATTCTGGTAATATTTTTTTAGGTTTCATATTTACCAAAAATAGAAATCTATATCAGAATGAGTGGTAGAATCACTCAAGTAATGTTGTCATATACTCCTACCGTACTCACCGAATGTACATGGTACCATAGAGCGCCTACACATCCAGCTTCTTCACTACAACTCTATCTCTTCATGCTGTAGCTGCTGCTGGGCCACAATGCTATGCTGCTTTTGCTGTTCCAGCCTCATAATAGGAGTGCCGTTCACCGAGACAACAAAGCTGTCGCCGTGGATGTATAGGAACTCGTTGTTGTACGGAGGAACTCGTCTACCAGCACCGTCGATCATGGTGATGATGGGCTTTTCTTCTTCATTTACTGGGATAGGCTGACTGTTACCACCTTTGTCCACGACATACACACGACCGATGTTGTGGTTGATTGCCTCAACACGCATGTCCAAGCCACCGATGAGATTCTTCAGCTTCAGGACGTTGATTTTGTGATTTGTAAGGGATGCGCACCCTTTGAACTCCATGTCTGCCTGCATTATAATGTGTGTCCATATGAAAAAATTTCAAATTTTTTTACATATGAATAAAAAATATATACTTGAAATAAAATGAAGATTTTCGAAGACGCCTGGAAAAGAGTCAAAGAAGTCGATTGCAAAAGCGCATTCGAATACATCGCGACCGTCATGGAAGTGCTGGAAAAGCTCAAAGCCCCCGGTGCAGAAAAGGCCGATCTACTGCTGCAGTTTGTGGAGGAAAGCTTGGCAGACTCTAGTTCTGCCAACGCATCCATCAAGAAAGAGTTGGTCAATCTGAAAGAGAACGACATGATCAAACCCTATGTGGATACGGTCTGTAAAGTGTCCAAGCAATTGTTCAAGATCAACAAGAAGAAATTCTTCAATGGAACCTGGTGTGATTGTGTCGCTCTCAAGTGAGCATGCATTCTTCTTTTTTCGGTCTTCCGGCTTTGCGCCCGCACGGGATGCAATCCGGATGTCCAAAGTAAATGGAACTGGTTGCGCTCACGGCATCCCGTGTGATGGGAATATAAGAAGGAATGTGGTTTTGGATGCTTTCTAGATGCGTCACGATGACGATGGATTTGAACAGCGGTAGCAGGAGTTCGCTCAAGATGTGGGGCACGTTTTCCAAATTGTCCTGGTCGAACGACGTAAAGCCCTCGTCGATAAACAACTGTTTGTTTTTGATGCCGCAGATGCCAAACTTGCCGAGCACGATACGCATGGCCAAGTTGATCACAAACCGTTGAAAGCCGCTGGCCTTTTCGATCGGCAGGGTCATATCGTGACCTTCCTTTATAAACCATGCGATCTGTCCGCTATCATTCTTTTGTGGCACAAAGTCGTAGGCCAAGGATATGTTGCGGTGCTGGATGCAAAAGTGGCGTAACAGAAAGTTTACCTTTTCCGCGATAGAAGGGATGACTTTGGACTCGATGACCCAGGTCTTGAAGCACGCAAAATGCGCCATGATCTGCTCCAAAAGACGCGTGCGCTTACCCATTTTTTGCACATATTCAGAAAGCCTATCCATCATATCGACATTTTTGCGATATTCTCGCTTTTTATCCCGTAAGAGCGTGAGTTCCGGCGCGGTCTGTGTGACGAGCGCCTGACAAAACTTGATGCGATGCGTATGGTATGTGTGTGTATACCAAACATCGAATGATTCTATCACACGCATCTGCAGCTGGAGCGTATCGTACATGCTTTGTAGCTCACCTATTTTCTTATGCAAGATGTCGAGCGTGTGGCGCGTCTCGATGGATTCTATTTGTCGCGCCATGCCATCCTTTTTGTCGTGCCACGCCTTGCACTCTGTTAGATCACATAGACGTCGGGTGATTTCTCGGTGGGTAATACACGCATGCTCGAGCTCACGAAGGCCGCATCGCCTTTGATCGAGCTGTTGCTGAATACGTAGCATGTCCATATCCGATTGATGCAACGCATTCTGGTTTTCTTGGATTCGCGCCATGATACCATTTTTTTCTTGTTGTAAGCGCTGTACTTGACCGTGGCAATGCTGGACCGTAGACGCATCTCGTTTCTTTTGTAAGGTCACTTGCCAAGCTTTTTCGCATTCTTTTTCCCTCGCCACATCTTCCTTCCAGGTGTCGCGTATTTTCTCAAAGGCCAGCTTTTTCTCGTTTTTCTTGGTCCATTTGGTCCATGCCGTGATTTCTGCTTCATTCTTCATGAACGCTTCGCGGTCCGACGCGCATGTCTCCGAAAAGGCGATCGTTTGCTCGAGCGCCGACAATTCTCGCGTCAACACGTCTCTTTCCGAGGAGCATTTGTCTAAATCTTCTTGCGCCATCCGGCACGCCTTCTTTGCGCAAGACAGCTCTTCTTGAACCCCATCTTTCTGCTGGCACCACGCCGACTCCCGTTCCTCCGCTTCACACGCCTCTCGCGCTTCCTTCAGTCGACCTTCCACATCCTCCTTGTCATCTCGTCTCTTCTTCATGCGATACAAATAATCAGAAAAATGCGAATACATTTTCGATAGCTCATCCATATCACGATAATGGGCAAAGACCCCCTCATCATCATTCTCCTCCAAATCACGTTTGGTGGCCAAGAGGGATTCGCGCTTTTTCTTCCAGGGATGATTCAAGCACGCCGCGCATGCTGGATTGAAAGGATAATCTTCGCATTGCTCCAGCAAGGAACATATATCATTGTGTCGCTTCATCTTAGATTCGAGGGCAGGGTATGCTTCCACGAACCCTCGGGCCCGCGCCATCTCACATGCATCGAAATCATCATCTTCTGATTCGAGTTTGCGCAGCGCATGCCGAAGAGCTTCAGGATCTTCTTTGCGCGTGACAACACGCATAGCCGGGGGCCTTTCTTGCATGACCGTTTCGAAATTCGCCAAGCACCTCTCCTGTGTTTGTCGGGAGCTATCATAAAGTGAATGTTGATGCGCGGCCTCTTTCATGAGGGCATCCCTTCTTTCCCGTACGGTTTGCGCCTGTTTTCGCAACGTATCCAGCTTTTCAGAAAGATCCGACGGAAATGCATCATCGTTTGTTGTCGTAGCCTCTGTACACTTGCGCAGGATGTTTTTGTTTTCTTCGCGCAACATTTCTATCTGGAGCGCAGATTTGGCGAGGTGCACCGAGGCCCCATCAGCGTTGCATCGTTTTTCCAATTTTTCGATATACTGAACAACCGTATCTAGACTGTTATAGTCGCGCGTAAATCCGGCTATACGATCTTTTAGTGCCAAAAGTGTTTCTTCATCTATCGTGGAAGAAGTCGTGTCCATCTGCTGCCGCAAAAGAACCGCATCCATCTTTTTCTGGTTTTCTTGCATGTCTTGTCTATCGAGACAAGATCGGTGGACACCGCGGTATTTTCTTCCACCCTCTTCTTTTTTTCATCTTTTAATGCTCGCCACTCTTTTTCCAGATTTTCTATGATCTCTTTCTGCCTCTCCGTATCACCCCCGAATTCGCTACGATACCGCTCTATATCTGCTTGCACCTTGTTTTTCCTATCTTGAAAAAGAAGAATGTCCTGGATGGACTCTTTCGTGTTTGAATAACGAGCCTCTTCGCCCGCGACGAGGTGATCTCGATAATTTTGACGTAAGATGTCCATATCCAACTCCAAATCTGAAGCATCTTCTTGCCACGCGCGAGATAGCCGTGACGACTCGTTTTGCTTTTGGGAGATTTCGTGTCGTAAAGCACATGCGTTTTCTTTACAAAAAGATAAATCAAACCAGCCGCTGCCGCTGCCGCTGCCCTCGGACATGCGCTCAAAAGCTTCCTGTAATGCCGTCTGTACCTGGTCCTTAGGTATAACCGCGCCCCGACCATCTATCATATCCTTCGAGGCCAAGACCTGCTGAAAATCGTTCTGCACCAACAAGCTGATGGGATGTGCTGAGACAAAGGCCTCGCTCTCGGCAATGTGTGCATGCGCTTCCTGCGTCCTGGCCTCCAGCTCTTCCATTCGGGCATCATCTATCGTGGTTTTTTGCATATTTTCGTGATAAAAATGAAGGGCATCATGGAGACGCGTGGTGATATCTTTGTGGGCGTTACTGGAAGACTTGAGCGTAGACAGAAAGTTGTTGGTGGAGCTGAAATGGAGCTGCTGGTCGAGATAGGCCTTTTGTTCCGCGGGTTTCTTGTCGAAAAAGTCGTGTTCGTTGTTTTGGGAAATCATACAGGACGTGAGAAAGGTCTGCATGGTCCCCACGTTATTGGAAATCCATTGCTGGGTGGCCCGTGTTCCGGAGTGCAATTCTGATGCGATGGCACCATCATCGCCATCTATTTTCGAGATGACGACCTCTTTAGGCGTCAGCTTGTTCTTGTCCGTGCTGTTACGACAGAACACGCGTTTGATATTAAAGCTGTCGGCATTGTTGAGGCGGATGTTGATGCTGGTGAAAGGCCGTGTGTTTTTGGGGAGGTTCTTGTGGAGGATAGAAGAGGTGTAGTGCTTGGACGTCCGGGAAGGGAAGCCTTCTCCGAAGAGGGCGATACATACGGTCTCGAGGAAACTGGTCTTGCCGTATCCGTTCTTACCGCCGATGCAATGTACTTTTCGATCCAGCATCCGGAAATCGAAAAAGCAATGGGGTCCGAAGCACAAGATGTAGGACCATGCCATGTCCAGTATTTCAAAGGACACGTGACGATGCGCATCTTGGGAAAGCACGCTGTCCAAATCTTGGCGAAAGATCTCGCATTCCTTTTCCGTTTTGGTGTCTCTGTCCAAGATGCTCGTTTTGATGGTATCGGGGAGCATCCTGTCGAAAAAGGCCGCGTCTTCCGCAAACACATGTCGCATCTTGAGCATCGCGGGGTCATGCACCCATGTCTGCCATTCCACGTCGCGTGGCATCCTGTCTTCGAGATACTCGCACCAAACGGCGGGCGAGTTGAAGCGCTTGATATCCACGTTTTCCAGATCATCCAGCTCACCCTGTGCCGACGCAGCCGCCCTCTCCTGGTGCTTGGCCGCCAAATACATCACGTCTGAACTCTCGATATCGTGGCCCATGGATCGCAATTGTGCGATCGTGTTATCGATAAATTGGGGATCATGGAAGGCTATATTTTCGTGGAGCTTGAAGCGCACGCGGAGGATGCGGGGCATGACCGTGCTGTACTCTCGGAGACGCGAGAGGGGAACACGTGAGGGCTGATCGTCTCCACATGTATTGGATTTTCCGGGATCATCGTACCTGTAGGGCTTTTTCAGTTCGACAAAGGGTATGTATGCATGTTCCGCGTCTTCCCGTTGTTGGGAAGAGATGTTGATGAAGCCGTAGTCATTGCGGACGTGATAGGAGTCTACCGTTTTATCCTCCAGATCCCAGAGTAAGAAACCGTGTCCCAACAGGGGCTCACCGTAGTTTTGCTGGATCGTGCTCCCGGCGTAGGCATATACCTGGTCCCTCTCTGCATATCGATGTCGCGAAAAGCGGAACACGTCTTTGTCTGCAGCAGGTAAATCGGTGTCACGAAAGGTTTTCTTGTCGACCGAGGTGGCATTGTATATCTGTTGTCCGTGCAAGTCGCCGAGCATACAGACGTCATACCCCGCGGACAGGATCTTTTGGATGGGATACTGGCCGAAGACGTCGCCGTGAAAGAGCGCCACACGGGTCTTCTTATCACCGCCTTCCGATTCGGGCGTGGCGCGTGGGAATGCAGGCAGTTCCTTCACCGCACCGTGTGTGTTTCCGGCGCGCAACACGCTTTGGATGGCGAGCAGGCCAAAGTCCACATTGGCGGCACTGTATACACCCGTCTCTTGTAAATAGGCGATGTTGTTGTTTGCGTGGTGCAGGGGATGGGCGAGGGAAGACAAGAGATCCTGACTCTCGATGGAGGCCTGATTATAATCGTGGTTGCCGCAGATGATGTAGATGGGGATACATGCCGATATATGACTCAAGATTTCGTAGAACAGTTCGATGCAAGATGCGCCCACTTTTTTGTTATCATGGAGGATATCGCCAGCGATACACATGACGGTATCATGATCTTTATCGGTCTCTCGCACAAACGCGAGAATCCTTTGGAACACGTGCAAGTACTCGGTGTATCTACTTTTCTTGTCGTTTTTGTTTTCGATGCCAGGGCGGATGTGAATGTCAGCGACGTGAATGATATGCCGTATGCGCCCGGCGCGTGGCAATGGAAGATGCCGTGCCATGTTTGCTTTAAAAAAGATGCATTTTTTGCTTATATGGTTTTACGCCCAAAAAATTGAAGGATCCGTTTGGCCTTTATGTGACAACATAATCTATACATCATGTTTTTTACGTGCTTGTCGAATGCGTCGGATATGAGGCGCGTGATGTTGTACAAAGGCGTTCCCGTCGGCATCAAGTACACCATAGAGCAGCCACTGTGGAAATACATCACGCCGCTACAGAAAAGAGAGTTTTTTGATCATCTCTATGATACACCGTATGCATGGACACCCGTCGACATAGATCGCCTGCGCGGAGAGCCCTTTTACCCCCGTCCAGTATACCAAAAGAAGAATAAAACAACATAAGGCCATTTTGCAAAAAGCAGATAAGCATATGCCATATTCCTGTCTGTGTTCACCTTCCGAGGATAAATGTGTGATGTTGTTGAATGGCGAGCCTGTGGCCTTGAAATACAAGATGGATCGTGTCTGGCGTGCCATAAGCAAGGTTCAAAAGGAAATGTTTTACAAGAGTCATGCGGTCGAGCCGTATTGGTGGAAGCCTATGAGAATAGACCCGATGCATGGTGAAAAAATATACGCATAATTCTTGGATGTCCTTTTTTTTCTGGCGCTGAAATAAATATACATGGCAACAACAACAGCAGCAGACGAAGATGGCACGGCACCTATTACCAAGGTGATTATTTTGTTGGCCAGCGTGCTCGGCATCATCATCCTTTTTGCGGGCATCACGGTGGCCATCGCCGTTTCTCAAGGAAAATGGAAGTCTTTTACGTGGCTGATGAACGGTGATCAACCGTTTACTTTCCGAGCCCTATTCTTGGGTATGTTGTCTTCCATGGCATTCGGCTTCATCGATAATGCGGGACTGTTTTTCGGTATGGATGCGTTGGATAAGTTCTTGCCTGGCGGAGAACTCACGCGTGCAGGATGGGGGAACACGTTCAGCGATGGTATGGGGGCATTTTTGGGTGCGTTCGTGGGCAAGATCGTGTCCTTGTCCACCGGGTTCGAAGGTGGTCCCGTATATGCTGATTTCATAGGTA
>Ga0102927_1000370_pt1 | contig 10455 bp, 12 predicted proteins | sample SalPon1_A_H2O_MG_FD_78208 | JGI IMG/M metagenome (GOLD analysis project Ga0102927, IMG submission 78208) | Salt pond water microbial communities from South San Francisco under conditions of wetland restoration - Salt Pond MetaG R1_A_H2O_MG | ecosystem: Environmental > Aquatic > Non-marine Saline... | reverse complement strand
CCCAACCTCTTGCCCCCCGATATGCGCGACGAGTGACCGGTCCGCCCTACCTCAACACTTTTTAAGTCTCCACCAGTCGCTCAAGCCGTGACAGAGCCGCTGCGCATCACGGTGAATCGTGATGGTCCGAACACGATCGATGCCCCATCCTTCCACGAAGCTGCGGGATCGTTCACCATCGCTCTCACGAACGCAGGCGCGCCAACCCACGTACACATCACGCTCGAAGAGAGTCTCGCAGGTGCCGCTCGCCTGCACGAAGACCAGGTCTATTTGGACAGAGATGATCGCACAGAGTTGCAGGTGCGGGTGCGGGGACCCAACACCCCTGCGAGTGGTCGGCTCCGAATCTCCGTCGGACATGGTTCGAACCAGACGTTCGTGAAGCTCGACCTCGACGCACCAGACACACGGTCGGCTGGGGGTCCCGAGGTGCGGCCGGTCTCGGATGACCGCCTGGCGGGGGAGTACAGCTGGTTGGGGGCAGCCTCAGTGGCCTCCACATCGACCTCTTCTCCGCGAGCGCGTCGAGCGGGCGGTCTCCTCCAGCAGTTCAGACGATCTGACACACGGTCAACGGTGATCTACCTGCTGCTGGTCGGTCTCGCGTTCATCGCAGCGGTGACAGTCGGACGCACCGTCGACAGGTTCCTGATCACCGCAGCGATCGCGGTGATCTTCATCATCGTCGCGATCATCGCCGGGTTGATCGTGTTCCGCCCCCCCGCGCTCAGATGAGCCCACGGAGCATCCGCCGAAGCAGCCCCTGCTTGGGGCGCAAGGGGAGGGAATCCTCCTCACCGAACAGCTTCTCCCGAAGGTAACGTGCACGGTATCTGTTTGCCCCCTCGCCCACATCCGCCTCCCGGATCTCACCGGTCGCCCCATCGGCAACCGCATCGATGATCGCCGACAGTTGACTCGCCTCCGAGGGCGTCAGATCAATTTGGTACGTCTCTTGTGACTCCCGTTCGAGTGTGGTCCACTTGCGTGCTGCGGCGACGACCAATGAACAGGGCTCCCGGCAGGGGAACGCCCCGGCGCCACCATCAGCCGAAAGGGCCGTGTCGGCGTCATACTCCCACTCTCTACGCTTCAGGCACTCCTCATCAACGCAACAGGTGGCTGCGATTCGATCGACCGCCGCGAGGTCGAGCTCCTCGATGATCCCGTAGATCCCGGTCTGCCGCTCGGCCGTCGGCTGCCAATGCGACACATCCAACGTCCCGGTCTGCTCGCGGTTCCAGTTCGGGATGGATGCAGGGTACAAATACCCGATAATCCTCACGAGGCTCTCTGCGGTCACCTCCGTGAAGCTCCACCCCCGGCGGAGGGTCGGCGCTGACTTCAGCGGTCGGTACCGGCCCGCAGCATCGAATGTCGCCAGCGCCCGCGCATCCTCGGGGCTCTCCAGCTGCTCCAGGTCCGCCCCACCCGCATCTGCGGTATGTCGGACCGTGTAGCGCCGTCTCCCCTCGTGGTCGACTGAGGTGTTCAGGGTGAGCTCCCCCCATTCCGTCGCGATCCCCTCCTGGAGTGCGTCCATCCGTTCGGGGACCGCCATCGACTCCGCCCGCTCGAGCATCCGGAGGTACCGACGGCCCGCCGGTGCCCGCACCTCGCACTCCCGTCGCCAGTACCACCAGTTCTGCACCCACGGTGCGAACTCCGACAGGGCCTCCGTTTCGAGCTGATCGGTTCTGATCCGTTCCGCTGGCGTCTCAAGCTGATACCCTTCCTCATCGACATCGGCGCTGAGGCCATCGTACGCGATGGGCGTCTCCTCGAGGGCACTCTCAAGTGCGCTGAACGCTACCGCGCTCATCTAGTCTCCACGCACGGTCGCTCCCGCCGCAGCGGTGACGTCCGCACGCGCGGACCCCACCTCAGCGCCCGCATCCGCGGCCCGTTCGAGGATCACCTCAGCCATCAGAGGCTCGGTCCCGACCGCGCCAGAGTAGTAAATCCGGTGGCCATCAACCCGCGCCGGCACCGGATACCCGTCCCGATAATCATCGGTCAGCCCCATATCCTCCGGGATGTCCTCCTGCGTGTGGAACCCATCAGCGATGAAGAGTGGGACAACCACGATGTCCTCGGTCTCGAAGAACTCCGTCACGTCATCTACCTCTGGCTCCTCATCCATGTACAGCGCCTGGACCTCGTCGAACCGTTCTCGAGCACGGATGCGCTCGGCGTGATACTCGATCGCCTTTGCAGAGTTTGCATTCCGGTCGGTGCCATGTCCGACGACCGCCAGGCCCGCCCCCTGCCCGACATCGGAATCACCTGTCACCGATTCTGCGCGTTGGATGATGACATCCGTCATCGCGGGGTGTGTGCCCACGGGTCCGCAGTAGTGGATGGTCTGGCCCGTATCTGCAGCGGGCAGTGTCGCTGTGCTGGCACTCAGACCATCGCTATCCCACGCAGAGACATCCCACCCCTCAAGCCGCAACTCCCGGGGTATCACCTGCTCAGTGAAGTAGCCCTCACTGATGAACAACGGGACTACGTAGACCTCCTCCGCCCCGACGGTCCTGAGGACCTCGCGCAGAGACGGTTCCTCCTTCCAGAACCCCGTCTGCACGACATCAAACGCACCGGTCGCCCGGATGGTGTCCGCATGGGCGTACGTCGGCGCAGCAGAGTCGGGATTGAGATGGGATCCATGGGCAACGATGACCAACGCTTGCATACGCGTGAACCCGGTCTGCGCAGATAAAGTGACTTCGGGACGAGGCACTTACGCATCTTGGCTGTCATCGCCGCGTATGAACATCGCATCGAGCACACGGGCAGCGGTCGATCGACTCCCGTGGCTCCGGCGTGGGCTCCGAGCAGGGTTGCTCAATGCGACAGCTGTTGCGACGTGGCTCGATCTGACGGGGGATACAGCGGCGGTGGCCGCCGCGGTGCGTCGGTACGGTGCGGACCTCGATCCACTGGTGGTTGATGCACCTTCGGTCACGGTGCGAATGCGGTCAGGGATCGGCCATGGTGAGGCGGCCGATGACCGGGTCCTGGAGGTGCTCGGGTCCTCGATCGGCGCATCGGGCGACGGGCTCACCGCGCTGGTATGCACCGGGGAGGTGGACCCACCGTTGCTCGCGGCCTGCATCGACCGTCTCACCGCGGGCTCGATTATCGTCGATGCAGCCGGTATGATCGAACAGACCGCCGTCATCGTTGTCCCCCGTCGCGATGGTCCTGCAGCACTCCGGATGATTGAGGACACACTCGCGGCGGTCTGGCGATGATCGGGCGATATGCTCATCAGCCGCATCCGCGAATGGTGGACGCATGACACTCGAGCTGACGAACTCACTGACGGGAAAGCGCGAACCCTTCGAGCCCGTCGAGCCAGGTCGAGTGCGCATGTACGTGTGCGGGCTGACGGTCTCGGACCCGCCGCATCTCGGCCATGCTCGGCTGTGGGTGCAGGCGGACCTGTTGCACCGCTGGCTCGAGTACCGTGGCTACAGCGTTGAACATGTCGAGAACATCACCGATGTGAACGAGAAGATCGTCGCACGGATCGGTGAACCAGCGTTAGGCGAGCATGAATCCGCGGTCGCAGAGCGATTCACAGCGTCGGTCTTCTCAGCCATGCGCACCCTCCAGCTGCGTCGCGCAAAGGCTTACCCTCGCGTCTCTGAGCATCGGCCCCAGATCATCGCACTCATCGAGGAACTGCTCACGTCGGGGGCCGCCTACGAGGTGGACGGGTCGGTCTACTTCGATGTGCCGCGTTTCGAGCACTACGGCGCGCTCAGCGGGACCGACCCCGAAGCAGCCGCCGTGGATCAGTCACCAGATACCCTCGGTGAGAAGCGACACCCTGCAGACTTCGCACTCTGGAAGGCGGATGGTGTCGATCCTGAGAGCATCGCTGACCGCCGTGATGCAGCTCTGCCCCCACTCGACACCGATGCGGTGACCATTTGGGATGCACCGTGGGGACCGGGGCGACCGGGATGGCACATCGAGTGCAGCGCGATGGCGATGCATCATTTGGGTGAGACGCTCGATATCCACATGGGTGGACGGGACCTCCGATTTCCCCATCATGAGAACGAGATCGCACAGAGCGAGGCTGCGACCAGTGCACCGTTCGCGCGATACTGGTTGCATGTCGGCTTGCTTCAACGCACATCGGAGAAGATGTCCTCGAGCCTCGGGAACTTTGAGACCGTCAGGGCGGCCATCGAGGCTCATGGGGTCGGTCCACTTCGGATGTTCTTCCTCGGCGCGACCTATCGGACCGATCAGCAGTACTCGGCTGCTGCGATGTCGGAGGCGACAGCAAAGTTCAGCCGTCTGCAACAGACGTACACCCGCCTGACGGACGCCTGTGACGGGCTCGATGCGTACGCCGATGTCGAGCACTCGGAGCTCGAGGGGTTGACTGATGAGATGTGCATCGCGGTCGGAGACGCGATGGATGATGACCTCAACGTGCGGGCTGCGCTGGCGGCGTACATGGAGTTCGCCACGGGGGTCAACGGATACCTGGACGACCGACTGCGGTACGACCATGCTGGTCTCGTCCGTGCCCGCGAGGAGATGCTGCGGATCGGGTCAGGTGTGTTCGGTCTCCCCCTGACCGATGCAGGCGACATCTCTGCCGTCATCGAGCGGTTGGTCGACCTCCGTGAGGACTACCGGGCCGCGGGGCAGTACGACGAGGCGGATGTACTGCGGGAGGCTCTGGCGATGGCGGGTGTCGAGCTGGAGGATACCGATGATGGCACCATCATCCATCACACCGGTCACTGAGTGAACAGCGGGCTGGCATCATCCGCATCCAGGACCTGCATCCGCACCCCTGCATCCAGCCATCCGTATCCGTAAGAATACGCCGCGAGAGCATTCACCAGGTCCCCCTCATCGGCAAAGTGGTCCCCATCATCCCGATATGCAGTCGCCATCTCCATGATCTCCGCCGCCCACACATCATCCCTGGGCGACGCCGCAGTGAGTGCGTCTGTAAGCATCTCCCCGTACCGATCCGTCTTCTCCATGAGCGTAGCAGACATACTTTCCATGCCGTGTGTGAGGGACTGAATCTTCCGACAATGGTATTGCATGCAAGGCACAATACAGTATGGTACGATCTGGGCACGACCGCGGGGGATTAAACCCGCGGGCCGCAAGATGTAGTGTATGCCAGAACGGGAGCACTACCAGGTGGTCATCATCGGATCAGGGATCGCCGGCTTGTCTGCAGCAGTCTATGCTGCACGCGGCGACCACGCACCACTCGTCATCGAGGGTGGGGAACCCGGTGGGCAGTTGACCCTGACGACTGACGTGGAGAACTACCCGGGATTCCCTGAGGGCATCTCCGGTCCGGAGCTGATCCAGAACATGAAACAGCAGGCGACCCGATTCGGTGCGGAGCTGAGCCATGGGGTCGTCGAGCACCTCAACACCGATGGACGTCCGTTCACCATTCACCTCACCAGTGGGGAGACGCTCACCGCAGACGCGGTGATTGCTGCCTCAGGTGCGTCAGCACGCACACTTGGTGTCCCCGGTGAAGAAGAGCTGATGGGCTTTGGGCTCTCGACGTGTGCGACCTGCGATGGGGCGTTCTTCCGTGATGAGGAGATCATGGTCGTCGGCGGTGGGGATGCGGCGATGGAGGAGGCGGTGTTCCTCACCAAGTTCGCCTCGACCGTGTACATCGTACATCGACGTGAGGAGTTCCGCGCCGAACAGATCTGGATCGATCGTGTCATGGAGCTCGTCGACGACGGCGAGATCGACCTCATCCTGAACACTGAGGTTACTGAGCTGCATGGCACCGATGAGGCAGGCCTCGAGGCGGTCACGTTGGTGTCACACCCCGAGGGTCACCCCACAGCCAAGCTGGACGATTCTGCGACCGAGACTGAGCGCTTTGACGTTGGTGCGGTCTTCTACGCGATCGGCCACATTCCGAACACGGATTATCTCGATGATACTCAGGTGCAGACCGACGATGAGGGCTACCTCATCACGGCAGGTGGCCGGGGTGGTGGCCAGACCGCAACGGGCGTGCCTGGGCTGTTCGGCGCAGGTGATGTGGTCGATCACCACTATCAGCAGGCAGCCACCGCCGGGGGCATGGGGGTGCAAGCGGCGTTGGATGTCGATGCATATCTGCAGGATGTAGGAGCGGAAAGCGAGCGGGCACCAGCGCCGGCGGACGACTGAGCCCACACATGTAAACCGCCGGGGGCCAGAAACCGCTTATGGCTACCCGAACCAGCTACACGGTACGCGGACCAGACACAGCCGAGACCCTATTCGAACTCCCCGCGGGGCTAGCGGAGCTGTTCACCGAGGATGATGAGGTTGAAACCGACGTCATCGCGGACTTCGTGGTGCAGATCTTCACACAGCAGGCACACGCGATCATGCATCACAACTCGGGCGAGGCCCCCGAGGGATTCGCGGAGATGAACGCGGAGATGGAGAGCCTCTTCGAGGAGCGATTCGGCCTCAGCATCGAGGAGGCCATGGGCCACGCCCACTGAGCTAGACCACGACTAGTGGGAGCATCGTAGCCACCCCGAGGACGAACCCTCCCACCAACTCTCGATGGCCTCCACCGGGCAGGTCAGCCCCCACAGCGCGCGCCTCAGGGATGAACTCCGTCGCCACCAGGAACACCATGGCGCCCGCAGCGAAGCCGAAGCCCGCCGGCAGCAGATCGCGTGCGATGCGGACGAACCCGAACGCGAGCACCGCCCCGATCGGCTGCGGAAGGCTGCTGAAAATCGACCACCACACCATCCCCCACGGTGAGACCCCCATCGACCTCAGCGGGATCGAGATGGCTACCCCCTCCGGAATGTTGTGGATCGAGATCGCGATCGTCATGAAGATGGCAAGGACCGGGACCGTGAGCCCCAAGATCGGTGTGCCACCCGCCACACCCAAATCCGCGAACGCGACACCCACGGCGACCCCCTCGGGAAAGGAGTGGACGGTGAGGATTCCCAAGATCACCAGCAGCTTCCGATAGTCCGCCTCCGTGAAGGCGCCTGGGTCGACCTGCGCACCGGCGATGACCCGGTGGGCCACCCACACCAAGATCGCCCCCAGCCCTGCACCGACAAGCAGCAGCACGATCACCCGTGGCGGGATCGCCCCGGGTAGATGCGGCGTGATGGCCTCGAACAGCAGGCCGAAGACACTCGCGGCGACCATGATGCCCGATGCGAACCCCCACAGGATCACGTTCGTCCGATCAGAGACCTCATCGACGAGGAAGAACGGCACCGCACCGATGCCGGTGGCGACCGCGGTCACGAGCCCCGCGAAGAAGACGAAGCCCACCGCGGCGAGCTCAACCATCAGCGGGCGATCACTGCAGGCCGAACAGGCGGCGGGAGAGGCTCCTGCCTGCGGGGCGCTCGGCCAACAGCACCGACGCGTCCACCTCACTCACCACACTCATGTGCAGCGAGTCGGTGACGAGCCGACTCAGCATCCCACGCTCGGTCGCCCCGATCATCACCAGTGTGTGGTCCTTCGCCTCCTCATAGATCGCGGCCTCGACGTCACCGCTGGTGTCGATGACGATGCGCGCCTCCTCCAACCCGTGGTCAGTCGCCCACGCCTCCAGCTCTCGCTCTGCCTGCGGAGCATTTGCCGGCGTGTCGACGACCTGGAGGATCGTCACCGCAGAGCCGATTGCATCCCTCAGCATCGCAGCGATCTCCGCACTCAGCTCCGAATCGGGGCCTCCAGCGGTCGTCACCAGGATTCTCGACCCGTCGAGGTCCCGTGCGCGCAGGACGACGAAGTCACAGGGCAGTTCACTCGTCAGCTCATCCAACGACGACTGCGGCCGCCCTGCCACCCATGGTGTGTCTGTCTCCCATCCGATGACCACCAGGTCCGGGCCGATCCGCGTCGCGCTCCGGACGATCTGGTCGTACGGCTTGTGTGAGACCACAGTAGACGTCTCGCAGCTGATGTCATACGCCGTCGTCACCTCCCGGAGCCGCTCGAGGTGCTGCTCTGAGGACTCGATGATCCGCTCGTTCTGCGCCCCATAGCGGAAGTCCATCTTCTCCGGCGTCTGGACGATGTGGACGATGTGGACGAGGCCGTTCTCGTGTTCACGGGCCACGGTGCATGCGAACTCAACGATCTGCGAGTCCGTCCGGGGGTTCGAGATCGGCACCATCACCTCGTACGTCGCCGTATCGAGGTGCGGTCCCACCTCTGCGGTGTCAACGACCGGCACATACGCACGACCTGAGATGCCACCAACGACCCGCTCACGCGGGGTCAACTGCCGCTTCGCGCCCTCGAAGCGGGCTGTCTGCAGGCGGTTCTCTGTCGTCTGGAAGTAGTTCACGACCGTCACCAACGCCACCCCCCCGATGGTGTTCCCGACCAACACCGGGAGCACGAACCCGCTCATCCCAGCTACGAGACCCACCTGCCCTGAGAAGACCAGGAACATCGTCTCCGTGAACGAGACGACGACGTGGAACAACTGTCCTAAGGGGATGGTGAGAAACGCGAGGTACACCACGAGCACGCGCGAGATCGTATCACGCGCTGCGTACTCCACCCAGACGACCCCCGCTACGATCAGCCCTGCGACGGCCGCTTTGAAGAACAGGTCCCATCCTGGTGTATCGATCCCCTTCTGCGCGATATCGACGGCTACAGCGGAGGTCTCCGGGGAGAACACCCCGGTGAACGCCAGCACCACCGCACCGACGAGCCCCCCGGTGAAGTTGCCTGCCAACACCACCACCCAGTTGCGCAACAGCAAGGGAAACGACACCAGCCCCTCGAGCACCAATGCGACCGGCGGCAGTGTGTTCTCCGTGTACAGCTGGTATCCGCCGATGATGATGTAGATGAACCCCAGCGGATACAGGATCGCCCCGAGCACCCGGCTGTCTGTGGCTTCCACCATCGATGCATACAGCAGGAACGTCAGCGTGATCGCAAAGCCCGCTGCGAGACCGCTGAAGAACAGTTCGCGATTCCCGGAGGTGATCTCCTCATCGGCCGCGGCGATGATACGCTGGAAGATCTCGTCGGCGGAGAATCGGTCACGGACGACCGCCCCCGCAGCCGGCGCGCCGCTCCGGGACCGTTCGACCGACTCCCGCAGGGACTCCTCGGTGGGCGGTTCGTCTGCACTCATGTGACTACGACTCCGGTACAGAGTGTCAAAACGCCTTGTATTGGTGCGGTGACCGACATCTTGAGGACTCTGTTGAACCTCCAAAGAGGTGAGATGTGGCAGCGCAGTCGTGAAGAGTCGGGGCTGGTCGAATGGACCCGGCGTGACGGGCGTGGCACGGTGCGGATGCGGCGCCGACCTGACGGCAGGTGGGTCGTCAGGCTGGATCTGCTCATCCAGGCACCTGATGGGCCCCTGTACGAGCAGGTGGTGGTGGATGATCGCCCCGCTGCGACCGCTGCTGCCGACGCGCTCCGTGAACAAGCGACGCCCAGTTCATGACCGCCCCTCGGTGATGCGATGTGTTCGTTCGATCAGCGGATGTCGGGCGTAGTCGACCACCTCAATGTCATCGATGCTGTTGAGCCCCTCGGACTGCGCTGTGCGGTACATCCCGAGTTCCACAGGGTCATCCACGATGATCACGTACGCCTCCATCTGATCGATTCCCAGTCGGTCTGCCGCCAGCACGCGATGGTGTCCATCGGCCAACAGCAGCCCGTCATCACTGTCGATCGCGACGAGCGGTTCCGCGAGCCCTCGCTCGAGCTCATATCGACGCCCCTCAAGTTCATCGGCGTAGACGCGTGCCTGTGTGGGAATCACCCCGTCGATTGCTATCTCTCGACGCTCCTGCGTGACGCTGATATCATGGATCTGTTCGAGTGTCCGCATCAGCTTGCCCACCTTCTGGGGCGTGGCACGCTCAATCTGCGAGCGCACTACGTCCGTGTTCGAGATGATCCCGACAAGATTGTCTGCATCATCGACTACCGGTAGCTTCTGCATGCCTGAGCGCAGGACCACCCGCGCCGCATCGGTGATCCGCATCTCCGGGTGTGCAACGATGATGTCCTCCGACATCACCGTGAACACAGCAGCAGCATCATCCGCCAAGAGCAGATCGCTTGCGCTGACGAATCCCACAACACGTCGCCCCTCCGCGACGGGGAAGCCAGTGTGCCCATCCGAATCCTTGATCATCGCCGCGACGGTCCCGACCGTCTCCATCGGATCGATGGTCTGGACGTCCGCCGTCATGTACTCACCCACCGTGGGTGGCGTGCTCATGGCGACCGCCCCCGTTCGAAGGTCAACTCACCGGGTGCGGTGGCTTCCACCCGGTTGGCATCATCCAGTGAGTCGGAGATCCGGCCAGCGACGATCTTCTCGGCGATCTCCCAGCGCTCAGCCGCATCCCGTTCCAGGCCATCGCGCATGATGCCCCAGCGCACCTGCGCGCCGGCCAT
>Ga0102927_1000363_pt1 | contig 10525 bp, 8 predicted proteins | sample SalPon1_A_H2O_MG_FD_78208 | JGI IMG/M metagenome (GOLD analysis project Ga0102927, IMG submission 78208) | Salt pond water microbial communities from South San Francisco under conditions of wetland restoration - Salt Pond MetaG R1_A_H2O_MG | ecosystem: Environmental > Aquatic > Non-marine Saline... | reverse complement strand
TGGATACTGTTCCATTAAATCGCCTAGCGCGCGGAATTTAAACTCGTCATGCACAATACAAGAACCTTGCCATAGCAACATGTCCGCACCACTAATACGCTCAATGTAACGCCCTAAATGCCGATCCGGCGCCCAGAGAATTTTCTTGTCTTGCTCATCCAACCAGCACACTAATTCGACAGCAATACTGGATGTCACCACATAATCAGCACGTGCTTTGACCGCGGCGCTGGTATTGGAATAAACCACAACGGTGTGATCGGGGTGTTCATCACAAAACTTGGCAAAATCTTCCGCCGGACATTCCAAATCCAAGGAACATTCGGCTTCCAACGTTGGCATCAACACGCGTTTTTCTGGGTTCAGAATCTTGGCTGTTTCGCCCATAAAGCGCACACCTGCAACGACTAAAGTACGCGCAGCATGCTCATTACCAAAACGCGCCATATCCAATGAATCCGATACATAACCACCAGTTTCTTCCGCCAACGCTTGTATATCCTGATCGACATAGTAATGAGCGACCAACACAGCATTTTGCTCTTGCAACTTTTGCTTAATACGGGCTTTGACTACCTGTTTTTGCTCAGGCGTAAAGTGAGGACGCAATGCCTCGACTTGGGCAGTGACAGGCACCTGAATAGTCGGAATGGTGGGTGTCATAGCAGTCATGCGATTTCATATCCGTCATTGAGAGTAAATAATAAGAATGGGGCACAAGCCGCTTAGATTCAAGAACTGCTACCTAAACTGGTCTTTCTCTTTATAAATGAAATAACAGCACTGCACGCCCGCTGCACAAGCCGCCGCAAAATTTCCATAAACACGCCACAGTGCTTGCACGTAGGGCGCTTAAGCTCATCCTTATTCATCATAAAGAGAGGATAATGACTTATGCAGCCACCGCAGCAACAAACAAAACTAGGCGTTAAACTTTTACTTATTGGTGGGTTGATCCTGCTACTGCTGATTCCACAAGGTTGGATTGGGCAGTTGATTGAGGAGCGTGCTGGCTGGCGCAGTCAAGCTTATGGCAGTATTGCGCAAAGCTGGCCGGGGCGACAGACTTTTGCAGGGCCTGTTATGCGCATTCCCTACACACTCACTTACGATATTAAAGAAACCATTAAGGAAGAAGACGGTACCGAGCGCACTATTACCAAAACCGTGCAGCAACGATACACTTTTAACCTAATCCCTAAACAGTTAAACATTAGCAGCAAATTGGCCAGCACCATCCGTTATCGTGGCATTTATGCTGTCCCTGTGTACGATAATGAGTTACAAGTGAGCGGCTCGTTTGATACAGCTCCCCTATTAGAAATGATCGCCAGCCATCAAGATAAAAAATTAACATTAGACGCGCCTGAACTGGCTGTTCTAGTCAAAGACCAACGCGGTATCGCCGCCCCTCCTCGCTTAAAATGGGATAATAATACACTGGACTTCCGACCCAGCAGCGAGATGCCGGGCGCGCGTGCTGGAATGCATGCGCGTTTAGACGCTTTACGCAGTGATCAACGCCAGCAGTTTGATTTTAGCTTTGCTATGAACTTACGGGGTATGAGTGCGATGAACTTTGCATTGTTGGCAGAAAATAGCCAAGTTAAACTTTATGCGGATTGGCCTCACCCCAAATTTACCGGCGAACTGCTACCAGAAACCCATGATATTAATAGTGAAGGTTTTTCGGCAGAATGGCGCGCCTCAGCTTTTTCATACAATGTCAGCGATGCCCTGCAAGATTGCCGTGCTAATCAATGTCAACGCTTAATGTCTCGCGCGGTGGGTTTTGATTTGCTACAGCCTGTGGATGTATATCAGCAGTCTGAGCGCAGTATTAAATACGGTGCTTTATTCATTATTTTAACCTTTGCTGTCATGCTGCTATTGGAAGCCATACGCGCTGTGCCACTGCACCCTATCCAATACTTACTGGTCGGTATGGGCTTAACTATTTTCTACCTGCTGCTTATTTCGCTCTCAGAGCATATACGTTTTGTGTGGGCCTATAGCGTAGCTGCCTTAGCCATTGCGGTGCTATTGGCGAGTTACTTTGGCACGATCCTGCGTAGCCGTCGCTTAGGCTTAGCCTTAGGTGGCGGCTTGCTATTGCTCTATGGCTTATTGTATTGGCTCTTACAAGCTGAAGATAAAGCACTGTTGATGGGTAGCTTGCTGGTCTTTGCTGTGTTTGCTGCCATTATGATAAGTACCCGCCATGTGGATTGGTATGCGCTCAGTGGCAACATGGCCTTGCCGACACTTAAACGCCAGTCCACCGAAACCCGTTCACCTGAACCGCCTGATACAACAAGCTAATCGCATCCCATCCCCTAGCTTGATCAGGCAAAGTAAAGGCGGTCTATGAGGCCGCCTTTTTTGTGACTGAGATTTAACGCACAATAAGCCCTTTCTTATAAGCACGAGTGAGTCACATGCTTGAGTCTTTGTTACATATTGTTGGCATTATTTTTCCAGTGTTTGCCTGTGCCGGTTTGGGAACACTGTATGGCTGGCGTTTTCGCCCCGATATGAGCGTGGTTAACAAGCTCAATATGGATGTTTTTGCACCGCTACTTATTTTTTGGGCGCTGATGGATAAACCCTTTAATTTTGCGCATTACAGCGGCTTAGCCATCGGTGGTGTGGCGGTGATTGTAGGCTCTGGCTTGTTACTTTGGCCGCTGGCTAAGCTATTTAATTTTAATCTCAAAACCTTCTTGCCCCCCATGATGTTTAATAATTCGGGCAATATGGGGATTCCCTTGATTTTGTTTGCCTTTGGGGAATCCATGCTGCAAGCAGCAGTGGTTCTATTTATTATTGAAATGATTCTACATTTTACCGTCGGGCTTTATATGCTCGATCATCGCACCCATCCCTTACGCCTCTTACGCATGCCCATGATCATTGCTGCCGTCTTAGGCTTACTATTCAGCAGCTTACATATTACCTTGCCTGAGCCGCTCGCCAATACCATTAAATTACTCGGTCAAGTCGCTATCCCCTTACTCTTGTTTTCATTAGGTGTACGCTTGCTCGATATTCAATTAAAAGATTGGAAAATGAGTGCGTTTGGGGCAATAGCGGGCCCTATAGCAGGCTTGCTGTGTGCCTTAGCTTTATTACCTTGGCTTAATCTGACAACACAACATACTGCTATTTTGATCTTATTCGCCGTGCTACCACCGGCCGTGCTTAATGTTTTAGTGGCTGAACAATATCAACAAGAGCCACAACAAGTAGCCTCGATTGTCATGCTAGGTAATTTGGCCAGCCTATTGATTATTCCGTTAACCTTGTGGTTTGTATTACCGCATTAATCAACTAATAAGCCGTTCAGACATTGATCCGAATGGCTAAACGTGAGCCATCAGCTAATAATAGGACACCGTCTACAGGGGTACGCTGATCATCCAACATCAGATTACGCGCCACCACTTGATGCCCTTCATAAAAAACAGGCTTGATTTCACCGGCTAACTCAATAGCCAATACGGCTTGCGGATAATCTTTATCTTCGCCTAATAACACCAGATCCCGTTTAGGGAAAGGATTATGCGGGTCTATAATGCGCGGCATGCGATCAGCAATACCCCGTACTTCAAGCGGCGTATCAGCCTCATCAGCGTCTGTTAATGCTGTGTTGCTGGCTTGTTCTTTAGAGCGGCGTTGTTGCTCGCGTTGTTCGCCCGCTTCTTCCCGCCCCATAATTTGGCTAATCACTTGACTGACTAAGCCAAAAAACTGCTGATAGAGTGATTTGTGCGGCGTGATTTCTGGGTGCAAAAAAACATCCCGACGTGCGCCGCGTTTTTGAATATGATTGGCTGACACCTCATTGGCAGCAGCCGGATTAATACTGCCTGTCTGGGTTCGCCCTGTTTGCCACAAAGTGAACATCTGGTCTTTCCTTTTACCCCAAGTTTAAAAGCCCTTAAATACCATATAAGAGCCATCATGCAGGATTGACAGGCTTAGGAGGAGTCAAGACCAGATAACTGTAAAATTATGACCGACAAAATTTATTATAGGCTGCCGAACAAACTTGTCCGACAGCTTAAAACGGATCTAAATATTAGAAATGATAATCAAAACCAACGGAGTAAACATTCACATCGGTTTCTAAAGTGCTTGCGCCATTTTCTTGTAAAAGTGCAGAGCTATTACCTGTGCTGTAATAGCGATCCCAGCCAGCCCGCGCTGACAAATTACGGCCTATGGGCACTTCAAGCCCTACACCAACGGTTGGATCTGTACCTTTATCACTGGCTTTATTCAAAGCCCCGGGACCTTCGATATGCGACTCGCTTTCCCAGCGATACACACCCGCCCGTCCATAGCCAACCATAGAACCTAGTGGCACTTTACCCACCATAGACACGCTAACACCGCTAGTGTCTTGCTTGCCACGCAAATAAGCACCCACTTGGCGACTCGATACGTCAGCCGTTCGTCCTAAATCTACGTAAGCTGCTTCGACAGCAACATTAGGTGTAAAATGATAACCGCCTTGCACAGACCAAGCTTGATCAGTTTCATCGACTGAACAATTAGCATTTGCCGCCTGACAGACGCTTGGGTCAGTCAGATTATTGCGACCAACGCTGCTATCAGTCGCACCGGCACTAGCACCTATATAGGCAGCACCGTGCTGGCCAACATAACCGCCACCTGCTTGGGCAAGGCTACAAGTCAAAATCAGTGGCAACAAAGGCCACTTAAAAGCTATTCCGTGCTGCATGTTTAATTCCTCCATGAACAACATTGCACACTTTAATGTGTAGTAAAGAAAGCGCTTACTTGCTGTGTTTTGTAATGAATTGCACCAATTTTGATCTGTACTAACTCAGTTACGCCACATCGACATCGCGCAAGGTATAACTCATATTATCAGCCGTGGTATCACGCTCATTGCCTAAAAACACAAACTCTGGATAGCCTAAACGCGGGTGGTAGATCACATCAGCACGCTCACCCCGTAGAGCCGAATCACGGGCTAAGTCAAAAATCTGATCAATCGTTAAGGCACCATCACCACTGCTGGTTAAGCGATTATTATTCACTTCAACAGAGACACGATCGGAAGCAGCATTATCACCTTGGCGCGCTATTAAGGTATAGGTGTAGTTACCGCCACCGTTATTTTGCATCCATATTGCACGGTTACGATCTAAGGTCTCGATCGAAGATAAGGTGCTAATATCATTGCCTACATTATCACCTACGGTATCTGTACTAGCGCCACCTGTTTGTACGGTGTCATGTTGGCTACTGTCATCCTGCTGTTCTTGTTGTTGCTCTTCATGCTGACAGACACATTGCGACAGCAAATTACAAATTTGGCGAATATAATCGGCTAACTCTTCTGAAGCGCAATCATCTCCCAATAATTTTTCAATTTCTTCGTCATCTGTTTCAGACATAGAATCGGCAAATGCATCACCGACTGAAGAAGAGCCATGCGCATTAGCCGTAGCGCTAGCATTAACATTGGTTTGTGGTCTGCCACCCGATTGGGCAAGGGTCGCTAGTGAATGGGAGGGGGGTGGTGCAAGTGCAAACGCGGGCATTACTGTACTCCTTGTAATCAGCCTTATTTTTGAGCCGTCATCAGCAGCATATCGCTGATTTCGTAATAAACTTCTTCGTCAGCTAACTGGTCGCTTTGATTAATAAAGACCTCCTCTGGGAAGCCATACTCCGGGTCATAAGTAACATCAACTTGTTGGGCTTCGTTTTCATAAGCATCCTGCAATTGCTCAAAGCGCTCATCAATGCTTAATAAACCATCCAACACATAATCCGGCACACGCTCGCCATTATCCGCATAAATGGCCCCCATAATACGGCCATTTTGTTCAGTCACATCCATAGGACGCGTATAGTCTTGTGGACAAAAACAGCTTTGCTGCATGGTGTATTCCACCACAACATTAGGATCGCGACTTAACTGATCCCACTTCTCACGGTTAGCTACAAATTCATCTGGCAAAGGCAACTGCTGATTTAAAATGCTAATATCACGCTCACTGAGTGTAAGGCGGGACATTTCTTCATTATGTACGCCGCCTGTTAGCACTAAAGTATCGCCTTCACTGACCTCACCATCACCATTTTCATCCAAGACATGCACGCTAATGGGGGCGCTTTCACTAAAGCCAGCCAAGCGTTTCAAGTCATTATTTTGTGCTTGTGACAAATTCAACGGCTTAGGCTTTGCTTCCGCTGTCGCAGGCTTATTTAAGAGACTCAATAACTGCTGAATCAGATTAAAAATGCCTTGCGTAATGCGCGAATCAAAGGCAGGACGCCCCTGAAAACTAGGCTGTGCCTGCCCACGAGCTACATGCAGTGTTTGTTGCTGCGACTCTCGCACACCGCCCGTTTGCGCCGGCGATGCACTAGGCTGTTGATAAGTAGAAATGTCATTGTGCATCATGAGTTTTATCCTTACATCGTGGCCGTAACGTGGCGGTATAGCCTGAAAGCCAGTTATATCTGATAGCATGCCGCCAAATATAACTGACCGCACACCGCTTTCAGGATAAGAGTGACTTTTTTTGAGATGAAGCACTCACAACTGCATATTACTTAAATTATAGTAAACTTCTTCATCTTGCATATTGAAGTCTTGATTAATAAAGACTGAGGTCGGGTAACCGTACTCTTCATCATAAGTTACATTAACCTCTTCAGCGCCGGAGTTATAAGCATTCTCGATCACATCAAAAATCTCATTCACACTCAGCAAGTTCTCACGAATATTCTCAGGCACGACTTCGCCAGACTCGGAATAAACCGCTTCAACAATTTCACCCTATATTTCCACCACATCCATCGGCAGAACAAAGTCACGCGGACAAAAGCAAGAGCGTTGGCGCGTATATTCAATATCGCCTCCAGCGTTGCCGAGCGCCTCTTCCCATTTAGCGCGGTTTTCCAAAAACTCTGCTGGCGTTTTTTGCTCCGTGATGGTGGCTACATCAGCCGCACTTAACGTACGCCGCGATAGCTCGCCACCGGTGATACCACCCATCACCACAGCGGTATCTCCTTCGCTTATCTCCCCATCACCATCCTCATCCAACACCTGAGCATTGACGGGGGCATTGACATCAAAACCTAACAATTTGCGTAAATTCTTATTCTCTGCATCCGATAATTCTAAGGATTCAGGCTCAGGCTGCGGGTCTTGCCACTGTTCTAATAATTGCATAATCAACTGCAATATTAATTGCAAAATGGGCGAACTATTTGAGGACAGACCAGCACTGGAAAAATTAGCACTTTGTGCTTGTGGCTGCATAAAGCTGGCAGCACTGCGCTGCGTTGTTTGCGCCGAGGAAACAGCGCTTAGTGGATTTTGTAGCATAATAGGCACTCCTTTACTAACCAGTCATACTGCGCCATAAACATGGCATAACCAATCCACAACAAACCCTCTCCATTGTCGACTAGCCTTAAGACCAAGGGCTTGCTTTTTAAGACAATACTGCCATGTGCTTATATTTTGTGATCGCCCAAAGATTAGCCGCCACACGCGTTTAGCAAGCTTTATACTAGCTAAGCTAACGAGCACATAACTATGATTGAGAAACGTATGAGCAGTCGCCAAACGCCTATTCTTCTACCCAACGATGCAAAGTTGCTACCAGCAAATAGCCGGCAATTACCGCCTGCCGCGGCGCTGGTTCAGCACGCAGTCGCTTCTCCCGACACTGCGACGCTACAACTAACCGCTTGCTACCGCTTAGCAAACACAACCCGCAATAGTCGCACAGCTAGCACGGCACAACAGCTAGAACTGCCGCCGGACTGTGTGGTGGTTTTAGCAGATGATGAAGGGCGCATGCTCATGAGCCGAGCTGATCGCTTAAATAGCACATTAGCACGCTTTTATCCCGGCCAAACTCATGACGACAGCCCGGTTGATTTACGCCCCCTGAGTTTAGGGCAAGGCGACGCGACGGCTGACAACCCTTGGCACTGGAGCAGCTTCACCGCATTGACACTCAACACACCTGCTCCCCCTGCTGAACCACTCGCGGCGCTACGCGCCTTCGAACAACACTATTTACTGCCGCATGGCCTATACCGTTGGCAACAGCTCGAACTCAGCGAATCTGACCGCGTGGCCGCCGATGATGCGCAGTTGGCTGCTTATGCCCGCCAACAAAAACCCATCTTATTATTTATTCATGGCCTAGGCTTGGGTACACAAAACACCTTTGGCGACTTGCACGACACTGACCTACCCGGCAACTGGGAGGAACTCAGCGCACATTTTGAGGGTCGCTTGTATGCTTATGAACACGCTACCCTCACCGCTAGCCCGTTAGACAATGCCTTGTCCTTGGCAGAAAGCCTACCCATTGGCTTGCATTGTTGCCTTGTAGCGCATTCGCAAGGCGGCTTACTCGCAGACTTATTATGCATTGCCACCGAGCTACACGAAGAGCAATTAGCGCAACTACCCGCCACAGAACGCCAACAACTGCAAGACTTAACCGCCGTGCTCCAACAACGTCGATTGCATATTGAGCGTTATGTACGCATTGCCACGCCTGCTGCAGGTACGGCTTTATTAGCAGGCGGCTTAAACGTATTTTTCTCTAATCTGCTGAGCTTACTGAATCAAATCACCTCACAGGTACTCCCCGAAACACGCACTCACTATGAAAACCAAGTCAGTACATTGAGCAATGCAGCTTTGACTGCAACGGCTCAAGACTTACAAGTAAATGATGTGCCCGGACTGCGTGCCATGATACCCGGTTCCGCACTCACACGTTTTCTCGGTCAAGCAAAACGCCGTGCCAAGGTGTTGATGGCCGTCATTGCTGGCGATACGGAGGTGGAAGGCAGCACACTCGCCCGCCGCCTTGCGATTTTATTCAGCGACTGGGTGCTATTTAGTGGCGAAGACAATGATTTTGCTGTCGAAACACGCTCCATGCGAGCTGGCTTAGCCCGCCAAAATCCCAGCCGGGAATTTTTAGCACGCGGCGCTGATGTCTCACACTTTAGCTATTACCGACGCGCTGAGACGCGGCTTGCTTTATGGCAGTGGCTGAGTAGTGCTGAACCACTGACTTTATCCGATTTTAGCCCCATTCCAAGCAACAGCGATTTACTCAGCGCTGAAACAAACGCCCTAAGCTATGCCGACTCACGCAGCCTACGCCGCCCCGCTTTAAGCGCACTCGGCAAGCCCGTCGTTATTGTCCTACCCGATGTCATGGGGACGCATTTAGTCCGTGAACAGCGTATTTGGTTTGACCCCGAGCGCTTAGCTTTAGGGGAGTTTGTGCGCCTGGAAATGGGGGTTGATGTGACGACAGCCGGTTTAGTGCAATACAGCTATGGCGAAGCCTTAAATTATTTGGATAAAGATTTCAGCGTGCTGACCTTTCCTTATGATTGGCGCTTAGGCTTCGCAGAGCATGCCAAGCGCTTACAAGGCTTGCTAAAAGACACACTCGATAATCTACCGCCTCAATGCCCCATGAGCTTGCTGACACACGGCGCGGGTGGCTTAATCATGCGAGCGCTGCTGTTGGAGGAAGCCGGGCAACATTTATGGCAACAAGTCGCTGCACGCCCACACAGCTATTGGGTCATGCTCGGCACACCTAACCACGGCAGCCAAGCAGTCGTTAATCGATTGCTGGGTGTGGATCGACGTATACGCGAGCTAGCATTATTGGATCAGCAGCACGACTTACAAACCATTTTGGACATGCTCGGCACTTTTCCGGGCTTGTTGCAACTTATGCCGCCCGCTGCGTTTCAAAGCGAACAAGTACAAGACCAACTTGAGCAAGCGCCAGAACGCAGCTTTATGGATGCTTTTCACCTGACGAGCTGGAAAAGCATGCGCATTCGTAATCCGCTTAACCCCGCTGACAGCGAGCAGCGCGTTGGGGCACATCCTGAAGGCGCTGATTTAAAACAAGCCGATGCTTTTTGGGAAGCCTTACTCGCGCAAGAAGCGGCTGGTTTAGCGCATGCAGAACGCATTCGTTATGTCTTTGGTCAAGCCGAGCACACGCCCAGCGCCTTATTGCGCAATGAAAACCAATTATTGTTTTACGCCACGCCCGCCGGTGATGGCCAAGTTACTTGGGCGTCGGGGCGCTTAGCAGGCTTGCCGGATACGCAGTATGCCTACTTACCCGCTCCGCATGAGGAACTGCTGCGCCGTCCTGATTACTTTGCGGCTATCGCTGAATTATTATACCAAGGCACCACGCCAAAACCCACCCAAACACCCGCTAGAACCCGCCAAAGCAGCAATGTAGGTGTCTATCGCTATAACACCCCTGATCCCTTACTCACAGGCGCGGAAGACTTAAGCATTTCGTTTTTTGGCGGTACACGTAAATCGGCGGCCTCCGCGAAGCCTGACTACAGTTTGGATGTCAGTGTGCGGGCGATGGATTTACGTTTTGCCCGTAATCCGATTTTATGCGGCCATTATCAAAATGACGCGATTGCAGGCGCAGAACGGCAAATAGAC
>Ga0102927_1000361_pt1 | contig 10552 bp, 10 predicted proteins | sample SalPon1_A_H2O_MG_FD_78208 | JGI IMG/M metagenome (GOLD analysis project Ga0102927, IMG submission 78208) | Salt pond water microbial communities from South San Francisco under conditions of wetland restoration - Salt Pond MetaG R1_A_H2O_MG | ecosystem: Environmental > Aquatic > Non-marine Saline... | reverse complement strand
TTCGACCATCGATCGTACATGACCCCTGGCGATTACGACGTGCTGAATCCCAATCTCAATCGGAGCTGGCCGGGTGATCCTGAAGGCACACTGGTCGAGCGGATGTGTGCAGCTTACTGGGAGTCGGTCGGGCAGGCTGATGTGCTCATCGACCTCCACACAGGGACCCCGACGATGTCGCCGCATGCGCGGGTTGGGTCCGACCCGAGCGCAGGTGAGCTCGCGGGGATGAGCGGATGGCCGGTGATCACCGTCACCGACACCGGCACAACCGGAGCACGGACGCTCCGCGATGCAGCGTCGACCGCGGGTATCACAGCGATCACGTTGGAGCTCGGCGATTCACGGTCCCTTGAGCAAGAGATGATCGCAGCAGGGACCGATGCCGTGATGGCGATGGTGGAGGGTTGTCTCACCGGTGGAAACGGGCAGGCAGAATGGTCGCAACCCAGGCGGTGGGTCGACGCGGGGGATGCGGTTCGGGTGGCGACTGCAGGGTTGTTCGAACCGGCGATGGGGGCGACAGTCGGTGAAGAGGTCGTCGCCGGAACCGACCTGGGCACGGTGTACGACCCGATGCGCCTCGAGCCCCTGGAGAGGGTGACGGCGCCCGCGAGCGGACTGCTCTACTCGCGATCTGTCGGTGGGGCGATCGTCGCAGGTGAGCGTGTCGCGTCGGTCGCGGTCGCGGCGGAGACGGTTTAAAGTCCTTCATCATTCCGCATGCACCCCTAAGTGACCGAGGGATGTGTGTGGATGTATCACATGTCAACCAATGCCGCCACCTCCTTCGATGCCATCACTCAGATCATCGCACGGTTGGAACGTGTGGCGGGTGCGATCGGCAAGGCGGCTGTGCAGACGGCGGATGCGGATGGGACGGTCCGTGCGGAGCTAGAGGTCCCCATCGGGGGTGTGGACGTCCGTGGGGAGCATCCGCTCATCGTCCAGCACCCGGTGGCGTATGACAGGGATGCGATCACCCTTCAGTACGAGCTCGATACGACCCTGTTCGAGGCGTTCGAGATGGTGGACATCAGCGCAGAGATCCGTGAGGTGACCCAGCAGAACGGGGCGATGGTGATGACCCTCGGCTTCGTCATCACACCGTGCTCCCAACCCACTGTTGGGGAGGAGCTCGATGCGGTCGATGCCGCGCTCGCTGCGGCCCGGACATCAGAGCTCAGACCCTACGATGACATTCCCTATCTGCAAGAGCTGTACGATCGGTGTGACACGTTCACCGAAATGAGCGAGCGCATCGAGATGGACGTCTCAGGGGAGACGGTGCGGCGGTACATGATCCAGGCGGGCATCCATGAGCCGGCTACTGTGCCGACCACCGCGGATGAGATGGAGGTCCCGGACGTCGACCTGCCAGCGGATGTCGATCCCTCCGTTCTCGTCGAGACGGTCGCAGAGGCGCGGACGGTCCATGAGGTGGCGACCCGACTGGAGGTGGATCACAGGGACTGCAGACGGCTCCTGAGCGACCTCGGGATCCTTGACCTCGTGTTGTGTCGTATGGCGACAGCTGAGGAGACCGTCGTCGACCCCCAGTTGGTCTGCGACCGACTGCGCACCGCCGCCTCGGGTGGTCGAGCATGATCATCCGGATTCACCTGAAGAGCCAAGTCCGTCGAGGGGTGAAGTAAGCTATGGCAGTGAATGCCGAGGAGCACACGGACTCTCCGTTGGCGCGATTACTCGCGGATGCACGCTTCGAGCTCATGCCGTTCCAGAGCTTCGATGGGGAGCTCGAGGAGCTGCCAGAGATGGCAGAGATTGCGGTCACCACCTCCCCGCAGCTGGGCATCGAAACGACGATCGAGCAGTCGGTGGCGGCTGCGGCCGCGGGATACCGGGTCGTCCCGCACATCGCCGCGCGATACGTCGAGGGGCCTCAGCAGCTGCGATGGATCATTGATTCGCTGGATGAAGCGGGCATCGAGGACGTCTTCGTGCCAGGTGGCGACCGTGAGGATCCAGATGGGCCGTATGAGTCGGCACTCGACCTGCTTGTGGCGATGGATGATATCGGCCATCCATTCGAGGATGTAGGAATCACCGGGTACCCAGAGGGCCATGCGTTCATTGATGATGCGACGCTGCGGTCGTCGATGGCCGCGAAGGCCCCGTATGCGACGTACATCGTGACACAACTGTGCTATGATACAGAGACAATCGTTGACTGGATCGATTCGGTCCGGGAGGCTGGTATCGACCTGCCCGTCGAGGTCGGCATCCCCGGTGTTATGAACTACCAGAAGCTCCTGAAGATCTCCGCGAAGGTGGGTGTGGGCGACTCGGTCCGGTTCCTCAGGAAGACGACTGGAATCGTCGACACCATCAGGCAGGTGATCGGCTCACGAGGCGTGTACACGCCAGATGACCTGGTTGAGGGGCTCGCGACGGTCGCAGATGATGCACACTACGACCTCCGGGGGCTGCACATCTACACGTTCAACAACACCGAAGATCTCGAGGCGTGGCGACAGCAGCGCCTCGCAGAGCACTAAAGAAAGAAGCGAAGGTTGGCTGCGGGTTTAGCTGATATCGATGCCCAGCTTCTCCTGCTCGCGGGCGGAGGCGTTGACCGACTCTTTGAACGGCACTGGCGCCACCGTCGCGTAGACCGGCTCGCCGGGGGTCTCCGCGTACTCGTCTGGGAGATGGACGGCGAACTCGATGTCAAGTTCCTCATCGTAGATCTCGTCGTTCAGTGGGGTGTCTGTCGCCGCCTGAAGCGTCGACGCCGGCACGAAGCCGAGGGCGATATTCGTATCGAGGTCAGGGTTCCACCACGGTGATGTGATGTACCCGACCTCCTCGCCCGAGTCGGGGTCAGAGATCAGCCAGAAGTCGGTCGCGTACTCCTGTATGGGCTCACCGGCCATCTTGAGGCCGATCAGTTTGAGCGCGAACGGATACTCACCGGCTTCGACCTGCTGCTTCTGTGCCTCAAGAGCCTCCTTCCCGATGTAATCTCCCTCCTTGTCGTCCCGGACATGGTAGCCGAGGTTGACCTGGAAGGGAGAGGTCTCATGATCCATGTCCTGGCCCCACGAGAGGATACCCGCCGCGATGCGCCGGTGGTGTCCCGGTGCGATCGCCATCCCCCCGTGATCTTTCACACTCGCGAGGACGGGGTCATAGACGCGTTCGGCGTTCTCCATCGCATCTTGGACGTAGATCTCGTATCCCGCCTCACCCGAGAACCCCGTCTGGCTCACGATGACGGGCGCGCCACCGATCTCCGCTGCGAGCAGGCCGTAGTAGGGCAGATCGGAGACCGCATCGCCCACCACGTCAACCATGACATCCTCCGACAGTGGGCCCTGGATCTGCAGGGGCGTCACATCGATCTCATCGATCTCGACGTCGAAGTCCATCCCGACGTTGACACCCTGGATCCACTGCATGAGTGTGGAGTCGCTGATCGAGAACCAGAACTCGTCCTCGGCGATCCGCAGCAGGACGGGGTCGTTGAGGATGCCACCTCGCTCATTGCACAGGATCACGTACTTGCCGCGCATCGGGTCGATTGCCGTCGCATCGCGGGTGATCACGTAGTCAGTCAGCGCCTCTGCGTCCGGTCCCTTGACCCGAATCTGCCGTTCGACGGAGACGTCCCACAGGGTGACCTTCTCCGTCAGCGCCTCGTACTCCTTCATCGCACCACCATCCTCTGGCTTCACATAGCCGCGGGGATGGTAGATGCGGTTGTAGACGGTGCAGCGCCACGCACCCTCCTGATTGTACGATCGGTCGAAGAAGGGTGACTTACGTACCCGTGTCGAGACCAACATCTGGATTCCGGGATCGCCGGTCTGCCGCAGATTCCGCGGCAAGACCCGGTCTGACTGGTCGACACTGGGGTAGTTCGGGTGGTCGTTAGATGCCATTCCACCGGAGAGTGAGAGGTAATCTCAATAAAGGATGATGTTGAATAGCTCGCCCATTTAAGCCGGGGTGCCCCCTGCTCAGTGGTGTCCGTCACCGATGGTCGCGCCGATCAGGTTTCGGAGACCGCGACGGAGGCGCCCACTCATCGCCGTTGAAGAAAGGCCCATCTCATCGGCCAGTTCGGTCAGGCTGATGTCGCGCGGTTCGTTGAAATAGCCCCGCGCGAATGCAGTTTGGATCGCCTCCCGCTGCGGTATGGTCAGGCCGAACGACTGGGCGCCATCGGCACTCTCGTTCGTGTAGATTTCGATGATGTCCAGACGCATCTGTTGCTCGCCCGCGTACGTCCAGACGGCATTCAGCGCCTCCCGATCGGGCAACAACAGATGGACCACCCATCCGCCCTCCTCGGTCTCCGTGCGCATCAACAGGCCGTGTGCACGGGTCACGACCGAGCTTATCAGCCGGGCCTCGCTGCTGTGTTCGATCCGGTAGATCCCCACAGCACCCGTGCGGTCGATACACTCGAAGTGCGCCACGGTAGGATCAGCGTTGAGCGCCCTCTCGACCGCCTCCGGCTCGGGGTGGTCGATAAGGAACGGGAATGCTGTCGCACCCGGGTCTGTCGTTCCTTGCATGATCACCCGGATCTGCGCATCAGGGACCCGTTTGATGGTGGGGACCAACGCGAGGTTCGGATGTTCGAGATACACCTTTGCTGTGATCGACATGGATGAGGTAATCCACAGACGGCGCCTGGTGGCCGAGTAACTATCGGTCTGCGTGCACGAGTGCATCGACCGCAGCCGGTGCTGGCACGCTCTGATGCACCGTGGGGAGTTGGACCGCGAGTGACCCAGCGACCATCGCCCGGTCGATTGCGGCGTCCAGACCGACCCCGTCCGCGAGTGTGGCCGCGAGCGTCCCGATGAAGATGTCGCCTGATCCGGTTGTGTTCACCGGCGTCAGCTGTGGAGGATGCCGGGTGCACCGCTCGATGTCAGCACCCTCGATCAGCACGGCCTCCGCTCCACGTGTCTGGCAGATCACCCCCTCGTACTCCTCCCAGACCGAGGAGAGCGCTGCATACTCGTGTGCGTTCGGCTTGGTGATGTCGATCACCGGATGGGTCAGCACCGCGGCCGCCCCATCGATGGGCGATGGATCGAAGATCACCGTCGGGCGGTCACCCACCCCCTCGAGACCGTCCAACACCGCCAGCGTCGCCGCCTGCGGCAGTTCGTTCTGGAGGCACACCACATCGGCTGTGCGAATGCGGTCGAGTCCGTCCTGGACCATCGCCTCCGTCACCGCACCATTGGCACCTGAGCACATGATGATGTAGTTCTCGCCATCGCCGTCGACGGCGACGTATGCCGTGCCTGTCGGTGCATCGACGACCGTGACCGCGCCGATATCGACCCCCCGGGCTCGCAGCAGCGGCCCCATCGGCAGTGGGGACTCGCTCCCGACGGCGCCGATGAGATCCACATCAGCCCCCATGCCAGCGGCGGCCACGGCCTGGTTGGCCCCCTTCCCACCCACGCTGAGATGGTCGTAGGCCTCACTCAACGCAGCGGGGATGGAGTGCACACCCACAGTGGCGCCGGCGGCGGGGAACCACGGGTACTCGGCCCGCTGTTGGGCGAGCCACTGGTGCGAGACCCGAGCGGTGTAATCCAGATTGATGCTGCCAACGCTGACGATGCGACCCATGTACGCGGTCTGAGGGGAGCCGGTCAAAGCCGTTCGGGTCGCCACCAGCGACTTGAAACCGATTCCCATCGCTGACAGATGTATGGACAGGCATGCGCTCCGCGCGATGCTCCCGATCACCGATGCGGTGGTGTATCTCAACACCGGGGCATCCGGACCACTGACGACGCGTGTGCAGGAGGCGGGGACGGCGGCACTCCGTCGGCAGGCGCGTGCGGCAGATCCATACGAGTTCGCTGCGGCGGTCACGGAGGATGCTCGCGAACAGGTGGCGGGGGTCGTCGGGGCGAGCCCCGCGGCGGTCGCGTTCACCCAGAGCACGACCGCCTCGATCAATGCGGGAATCCTCGCCTGCGAGCTAGAGGCGGACGAGACGGTGCTTACGACGAGCATCGAACATGGTGCGGTGCGCTTCCCGCTTGAGCGACAACGGCGGCGGGGGGTGAACATCATCACCATCGACGCTCCACATGGACGCATCGACCGGGATGCGTACTCTGCGGCGATCAGGGAAGCGGACCTGGTGGTCATGAGTGCGGTCAGCTGGACGCACGGGACAGCGTTGCCTGTCCGCGCACTGACCGAGGAGGCTCATGATGCTGGCGCCCGCGTGTTGATCGATGCGGTACAGGCGGTCGGGCAGCGGCCGGTCGACGTGCACCGCTGGGGGGCAGACATGGTGGCATTCTCAGGGCACAAATGGCTGATGGCGCCATGGGGTGTGGGGGTGCTCGTCGTCGGGCCCGACGCGGTGGAGGCGCTGACTCCGGCGATGGTCGGCTACGCCGGTGTGGAGCCTGAGACGCCCGGATACGCCTGGCGTCCAGACGCGCGTCGGTTCGAGCTGGGCACTCGCGCGGTGGTGCCCCTGGCAGGGCTCTCAGCAGCCATCGACCAAATCGAGTCGGTCGGGCTGGATGCGATCGCGCGCTGGAACCGCGCACGCGCTCAGCAGCTCATAGATGATCTGGATGGGGTCGTCGCGGCGCTGGGCACCCCGGGCGAGACCGGAATCGTCACCCTCGAAGTTGACGCACCGGATGAGATGGTCGATGCGCTCGCCGAACAGGGGTTCATCGTGCGGTCGATCCCTGGACTTCCGGGGGCGCTCCGCGTCTCGATGCACATCTTCACCACCCCTGCGGAGGTCAGTGCGTTCGCCGAGGCGCTCACCGCGATGGTCGCCGATGCTCGATGAGCATGAGTGGCGCGTCACAGCAGCCAGAGCGGTACCGGTGGCGGTCCGTGACAACACGCGACCGGCGGTATCGCTCGGCGACAGTCGACTCACACAGGCTGCATCTGAGCGCATATCGCGGGGGGGCGAACCGCGGGACCGTCAGTGGTGCACCCACGGCCGCTGCCCGGTCGCGGAAGGCGGGGCCGTGATCGGTCGCCCCGAACCGCTGGAACTGCTCGATGTGCAGCAACTCATGAAGGAGCACACCCTCCCACACCCCCGGTGCAAGTGATCTCGCGGCCGCGAGCGTGAGCACCAGCGTCACCTCCGGGCAGCGCTCGTAGGTTGTGTCCTCCCAGGCGATCGGGTCGCCGATGCGGGCCCCCGGGATGCGAGGGCGACGGACCGCCGCAGCGCGACGCTTCGCGCGCGAAGAGGTGTCCCACCGGACGGACTCGAAGCCCACCGCGAGGTCGTGTCGGGCACGAAGCGCCTGTGCGCGCTTCTGACTGTCTGTGATGACCGCCACCGGGTCGGCCTCGCTGCTGCCCATAAGACAGGTGCAGCCGCATGGGGCTTAATCAAGCGTGCTGCCGGGGGAACCGAAGTCGGTAAACCATGGCCCCGATACTCGCCGATAGGATGCACGAGGTGAGCGTTGTCGGCTGTGGGAACATGGGGCGGTCCCTCATCAAGGGGCTCGCTCGTGATGGCGACTTCCACATCACGGGGTACGATGTTGACCCGGATGCGTTAGCCGCCGTCGAGGACCTGTGTCACCCGACAGATGATCTGGCGAGGGCCGCTGCCGCCCCGACGGTTGTACTCGCGGTCAAGCCCACCATCGTGCCGATCGTGCTCGAGGAGCTCGAGCTCACCGAAGACCAGACGCTGATGACGATCGCCGCAGGTGTCGAGCGCGCGTTCGTGGAGGCACGAACATCGGCGACGGTGGTCCGGGTGATGCCCAATCTGGCCGCGGAGTACCGTGAGATGGCCGCTGCCGTGAGCTGGGAAACACCAGATGCCGGGGTGGAGGCGATCTTGGATGCGGTGGGCAGCTATGTGGAGGTCGAGGAGTCGCTGATGGATGTTGCGACGGCACTGAACGGATCGGGTCCCGCGTTCGTCTACTACCTGATCGACGCGATGGCGAAGCGCGCTGCGGCCGCGGGGATGGACTCGTCAGATGCCCGGGTACTCGCGACGCAGACGTTCAAGGGGGCAGCGACAACCGTCGCGACGACGGATGCACCCATCGAGTCGCTGATCGATGCGGTGTGCTCTCCGCAGGGGACGACCATCGAGGGGATGGGTGTCCTCCGGGACAGCACGGTTGCGACCGAACTCGGCGATGCACTCGATGCCGCAGCGAGGCGGTCCGCCGAGCTTGCTGCGGAAGTCGACGATGTCTGAGAGCACCGAGGCCGCGGTGGTCGAACGGGCACGGAAGACGGCGGCAGCCGCTGAGCTTGTGGTGGTCAAAGCGGGGACCAACTCGCTGACCGACGAGAGCTCACACCTCGATCCGGCGCGAATCGACAAGCTCGTCGATGACGTCCAGGACCTCCGTGCGGCGGGGAAAGCGGTGATCGTGGTCTCCTCAGGAGCGGTTGGTGCCGGTATCGGACGCATGCAGCTATCGGCAGATGACCTGCAGACACAACAGGCGCTGTCGACGATCGGCCAGTCGCGTCTGATGCGCGCGTACACCGAGAGCTTCGACCGGTACGAGACAACCGTCGCGCAGATCCTGATCTCCGAGGACGACTTGCGCGTGCCACCGCGGTTCGCGAACCTCCGCCAGACGATCGAGCAGCTCGTGGCGTGGGACGTGGTGCCGATCATCAACGAGAACGACGCACTGGCGACAGCGGAGCTGCGCATCGGTGACAATGACATGATCGCCGCAGGGGTCACCGTCGGGGTGGAGGCCGACCTCCTGGTGACGCTGACGGACGTCGATGGCGTCTTCACCCAGAATCCACGTGAGGAGCCCACCGCAGAGCGGGTCCCTGCGGTGACGACCCAGTACACAGATGTCGAACAGATGGTGGCCGCCAGCAGCAGGGAGGAGTTCGGGGGGATGCTCACGAAGATCCGCGGTGCCCGAGATGTGGCCGAGGCGGGCGTCCCGGCGATCATCACCGCGTGTGCGGCGCCAGAGGTGCTCGCGCGTGTGGCGACCGCAGAGCCGGTGGGCACAATATTCGTGCCGACGACTCTCCTGGTATGACCACGGATGCGAAAGTCGACGCCGCAGCGGAGGCCGCACTGAGACTTGCGACCACCTCGACAGAGACACGAAATGAGGCACTGGCGGCGATGGCGACAGCGATCGAGGAGGCCAGCGGGGAGATCCTCACAGCCAACGCCGTGGATGTCGAGCAGGCGGAACGGCAACTGGCAGCGGGAGCGTACTCGCAGGCGCTGGTGGACCGCCTCAAACTCACCGAGGCGAAGCTGGCGTCGATCGTCGAGATGGTCCGGAGCGTCGCAGCCCAACCGGACCCCATCGGACAGACGGTGAGCGCACGGGAGCTGGCGCCGGGACTGGACCTGTATGAGGTGCGTGTGCCGCTCGGTGTGGTCGCGGCGGTGTTCGAGTCCCGGCCGGATGCACTGGTACAGATCGCGGCACTGGGGGCGAAGTCGGGCAACGCTGTGATCCTCAAGGGGGGCAGCGAGGCCGCAGAGTCGAACCGGGCGCTGCATGGTGTCATCGCAGAGGCGACACCGATGCTCCCGGCTGGATGGAGTGCGCTGATCGAGGCACGAGAAGATGTCGAGACCGTCCTTGGACGAGACGACGCGGTCGACCTGGTCATGCCACGCGGCAGTGGTGAGTTCGTCGCACATGTCGAAGCGTCGACACGGATCCCGGTGCTCGGCCACACCGAAGGGGTCTGTCATGTGTTCATCGATGCGGACGCCGATGCGGAGATGGCAGCTGCGATCGCCATGGATGCGAAGACGCAGTACCCCGCGGTGTGCAACGCGATGGAGACGCTGCTGGTGCATGAGGCGGTCGCAGCGGACATGCTCCCACCGCTGGTCGAGCAGCTGCAGCAGGCGGGCGTGACAGTTCGAGGTGATGCTCCGACACGGCAGGTCGTCGACATCGACCCCGTCACCCCTGATGATTGGCGGACCGAGTACGGCGACCTCGAGCTGTCGATCGGGACCGTCGGCTCACTCGATGCGGCCATCGAGCACATCAACACGAACGGCTCGAAGCACACCGAGGCGATCGTGACCGATGACACAGGGCGGGCGCGTCGCTTCATGGAGGCGGTCGATGCAGCCAGCGTCTTCCACAACGCATCCACGCGCTTTGCCGATGGCTACCGCTACGGGCTCGGCGCGGAGGTGGGGATCGCCACAGGGAAGACGCACGCACGCGGCCCGGTGGGCGTCGAGGGGCTGACCACCACCAAGTACTATCTCGAGGGGGAAGGCCACCGTGTCGCCGAGTTTAGCGGGGCGGACGCGGCAGCCTTCACGCATCGGGAGACGCCCGACACGGCGTGGTGACTCAGACGAGGTCGGCGAACTGGTCGCGGACCTTCGTCTGCTTGGGTGCCGCATGCATCCGACAGTACGCATCCTGCGGGTTCTTCTCGAAGTACCGCTGGTGGTACGACTCTGCGGGGTAGAAGGTCTCGAGCGAGGTGAGCTCCGTCTGGATGGGGCGGCTGTGGTGCGCCGCCTGGGCGTCGATGACCGACTCGGCCGTCGCTCGCTGCTCAT
>Ga0102927_1000360_pt1 | contig 10564 bp, 10 predicted proteins | sample SalPon1_A_H2O_MG_FD_78208 | JGI IMG/M metagenome (GOLD analysis project Ga0102927, IMG submission 78208) | Salt pond water microbial communities from South San Francisco under conditions of wetland restoration - Salt Pond MetaG R1_A_H2O_MG | ecosystem: Environmental > Aquatic > Non-marine Saline... | reverse complement strand
CTAACAATTGTCCACCGCTATCCCGCAGTGAATGATTCATACGCCCTTGTGCATCACTAAAAATACGGTAGTTAAGCACACGTTCTAAGAGGCGTTCTGCTTTGGCTGGCGTATCCTCTTTCTCCACACCCAGTAGCAATAAGATACCAGCTTCAATACGGGCTACTTCTATTTCCGCAATAATAACATGAGCTTGTGTTACCCGCTGGATAAGCCCGATCATGAGAGTTGCTCCAACATAAAATTGCTAGCTTTTACAAGGGCAGACTGAATGCCGAGCTCGCTAGCCGCATGGCCGCAGGCAGGTACAACGGTAAAATCAGCGTGTGGCCATGCCTGATGCAATTCATGGGCTTGGCTCAAAGGACAAATCATATCGTAGCGTCCATGAATAATCATGCCAGGAATATCTTTTAGCGCTTGGGCATCGCGGATCAGTTGATTAGCTTCCAAAAAGCAAGCATGCATAAAATAGTGAGCTTCAATCCGCGCCACGCTCATGGCGGTATGTGGATTGGTGAAGTGTTCCATACTGGTGTCAAGCGGTTTTAGGTTAATGGTGCGCCCTTCCCAGCTAGCCCATGCTTTGGCCGCTTGCATGCGGGCGATTTCATTGGAACCTGTCAGGCGTTGATAGTAAGCCGCCAATAAATTATCACGCTCCTCTACAGGAATAGGTGCGACAAAATCCTCCCAGTAATCTGGAAAAATACGATTAGCACCCGCTTGGTAAAACCAAGCAATATCTGTCGGCCTGCCCAGAAAAATACCGCGCATAATTAAAGCACTCACGCGCTCAGGGTGCGTTTCTGCATAGGCTAAGCCCAAGGTAGACCCCCATGAACCCCCAAAAACTAGCCAGCGCTCAATGGCTAATTCTTTACGAATTTTTTCTAAATCAGCAACCAAGTCCCATGTCGTATTTGCTTGCAATTCAGCATGCGGTGTAGAGCGCCCACAGCCACGCTGGTCAAATAAAATAATACGATAGTGTTCAGGATCGAAAAATTGACGATGCCATGGGGCACAGCCAGCACCAGGGCCGCCATGTAAAAAAACCACAGGTACACCTGCAGGATTGCCGCTTTCCTCGATGTATAAGGTGTGTATATCATCGACTGGAAACATAATATGCCAGTTTTCGCGAATCGGTGGATAGAGTTTCATCAGAACTTAGACTCCTTCCGCTTCTAGCAGCGCCCGCGCTTCAGCAAAGCGTACTTGGTCTTGCTGGGAGATAGTAGGGTAATGCATCTGTAGGGCTTTTAAGGTTTCCACAACGGTCTCGGCCACTACGGCACGCATATATTTCTTATTATCTGCTGGGATGGCATACCAAGGTGCATGAGCACGTGAAGTAGCATTTAATGCGGCTTGGTAGGCTTGCATGTATTCGTCCCAATGCTGACGCTCAGCCACATCAGCCATGGAAAACTTCCAGTTTTTTTCAGGGCGGTCTAAGCGCGAGAAAAAACGCTCTTTTTGTTCATCACGCGATACATTAAGCCAGAACTTCAAAATAACGGTGCCATTTTGAGCTAAGTGTAATTCATGGTTGCGAATGGATTCGAAACGATCTTTCCATAGCGTGCTACGGTCGACTTCAACGGGCAGCTTTTGTTTATCTAAGTATTCAGGGTGCACGCGAACCACCAAGGTTTCCTCGTAATAGCTGCGATTGAAAATACCAATGCGTCCGCGCTCGGTTAAGCGCCTTGCTGAGCGCCATAAAAAGTCATGATCTAAAGCTTCAGCGGAGGGTTGTTTAAAAGAAAAAACCTGGCAGCCCGCGGGATTGACACCGCTCATAATAGCTCGAATAGTACTATCCTTACCCGCTGCGTCCATCGCTTGAAAAACCAATAAAACAGCGTAGTGGTCATGCGCATAGAGCACTCGCTGTAAATCTTTGAGCTCTTTAATGGCTTTTTTAAGGCGCTTTTTTAAAACTTTTTTAGCGAAGTCTTCTTCAGCTTGTTGTGGGGCTTGATAAAGGTTAAAGCTTTCATCGAAAGGTACACGGTAGCGTGTAGGAAAATTATACATATTGGCTGCCTCATAAGACTCAGATCTAGATTATAGTCTGCCAGAGATCGCTCAAACCTGCAGCAAATCCAGATACAGCGGATTTTTGATGAATTTTTGCACTAAGCTGCCCTATATCCGCTGAGCTTGCCATAAGTTTTTTTTATTCATAACATGAGCTTTGGTTCAGAACAATAAGAAAAATAAGGAGCATTCCATGATTAGTGCATTACGGCAAATGTTAGCCGTATTTTTATTAATGAGCTTAGTCGCTTGCGGTGGTAGCGATGGCAATCAAATGTCTGCTCAATCTGATGAAGGCGCGAATAATCCGCCTTCTGGCGAAACAACAGAGGGAGAAGGGGAAGAAGAGGAGCCAGCGAATACGCTCGATATTGCCGATTTAGAAGTTCAGGCTAGTTCGCGGCAACTACCCTCTAGTGGCGATGAGCCGGTAACTATTTCGGCTGTTGTAAAAAATAGTAATAACAACATTATTAAAGATGCTGAAGTGAGTTTTGCGGTTGATAATGGCGCCTCCATTGCACCTAGTGAAGAAACGGCCGGCAGTGATGTTAAAACGGCTGAGCTGACGCCAGGCTTAGGTAAACCAGAGAATCGCCCCTTGATAGTAACGATTACGGCAGGCGACCAAGAACGCACCCTAGCGATTGAGGTGGTCGGCACAACCTTGCAAGTTGAAGGACCAGATCGTGTGGTGGCCAATGAAGCGGCAACTTACACGGCTAAGTTGCAAGATTCTTCGGGTGATGGCATCGGTATACAAGACTTAAGCATTACTGCTGAAAAAGGCAGTGAAATTCAATTAGTCGATGCGGCAAGTTTCACCACTGATACTAATGGTGAAATTCAATTTAATATCGTACCAAATTTTGTAGAAAGCGAAACAGTTACCATTTCAGCATTGGGCGCTAGTGCGAGTCAAACGATTAAGATTTCCAATGATGCGTTTTCTTTGAGTAGCACCAACGAAGAAATTCGTGTTAACACGGAAGAAACGATTCAATTATCTTGGTTGTCTAGTGGCAAGCCGCAAGCTAATAAGACCATCAATTTATTGGCAACACGTGGGAAGTTTCCGGGTCAGATCGTTACGGATGATCAAGGAAAAGCTTCATTCACGATTAGTTCGAATACAGCAGGCGGTACTTATATTGTAGCGACCGCTAAGGAGTCTGGTTTATCAACTAGCCTTGTTCGAGAATTTGTTGCTTTTGAGCCAAGCTACCTGAATGTGCAAGCGGAAAAATCCATTATTGCACCTGAGGAATCGACTAAGATTATAGCGCATGTACGTGACATTGACGATAATCCTATTAAAAATCAAAAGGTTGCTTTTATTGCTAACGATGCTGTTAATGGTAAGCTAAGCGATCCTTCTGCCACAACAGATTCTTTAGGGCGTGCTAGTATTGTGTATACATCAGGTAATGCCATGAGCGCCAAAGATGGTGTGACAATTACTAGCAGCCTACCCGACCACCCAGACATTGCAGCAGCTTCAACCCAGCTAACAGTGGGTGACTTAGCATTGCGCTTAGTTCTAGGGGAAGATGAAAATATTGAGGAAGATGGCGTTTTTTATAAGAAAACCTTTGGTGCTATCGTGACAGACAGTGCAGGTAATGCGGTGCAGAATGCGGAGCTGAATTTCTCTATTCATCCTTTGGAGTATTACAAGGGGACGATGACATGTTCGGAAGGCGACTCGTGGGTTAGGGTTATGAAAGCAGCTTGTCATTCTGAGGATTTAAAGAATAATAATGGCCGCTTGGATGTAGGCGAAGATTTTAATAAAAATGACAAGTTAGACCCTACTTACGCGGCTAGCGTCGAGCGCCAAGCAACCACTGATGCAGAAGGAAAAGCGACAGTGACGGTGACTTATCCGCAAAGTGAGGCACTGTGGAGTAAGGTACGTTTGACTGTCACTGTGCTTAGCAATGGTACAGAATACGTAGAGTCGACTACTTTTATACTACCTGTACTGGCTGATGATGTGGGGTCTTGTGAAACATCACCGCCAAACCATAAGAGTCCTTATGGCGTTGCGGAATCCTGCGAAAATCCTGGTTAAAGCTGCCTCTGAAAAGACTGCATTCAATAGGGATGCAGTCTTTTCTTTAGCAGAGGTGTTTAAGGGCTAACAGGCGTTGTGCTGCTATTATCATCATCATCCAGCAGTTCTGTGAGCAGTAAGATACCGCCTATGCCGCCTAATATATACAGTGGTTTAATGCGTCCACGTCTAATAATGGCTGGCGCGGCCGCTTGAGCAGGTACTTGAACAGTTGGTGATGCCGCCGGCGTTGGTATCGTGCGACGCGTTTTAGTAATACGCTTGGTATCGGAGCCGCGCTTAGCTAATTGTCGACCTTGAGCACAAGGCGCATTACGCTTAACGTGCAACAAAGTATTTTCAGGATACTGTACTTCACAGTTGTCACTGTAATAGTGTCCTTTAATAAGGCCTTCTTCCAGAATCATAATGCGAGCATTATGGGGAATTTGCATGCCCTGTTTCAGCACTAAACGTTGCCCATTTGGCATTTCTGCCAAGGCTCTACCTTCAACTTTTGTAATAGTCATGACAGTATCGGCGGAAGGTGCTTGCGCTAATGCGCTGTGTGCGTATAAAAGTGATGTACTTAATACACCAAAGAGTAGTTGTTTGGCATTCATTAATATAGACCCTTTTTTGCAATGGATGTAAGGTCTAAGTAGTCCAGCATGCGCTATTTAGCGTGTTGCGTTAGGATGAGTTGTGTTATTTAGCTGATAAATGTGAATAAAAACGATGATGCAAGACGCGATACGCGACAAAGTACTGCAATGTTATAGCGCTGGTTTGGACGCAGTGAAAGGCGATAATGCTGTGTATCAAGCACTGATGCGAGCAGGTGATCTGCCTGCCTGTCATGTTATTGCGCTAGGCAAAGCGGCTGAATCTATGTATCACGGCGTACAGCGTTATTTGGATGATGAGCTGAAAAGTGCGCTGCTTATTAGTAAATACGGTCACTTTTCTGCCGAAGTCTTGGCTGATCCGCGTATTAAAGTGCGCGAGGCTGCTCATCCGGCACCGGCGGCTTCTTCTTTACAGGCAGGCGAAGTATTGCTGGATCATTTAGCTAAGCTTCCAGCCGGGGAACCATGTCTGTTTTTAATCTCCGGTGGCACATCAAGCTTGTGTGAAGTCTTAGCGGCAGGCTGGAGTTTAGAGCGTTTGCAGACAGACACCCAAAACTTGCTGGCGAATGGCGCGAGCATCGACACCATTAATGCTCATCGTAAACAGGCGTCGCTTATTAAAGGTGGCAAGCTATGGTCGTTTATGGGCGAGCGCCCTGTGTATGCTTTATTAATATCGGATGTCCCTGATGATGATCCTGCTACCATTGGCTCTGGCTTGCTTTTTCCACCCCCCGCAGACGCTGATTTTACTTGGAACATTGTCGCGAGTAATCAGCAAATGCTGACAGCAATGGCCGCCGCAGCGCAGCCATTAGTAAGAGATTTGCCAGTACAGATACGACCTGAGTTTTTGAGCAGTCGTGCAACGGAAGCGGCGGCTTATTGCGTAGAGTACTTGCGCAATAAGCCTAAAGGGCTTTATTTATGGGGAGCGGAAACAACGGTGGATTTACCGGCTGAGCCAGGGCGTGGCGGGCGTAATCAACACTTGGCCTTAGCTGCTGCACAACATTTAGTCGCTGACGACAGTCTTTACTTGCTTGCCGTAGCGAGCGATGGCACCGATGGCGTTAGTGATGATGCGGGTGGCTTGGTCGATGGCGAAACGGTAGCGCGGGGAGAATTGCATGGCTTAACAGCACAGGACTGTTTACAGCGTGCAGACTCAGGACGCTTTTTAGCGGCTAGTGGTGATTTAGTGAGTACAGGGCCAACGGGAACCAATGTAATGGATGTAGTCTTAGGGTGGCGATGTTAGTGAAGGAATTTTATGAAGCGGTGTATGCTGCTTTAATGCAGGCGGATGTCACGCAGAAATTGCAAGCTGCGCAGCAATTACATGAGGATTGGGAAAATGGTTTATTGCTGCGTTCTGCAACAGCGCCTGCTGCGCAAGCTGTCCCCATACCCGGTCGTCCCGCACAGCCAGCGCTTGTGCCACCTAAGCAGGTTAAGCAGCGCAAGTTAAGCACGCTGGCAGGGCGCATTGCCTTAGTGCATGCGGTGGCGCATATTGAGTTTAATGCGATTAATTTGGCTTTGGATGCGGCGTATCGTTTTCGTGATATGCCGGATGCGTATTACGGTGATTGGTTACAAGTGGCGGCGGAAGAAGCGTATCACTTCAGTTTATTGCAGCAGCGCTTGCATGATCTGGGCAGTGAATACGGAGCTTTACCGGCACACAATGGTTTGTGGGAGCAAGCGTGTAAAACGGCAGATGATGTTTTAGTACGCATGGCTTTAGTGCCGCGTGTGTTAGAAGCACGAGGTTTGGATGTTACACCGGGCATGATGGCACGCTTGCAAGCAGCGGGTGATACTGAAACGGAGGCTATTTTAGCCATTATTTTACGCGATGAAATTGGCCATGTGCGTATTGGTTCGCACTGGTTTCGTTATTGTTGCGAGCAACGCGGCGTGGAGCCAGAAGCAACCTTCCGGCAGTTATTGCGTGAGGTCATGCAAGCGCCGGTACGGGGGCCATTTTATGAAGCTGGCCGCTTGCAAGCAGGGTTTAGCGCGGAGGAATTGCAACAGCTACGCGCTTTGGAAGAAAACTGGGTGGAGGAAATTCAGGCCACCTGAGCTAGCTATTAGCCATCCAAAGCCGTCCGCACATGTTCAATAAAAATATCCGGCGTTTGCGCATGCGGTAAGTGCCCCGCTTGAGCGATCATAACGCGCTGTGCTTGTGGAAAATAATGCTGTGCGGCTGCCCAGCGTTCATCATTCAAATAATCCGACTGACCGCCACCAATAAATAAGGCGGGTTTGTGATAACGCTGTTCAGTGTCAGTGAACGCGGTGATATTGAGGTAGTGTTTGGCGATTTCGGGCAGGTTACATTGCCACTTTAGCTGGCGCTGCTCGTCCCAGGTTAGATTTTTGAGTAAAAAAGCACGTTCAAACGGTTCACTCACAGTGGCTGCGAGCGCTTGATCTGCATCGCGGCGGCTTTTAAATTGTGCCAGTGGCATATCGAGCATGGCTTTGAGAATCGCTTGATGGCGTGGTGGGTAGTTAACGGGCGCCATATCGACCACAATGAGCTGGTTTAGGCGTTCTGGGGATTGCAATGCGAGCCAAATCGCGGCTTTGCCACCCATGGAGTGCCCCATCAGGTCAAAGGTATCCAGTTGCAAGTGGTCGGCCACCGCCAAAACATCTTCGACCATTAAACGATACGACATACCACTGACATGCGGTGAATCGCCATGATTACGCATATCCACGGCGATAATAGGACGGTTGGCTTTTTCGCGGCTGGCAAAAGTGTTCCAGTTATCCAGCGAGCCTAATAAGCCATGCAAGACGATTAAAGGCGTGTCTTGCGCTAGATCGCCATGGATGCGGTAATGAAGCATTAAGCTATCCTTTTATAAATAGGTCAATTAGTGAAGCGAGTGTTTATCGGGGGTCACAACGCCGTCAGCAAAAAGGCGGGCAACATCAATGCTATCTAAATGATAAGAGGCATTGCAGAATTCGCAGGTGACTTCAATACGCTGTTGTTCTTGAATAATGGATTCCGCTTCCGTTTGGCCTAGTGAATAGACCATGTTTTCTACTTTTTCTTGGCCACAACTGCAATAAAACTGGATGGTTCTTGGATTAAAGAGCCGTGGAGTTTCCTCATGAAATAAACGATAAATTAACTCTTCTGGCGCTAGTTGTTGTAATTCGGCGGTTGTCAAAGTGTCAAGCAACATAGAAACACGTTGCCAGTCTTCATGCTCAGGATTACTAGGTTCGGGGCTATCCGGCATCCGTTGCAATAAGAAGCCCGCGCAAGATTCTGCGTTGCTCGTTAACCACAAACGTGTCGGTAATTGTTCGGATTGTTGGAAATACTGCTCTAAGGCTTGGGTGATACTGTCACCTTCCAAGGCAATAATGCCTTGATAACGTTCGCCGCCTTCCTCAGCGGCCTCCATTGTGATTGCCAAGTGCCCTTCGCCAAATAATTCCGGCAGGGTTTGACCTTGTGGCTCTTCGCTCCAACGTGCGAGACCGCGTAGGGTGCCTTCAGGCGTGGCTTGTGCGACTAACAGGTGTATGGGGCCATTACTACGAATTTGCAAAATCAACGAGCCTTTATGTTTAATCGTGGCTGATAGCAGCACAATGGCCCCTAAAGCCTCGCCGAGCACTTGCCGAATAGTAGGCGGATAGTCACTGCGCTCAAGTAAGGTTTGCCAGCTATTATCCAAATGGACCCACTCCCCTCGGACATGAGGCGTTTCCAGTACAAAGCGCTGTAATTTATCTTTCATCATGGTTTCAGACCTACGGCTACTAACTTTCGGATTTGGGTGTGCTAGAATTTATCGCATTATCTGCTTGGGCTATGCAGATTGTGAAACTTATCACATAAAGCTGGTTGCTCTAAACCATTCAGGTTGCTACATTTAGCAGATTAAAAAAGGGCCTGTCTGTTGAGGCATGCAATAATAAGGGGCATTCAGAATCTTTCTGCCGTTCCATTCAAACAATATTTAGCTATTTGCCGGACTACTAACAATGTTCAAAGCCATTTCTGGTTTCTTTTCTAATGATATTTCCGTTGACCTGGGCACCGCAAACACCCTTATTTATATGCGTGGCAAAGGTATTGTTTTAGACGAGCCTTCTGTGGTGGCTATTCGTCAGGATCGAGGGCCTGGAGGACCAAAGTCCATCGAGGCAGTCGGTGTAGAAGCGAAGAAAATGTTGGGGCGCACGCCCGAAAACATTACCGCGATTCGCCCCATGAAAGACGGCGTGATCGCTGATTTCACCTATACCGAAAAAATGTTGCAACACTTTATTCGTAAAGTGGATTCGGGGCGTATTTTGCGGCCTAGTCCGCGTGTTGTGATTTGTGTGCCTTGTGGGGCAACCCAAGTTGAGCGCCGTGCCATTAAAGACTCTGCCTTAGGAGCAGGTGCCCGTAAAGTTTACTTGGTTGAAGAACCGATGGCGGCAGCCATTGGCTCAGGTATTCCAGTCGATGAAGCGATCGGTTCCATGGTATTGGATATTGGCGGTGGTACGTCTGAAGTGGCGATTATGTCACTCCGTGGGATTGTCTACTCCGCTTCAGTGCGGGTGGGTGGTGATCGTTTAGATGATGCAATTATCAGTTATGTGCGCCGTAATTATGGCATGTTGATTGGTGAAGCGACGGCTGAGCGTATTAAATGCGAAATTGGTTCGGCGTATCCGGGTAAAGAACTGCTGGAGATTGAAGTTAAAGGACGCAATCTATCAGAAGGTGTGCCCCGTGCTTTTACACTCACCAGCAATGAAATTTTAGAAGCCTTACAAGAGCCTTTATTCGGCATTGTAAGCTCTGTGAAAACCGCTTTAGAGCAAACGCCTCCCGAGCTGGGTGCAGACGTTGCAGAGCGTGGCATTGTACTGACAGGTGGCGGCGCTTTATTGCGTGATTTAGATCGCTTACTGATGGAAGAAACAGGCATTCCTGTGGTGATCGCAGACGATCCTTTGACGTGTGTTGCACGTGGTGGAGGAAAAATTCTAGAAATTTTGGAAGCTGAGGGCGATGCTTTTCTTGCAACCGACTGACTATTAGAATAAATAGATTAAACACGTCTTGCAGATAGGCGTTTGACAGGCTTAAATAAAAAATATAATTCAGCCATGTTTCAGCGATGCTTGCAAAAAAATAGGGAGTGCGACAGCCATTAGTGACTTTGACCATCATGCAACGCCGGGGCTTTCGTTCCAGTTTATTGTTTTGTTGCTGGCCGCATTGACTTTAATGGCGTTCGACTACCGTAGTCCGTCGACAACGGCGCCTTTGCGTACGGCTTTTTCTGTGCTCGGTTATCCGATCCAGCTATTAGTGGATACGCCTTTTGATGTTTATAATAAAGTAACGCACTATTTTTCTGAGCAAAATAAGTTAATAAGCGAGAATAAATCGTTGCGTGAGCAATTACGCTTGTATTCAGTCCGCTATCAGAATATGAAAATCCTAGAACAGGAAAATCAGCGTCTGCGCGAATTGCTGAAAGCGCGTGACCGGCCTAATTACAGTTTTAGTATGGCTGAAGTGTTAGCAGCTTCTGATGAGCGCGGCCGTCGTGTAGTGACCTTGAATAAGGGGTCGCAAGATGGGGTGTATGAAAAGCAAGTGGTTTTAGCCGAGGGCGGCAATATTTATGGTCAAATTATTGATGTCATGCCATTTAGCTCGCGCGCTATGTTGCTAACGGATCGTCAGCATTCGATTCCCGTACGCAATCGGCGTACTAAGATGAAAGCTTTAGCGAATGGCACAGGTAAATCAGATATTTTGAAATTAAAAAGCATTAAT
>Ga0102927_1000357_pt1 | contig 10610 bp, 10 predicted proteins | sample SalPon1_A_H2O_MG_FD_78208 | JGI IMG/M metagenome (GOLD analysis project Ga0102927, IMG submission 78208) | Salt pond water microbial communities from South San Francisco under conditions of wetland restoration - Salt Pond MetaG R1_A_H2O_MG | ecosystem: Environmental > Aquatic > Non-marine Saline... | reverse complement strand
CCGATTTGGCCGCTCGTTGGTTATTCTTATTGTTATTGCCATGCCGGCGAGTTTGATCGGCGTTCAGCCTGATTTGGGAACCGCATTGTTGGTGGGCGTCGCCGGGGTGGCGGTGTTATTTCTTGCTGGCTTAGGTTGGCGATTTATCGCTCTGATCACCTCGCTTTTAGCGGCAGCTTTACCGCTGTTGTGGATCTTTGGCATGCAAGATTACCAACGCCAGCGTGTTCTGACGTTTTTGGATCCGGAGCGCGACCCACTGGGGGCGGGTTATAATATTATTCAGTCACAAATTGCCATCGGTTCAGGCGGGGTCTTTGGCAAAGGCTGGCTCAACGGTACACAAGCGCATCTTGAGTTTATTCCTGAACGGCATACCGATTTTGTTTTTGCGGTAATGGCAGAAGAGTTTGGCTTGTTGGGTGTGATTGCCTTACTGATGCTCTACAGCACGATCATTGCGCGTTCACTGTGGATTGCCCATGAGGCACAGGATAATTTTTCGCGATTACTTGCCGGCGGCCTAGCATTGACGTTTTTTGTCTACTGCTTTGTCAACATTGGAATGGTATCGGGGCTTTTGCCCGTTGTTGGCTTGCCGTTGCCGCTGATTAGTTATGGCGGATCCGCTATGGTGACGCTTCTCACCGGCTTCGGTATTCTGATGTCAATACATACTCATCGCCGAATGTGGCCATCTTGAGAATCAAACCAATGCCTGTCTTTCGCTTGTCGGTAATAGTTTTTGTTTTAATGATGGCCGGCTGCACCACTCAGGCGGCCCGCCAAGATCCCGTTGATTCTGCTGATCTTGAGGCATTCGCTAATACCATGGCAGATCGCCATGGCATGGATGCCAATGCCATTGCGGCTTTGCTCAATGATGAAGCCGTGCATCAACAAGAGATTATCGATGCGATTAGCAGTCCTGCAGAAGCCCTGCCTTGGTACCGGTATCGGCGCATTTTTCTCACTCAAGACCGAATTGAAGCCGGGCTTGAGTATTGGCAAGCGCATGCAGCCTTACTTGATGCCGTTCATGCACGCTATGGCGTACCGGCAGAAATTGTTGTCGCAATTATTGGGGTTGAAACGCGCTATGGCCGCTATCGTGGCCGTCACCGAGTAATCGATGCGTTACGCACCTTGGCGTTTGCCTACCCGCCCCGTGCTGACTTTTTTCGTAGTGAGCTTGAAGCGTTCTTAATTCTCGCCAACGAAGAAGGTATTGATCCTAGAGAACCCCTTGGCTCGTACGCCGGTGCTATGGGTGTTCCGCAATTTATTAGCAGTAGTTATCGTGCTTACGCGGTTGATTTTAATAACAATGGCCGCCGTGATCTATTCTCCGAGGCTGCGGATATTATTGGCAGTGTGGGGCATTATTTTGCCGAGCATGGTTGGCGCGAGGCAGAGCCCATTGCAGTGCCGGCGCAAGTTAATAAAAGCCGCGTAGATGATCTCCTTCGCGCATCGCTTAAACCAACTGATACGGTAGAGAACTTGATTGATGCCGGTGTGAAACCACGTCAGTCACTGGCTTTTAATCAGCCTGCGCGATTACTTGCCCTCGAGACAGACAACGGCACAGCGCATTGGGTAACGCTTAATAATTTCTATGTGATTACTCGCTATAACCATAGCCCACTTTATGCCATGGCGGTTTTTCAGCTCGCTGAAGCGATTCGTGAGGCTTATCCATGAGGTCTACCCCTGGCTTTTTGCTTGCGCTGCTTTTACTGCTAGCCGGCTGTAGCGGCATGGTACCCGAGCCAGGAGATGGGCCCGGGAGCCGTATTGATGATCCGATGGCGATTCCGGATGCGATACCAAAGGATGTCCCTAAAAGTCGTTACGGCAACCCGGAATCCTACGAAGTATTTGGCCAGCGCTATGAAGTCATGGAAAGCGCAAGCGGCCACCGCGAACGCGGCATCGCCTCTTGGTATGGCAGTAAATTTCACGGCCGACGCACCTCAAGCGGTGAGCCTTATGACATGTACGCCATGACCGCTGCCCATAAACATCTGCCGTTACCTGTGTGGATTGAGGTGCGGCATTTAGGTAACGATCGCCGGATTGTGGTTAAAGTTAATGATCGCGGGCCTTTTGCGGATAATCGCATCATCGATCTATCCTATGCTGCCGCCGCCAAACTAGGCATGCTCGGCACCGGCACCGCGCCCGTTGAGATCCGCACCTTAACGCCGGGAGAGACACCGTCCAAACAGGCGAGCGTGACCACCGCATCCACACCACCGGAGCCGACCTCTTCAGCCCTTAAAAAGCCGGCCTACTGGATACAGGTGGCAGCATTTGGAAGTGCGGATAATGCGAAACGTATGCAGCGTGATTTGGCGTCCGCCGCACTCTCCATACCGGTGCAAATTACTCGCGGCCAAGATGGCTTACATCGGGTGCGTTTAGGTCCATTGACTGATGTTGCAGCCGTGGATCAAGCCACTGACGAATTACGCCGTGCCAATTTTCAACCCGGACATGTCATTATTGCGAACAACACCGGAATCACTGACTGAGAACATTTATCATGCCGCCAATTCGCCTCATTGCGTTATTTATTATTTTACTTTGGGGATATGGCGCTCAAGCGCAAACCCAGCCCATTCCCGTTCCCTCGCCGCCAAGCCTTGGTGCAGAAAGCTATCTTTTAATGGATTTTCACAGTGGCCAGATATTGGCTGAGAAGCAAAGTGAAATCCGCCGTGATCCAGCTAGCCTTACCAAAGTTATGACAGCATTTGTGGTGTTCAGTGAGCTCAAAGCAGGCAATCTGGCTCTGGACGATACAGTGCGGGTTAGTGAGAAGGCTTGGCGATCAGTTGGCTCACGCATGTTCATCGAGGTGGGCAATCAAGTATCGGTGGAGAATTTGCTGCGGGGCATGATCATTCAATCAGGAAATGATGCCAGCGTTGCACTCGCTGAGCATATTGCCGGTAATGAAGAGACCTTCGCGATTTTGATGAATCAATATGCGGATGAACTGGGGATGCGCAACACCCACTACACTAATGCCGCCGGACTGCCCAATGACAATCACTACTCCAGCGCAGCTGATACCGCACGGCTTGTTCGTGCCCTGATTGGGCGCTTCCCCGACTTCTATCGCCTCTACTCGGAGCGCGCTTTTACTTGGAATGGTATCGAGCAGCTCAATCGCAATCGCATGCTTTTCCGCGACGATTCGGTTGATGGAGTGAAAACAGGGTATACCGAAGCAGCCGGCTATTGCCTAGCCACCTCCGCGGTTCGTGACGGTATGCGTCTGATCTCAGTGGTGATGGGGACTGACAGCCAAGATGCTCGCGTTAGTCAGTCGCAAACACTGCTTAACTACGGTTATCGCTTTTTCGAAACGCATCGTCTCTATGCCGCTGGCGAGCGCATTGAACAACCCCGTGTCTGGAGAGGTGAGGTGGATCAAGTCGATGTTGGCGTTCAAGATGATGTCCACATTACTATTCCGGTTCGTACCTATGAACATCTCAACGCCCAACTCAAGATCGATGAATTAATCGAAGCACCACTCAGTCGTGGTGAGACACTTGGAACGCTCACGGTGACTCAGCAAGAGAAGACCTTGCTTGAGCGTGATGTCGTTGCCCTCGATGATGTCCCTGAAGCTGGCATTGTGGGACGCATGGTCGATAGCCTATTGCTATGGATCAATTAAATGCACATGAGAGCGGGTTAACGTTTCCATGCGATTACCCGGTCAAAGCAATGGGCCGTGACAATGGCGAGCTTGCTGAGACGGTGTGGGCGATTGTGACACGACATGCTCCGGAGACGCCGGCGCATCAGTTACGAACGAATCAAAGCAGCCAAGGCCGGTATCTATCGGTCACCGTTACAATCTCTGCCCAAAGCCGTGATCAGCTCGATGCCATTTATGCCGATTTGCAATCGCACCAAGCGGTGTTAGCGACTTTGTGAACAACCCGCCCATTCAAATCCGTTACTGGGGCCGAGCTGATTATCATCCAGTTTGGCAAGCCATGCGTGAGTTTACTGATCAGCGCGAGGCGCAAACGCCCGATGAGATCTGGCAGGTCGAACACCCTGCTGTGTTTACGCTTGGCCAAGCAGGCCGTCACGAACACGTGCTCGATGCCGGTGACATCCCTCTGGTGCAAAGCGATCGGGGCGGTCAAGTGACCTATCATGGGCCAGGCCAAATCGTGCTCTACCCGCTGCTTAATCTCAGACGCTATGGCCTCGGTGCCCGGCGTCTAGTCACCCTGCTTGAGGCCAGTGTTGTTAATTGGCTTGGCCAGTACGGTGTCATTGCCGCCGCTCGCGCCGACGCACCGGGTGTGTATGTTGATAACGCGAAAATTGCTGCACTTGGTTTACGTATTCGACGCGGCTGCAGCTATCACGGCGTCGCTGTTAACATCACCATGGATTTAACCCCTTACCAACAAATTAATCCCTGTGGACATGCCGATTTGCCCGTGGTGGATTTAGCCACGCTAGGGGTCCATTGCTCGCTTGAGCGGGCGTTTAACGAGCTCACTGCAGTCTTACTGGCGCAATTAACCAGAGGTAAGCCCGACATCCAGCGCGGCTAGGCGTGCAGGTGTTCCGACATCCTGCCAATACCCCGAATAGTGGGTCGCAGTGAGTTGGCGACGCCCGCATGCTCGGCGCAGCAGCGGCCCCAATGCCGCTACGCCGGCAGACTGACCGGCAAAGAGCTCGGGATGGAAACAGCCAATACCTGCATAGGTGAGTGACCGGCCGTGACCAATGCTTTGCACTTGATCACCGATAAGAGAAAAATCACCCTGTGGGTGATGAGCCGGGTTATTCACCAGCAATAAATGCGCCAAGCCCTCGGGCCAGCTCGGCAGGTTATCAACCTTGAAGTCACACCAAACATCACCATTGAGCACAAGAAATGGCGCCGATCCCAATAGGGGTAACGCTTTTACAATCCCCCCTGCCGTTTCCAGCGCTCGGTCTTGCTCATCAGAAATCAGCACCTCAAGACCCATTGGCGTGTGATGACGCAAATGCTCGCGAATCAAATCGCCTAACCAAGCAATATTGATCACAACGCGCTCAACACCGGCCGCTACGAGCCGCTGCAAATGCCAATCCAACAATGTTTTACCACCCGCACTGAGTAACACTTTTGGGCAATGATCAGTGAGTGGACGCATACGCTCACCGCGACCTGCAGCCAAAATCATTGCATTCATGGTCATTGCTCCGGCAGGTCTGCGATCAGGTCAGCAAAGTCAGCAAACGCGGGATAGGGCGCAAGCTCGGCGGCAAGATATTGTAAAAAGCGCGGCGCATCATCTAAATAATGCGGCTTGCCATCGCGGTAGCGCAGCCGAGCAAATATCCCCAAGACTTTTAAATGTCGTTGCGCACCCATGAGATCGATGTGCTTTAGTAGATCCTCTGGCAAGGCAATACCCGCGTGTTTGGCTTGATTGGCATAAACATCAATCCAGTGGGCTTCGGCCGCTGGCGTCAAACTAAAAAATGCATCGCGCAAGAGGCTAACAAGATCATAAGTCACCGGGCCGGTTAGCGCATCCTGAAAATCGATCACGCCAGGATTAGGCGAACTGACCAGCAAATTGCGCAGCATAAAATCACGATGCACCCAGACCTGAGGCTGATTGATGGCTGCAGTGATTAGCTGTTCACTGCCCGCCGCCCAGCGTTGTTGCCATTTAGCACTCGGTTCTACGCCTAAATGCTGGCTCACATACCAAGTGGGGAAAAGCTCAAGCTCTGCTGATAATCGATCCGCACCGTAGTGCGGGAGCATGGGCTTGCGCGTCGCTGCTTGCCAACGCACCAAAGCGCTAATGGCATCGTTCCACCACTGCTCATCGGGTGATTCGCGAACGGCCGCCAAATAATCGCGTGCGCCTAGATCTTCAATGAGCATAAACCCCGCATTAGGGTCGGCTGCATCAATGCGCGGCACATGCAGACCAGCCTGTGCCATGAGTTTTTGCACCTCTAAATAGGCGTGACATTCATCGACTTGCGCCGGTGCGTCCATCACCAGTCGCGATTGATCACCGACTTGAATACGATAGTATTGACGCGCGCTCGCATCACCACTAACCGGCTGTAAGGCAACATCGGGATAACCTTGGTGGGCTAGCCATGTTTGCAGGATTTTTAATCTTTGCGCTGTTTCCACCGTTAATGCTCACTGCCCAAAAAACTGCGCTTAGGGTACCCTTTCTTTTTTTAGGGTTCGCGCTTATTCACTGTATCGGGCAAGAGTTGGTCAATGAAAAACGCTTTAATGTCAGCGAAGTTTTGCTTAATCGCATTCGCACTACTCCCTCTGATGGCAATGGCAGAAGACCGCTGGGCACTCTGTGGTGCGCCATTACTAAAGCCCGTCACTGGTGATCCGACGCTCCGCGCTGCCGCCGATACGCCGGTTGATATCACAGCCGAGCGATCACGCATTGTTGGTGACCCGCCGGTGTATGTATTCAATGGTGATGTGCGCTTAACCCGCGCTGATCAAACCTTTACCACAGAGTCTTTGCGCTACAACAGCGATAGTGGCCGAGTGCTTGCGGAGAACGGAGCGCGACTGCGTCAATCGGGTTTGCTCTTAGACGCAGAGCGCGCCGATTACTCTTTAAGCCAAGAGGCTGGCGAGTTTGATAATGTCAGTGAATATCGCATCAGTAGCGGCCACCTGCAGGGCAGAGCAGCCACCATTGTTCGTGAAGGACCCGTGCAAAGTCGTTATCACGACGTCACGCTGAGCACTTGCATGCCGGGTGATGAGCTTTGGGTGCTTAGCGCTAGCCGCGCTAGTCTTAATACCGATACCCGCCAAGGTCGAGCCTGGAATGCGGTGTTATCGATTCACGATTGGCCGGTTTTCTACACACCGTATTTACAGTTCCCCATCGGGGATGAACGCATGAGTGGTTTTTTAGCTCCCACCATTGGCGTTTCAGATACCAACGGCACCACGGTATCGGTACCTTGGTACTGGAATATTGCACCCAACTATGATGCCACCATCACGCCGACATCGTATTGGAAACGCGGCCTATTAATGGATACCGAGTTTCGTTATCTCGAAGAAAGCCTCGAGGGTGAGATTGCCAGTAGTTATCTTCCTGATGATGATCGCTTTGGCGATGATCGCTGGGCGATTAATCAACAACATAAACTCACGCTTGGCTCATCATTAACTGGCTCGCTGCGCCAGCAACGCACCAGTGACACGGATTTCAGTGATGATTTTGGCGACGAATTCGATTATCGATCCAACACATTTTTGGAAAGCGATGCGGAGCTCACCTGGGCCGAACAGGGTTGGCTCGCATCCATCGATGCTCAACACTGGCAGCGCGTCGAAGCCGATGCTACCGAACCACTCGCCCGGCGCCCGCGCATTCAACTTGGCTACAGCCCCTATGAACGCGTTGGCCCGTTTGCTTATAACGTGGCAAGTGAATGGACAGATTTCTATAGCGATGATCGCAGCCGTCAGCAGGGTACCGAACTCAACGTCAGCCCGAAGGTCTCGCTGCCCATTCGGCGTCTTGGCTATTATGTCGAGCCTGCTGTTGCCTGGCAGTACACAGCTTTTGATCTAGAAAACCCTGAAGGCAACGAGGCCAAACCCAGTGTTGATGTACCTATTTACACAATCGACACTGGTTTGCATCTTGAGCGCCCGAAGACCCTGTTTAGTGGCGTTTACCAAACGCTCGAACCGCGGGTGCTCTATCGCAATATTCCAGATGAAGGTCAGGATACGCTGCCGGCGTTTGCTAGCAGTTCCACCGATGGTACGTTTTCGCGATTATTCAGAGGATCGAAGTTTGGCATTGGCCATACCGAGCAAATCACCACAGGTGTGACCACCCGTTACATCGATAGTCGACGCGGACGAGAGTATCTTCAGTTCTCCGCGGGGCAAACTTTTTTTCTACATGACGATCGTGAGCGTAACCGCTCGGATTACATTACCGAATTACGCCTATCCCTACCGGCTGGATTTAGCGCCGAGGTTGATTATCGCTGGGATCCTGAAAATAGCACTGATGACGACCTCAGAGGCTTGCTGCGCTACGAAACCGAGACAGAGCAGTCGATCGAACTGGGGTTTGGCCGTGAGAGAGCGCTCAACACCACCACTCAGCGCGCCGATATTCGCTGGCGAGGCAGCAATCGTGAGGTCGTTAATATTGGCTGGCAGCGAAAAGAGGACAACGCCCAACGCAGCCTCGATGAAATCGAGTTCTCACTCGCACTTCCCGTTTCAGCAAGCGTTGAGGTTTTCGCTGGCATCACCCGTGATCTAGAATCACATCGAACCACCGAGGGGCTAATGGGCATTCAACAGAGCGGATGTTGTCATTCCTGGCGCCTTATCAGTAAGCATGGACCGGAGCTCAATGACGGTGACGGCCCACCACTGGAGCAGGAAATTCTTTTTGAGCTGGAGTTAAGGGGTTTGGCCGGGATCGGTGATAAAGTTCGACCCTTCCTTACTGATGAAATTGATGGATATAACCCGGGACGCTGAACGTATGATTCGAACACTGCTAATTACCTTATCGCTAGCGATCAGCGTTAACGTTGTTCACGCCGAAGAGGTCTTGCTTGAGCGTATCGTAGCGCTGGTGAATGACGATGTTGTACTGGCCTCAGAACTTGAAGCGGAAATCGTTACCGTTGAGCGCGAGTTACAGCAAAGAAACATTCGCACGCCGCCGCGAGATGAGCTCACCCGACAAGTACTCGAACGCCTCGTGATGCAAACCCTTCAACTCAATGTCGCAGAGCGTCGGGGTATTCGCGTGGATAGTGCAACGCTGGATGCCGCGGTTCGCCGAGTTGCCGAGCGCAACGGCATGAGTCTGACAGGGCTGCGCGATGCCCTTGAGCAAGAGGGCTTAGCAATGAATCGCTTTCGCGATCAACTTCGGCGCGAAATCATTTTGACTCGGCTACGCGAGCAAGAAATGGATCGTCGGGTTGATGTAACCGATCCGGAAATTGAACAATTCATTGAACGCAATCGCGAACAAACCCGAGAGTATGCGCTCTCACAAATATTGATTGGTATTCCTGAAGCGGCCTCACCTGAGGCGATCGCTGAGGCTCAAGTCGACGCAAAAGCCGTTAAGCAACGACTGGAATCAGGCGAGTCGTTTGCCCGAGTCGCTGCCGCAAGCTCAGATGCGCGTAACGCACTTGAGGGGGGTGATCTTGGTTGGCGCAATCGTGCACAACTCCCGCGTGCTGGCGCTGAAGCCATTATTGCCCTAACCCCCGGCGAGACTACTCCGATCTTACGCACGCCAGCGGGTTTTCAGATTTATCAACTTCGTGACGTTCGCGACACTAGCGAGCAAATGATTGAACAAGCGCAAATACGGCATATTCTAATTCAAACGAATGAGGTGGTAACCAATGCGGATGCCGAGCTGCGGCTCGAGGCATTGCGTAATCGCATTCAACGCGGCAGAGATTTTGCTGAACTCGCCCGTGCCAACTCAGATGATGTCAACACAGCCAATCGTGGCGGTGAGCTGGGTTGGGTCAACGTCGATAATCTTCCGCCCAATTTTCGTGAGCCAATTGAGGCTTTAGCGGTTGGCGAACTCAGTACGCCTTTTCGTACTGGTGCTGGTTGGCATTTAGCGGAGGTGCTTGAACGTCGCAAACGCGATGCCAGCGAGGAAATTGCACGCGAACAGGCGGCTGAAGCTATTCGTCAGCGCAAAAGTGAGGAAGAAACCGAGCTCTGGCTGCGCGAGCTACGCGAACAAGCGTATGTGGAGATTCGGCTGACAGGACTGTAATGACCACGCGTCCTTGCATTGCCATTACCCCCGGCGAGCCGGCAGGGATCGGCCCTGAGCTGATGGCTGAGATCATTGATCAATTCCCAATGGCTCGGTTGGTCATCATTGCCGACCCCGCTTTAATGAAATCGCTCGGAGTCGTGACCCAGCCGTATACCACCGGGGCGACACCGCAGCCAGGGGTCACTGAGATTATCCCCGTCTCGCTTAATGCCTCTGTGCAATCAGGCATGCTCAATCCCGCTAATGCTGAGTATGTGCTTGAGACACTTCGCATTGCCGCGCGCGGCTGTCTTGCCGGTGAGTTTAATGCCATGGTCACTGGCCCAGTGCATAAGGGCGTCATCAACGAGGCGGGGCACGTATTTAGCGGCCACACCGAGTTCCTGGCCGAACTCACAAACGCTGCCAGACCCGTCATGATGTTGGTCGCAGACAGCCTTCGAGTTGCCTTAGTAACCACACATCTACCTTTACGCGCGGTCGCTGATGCCATTACCGCAGAGCGCTTAGAACAGGTTATTCGTATTCTCCATGGCGATCTTATAAAGCGCTTTGGCCTTTCTAATCCAAACATTCTCGTTGCTGGACTCAACCCGCATGCCGGTGAGTCAGGTCATATGGGAGTGGAGGAAATCCAAATTATTGAGCCGGTGCTCAATCGTTTGCGTAAAGCGGGCATGCAGCTCGACGGCCCCTTACCGGCCGATACTTTATTCACATCGGGGCCACTAGCAAGCGCAGACGCGGTGTTAGCGATGT